>ERZ773027.416-NODE-416-length-26950-cov-6.771036_pt1 | contig 26950 bp, 26 predicted proteins | sample MGYA00511032_ERZ773027 | MGnify/ENA primary metagenome ERZ773027 (study PRJEB29015, sample SAMEA2738138) | human oral metagenome | biome: human oral; feature: human-associated habitat; material: saliva | place: China | collected 2190 ... | reverse complement strand
TGAGGTAGCCTGGAATACCTGTTACACCGTTGGCTGTTGCGCCAATGTGGAAGATGGCTCCAACTAAGGCACCAATCGCACCACCAACTGCAGCGAATACAAATGGTTTCATCAAGCGAAGGTTTACACCGAAGATAGCTGGCTCTGTAATACCTAAGGAAGCAGAGAGTGCAGATGGGATAGCAATTGTCTTACGCTTAGCGTTCTTTGTCTTTAGACCTACAGCCAAGCAGGCACCAAACTGTGCAAAGTTTGCGGCTGATGCGATAGGCATCCATGTGTTTAATGCACCAGTACTGAGCATACCTAACTCAATTGTGTTGTACATGTGGTGTAGTCCCATAACAACTGTGACAGGATATAGAGCACCCATTGCTAGAGCTCCAAATGGGTTGGCAACTAAAACAGTTGCGGCAGATAATACCCAAGTTTCAAGTGTTGCAAAAATAGGACCGATCACCATGAATGTGGCTAAAGCAGTAACGATGACAGTTGTTAGTGGTGTTACGAATAGGTCAATCATTTCAGGTACAATCTTGTGTAACTTGATTTCGATCTTACTCATTAACCATACCGCAATGACAACTGGGATAACGTGTCCTTGGTAACCTAATTGGTTGACTTGTCCAAGTGTATAGCCAAAGATGTTAATGCCTTTACCAAATAGATACCAAACTTCATATCCATTTGCGGCATTCCAACCGTTTGTGAGTGCTGGGTGAACCATCATCAGTCCGATAACTGCACCTAAGAAGATATTTCCACCAAATACATGTGCTGCAGATACCGCAACAAGTACTGGTAAGAATGCAAAGGATGTATTAGAAGCCATGTCTAAGAATGCATACCAGTCAGTAGACGCAAAGGATGGAATTGCCTTACCTAACGCTTCTACAAGACCCATCATCAAGCCAGCAGCTACGATAGCTGGTAGGATAGGGACGAATACATCACCAAGTGTCTTGATTAATTGTTTCCACCATGGCATTTGTGAAGCTGCTGCAGCCTTTACATCATCTTTACTGCCGCCAGTTACTCCACTAATTGCGATGAATTCATCGTAAACTTTATTGACAGTACCGGTACCGATAATAATCTGTAATTGTCCACTAGAATTAAATACACCTTGCACGCCTTGTACGTTTTCTAATGTCTTTATATCAACTTTACTATTGTCCGCAATCACTAGACGTAAGCGTGTGGCACAGTGTGCAGCACTGATAATATTCTCTTTACCACCTAGTGTTGCAAAGATTTCTTCTGCACATTTTCTATAATTTAGTTCCATAAATGAGCCCCCTTCTTTTTTATGTAATAGCTTGGTTTTATTGTACATGAAAAATATAAAAGAAAAATGGTTGTTTGATAAAATAAGTAAAAATAAATACGTTGTACTTTGCAAAGAAAAAACATAAGTAAAATGTACTTATGTTGATTTGTGATCTGTGCGATATTGATTTGGTGTACTACCTGTATGTTTCTTAAAGAATGTATAGAAGTAATTTGAGTTTTCTAGACCGAGTTGTGCAGAGATTTCTAACGTGGATAAATCTGTTTCAACGAGAAGCTTCTTCGCTAGTTCAACACGGCTGATATTGATGTATTCCTTCATGGACATTTCATATTGGGATTTAAAGATTCGGTTTAAATAGGTAGCGTTATAATCCATAGATTCCGCAACACTATCAGCAGTTAAGTCTGTATCACATAAATGTGCATCAATATAATCCTTCGCATTTGATACAAGATCTAGGATTTTTTCTTCTTTCATATTCGCAAGATACTTATTATATGCATGCATGAGACTTAGGATATATAAGTTGATCTCTTGGATATCTGTAATTGTATTCAGCTTATTTTCAAACTGGTAAGTTGGTAAGCTTGAAATGGATGTGATAGAACGAATACGATCACGTAAGCTAGAATATAACTTTGTATAGAAGAATAATAGCGAATTGTAATGCAAGGATTTCATAAGATTAAACCACTCTTGGAAGGATTTATTTATCTCTTCGTTTCGACCATGCTCGAAGGTATAGAGTAATCGTTGTTCTGCCTCTTGAATTGTTGAGAAATTTGTCATAAAGTGTGGCATATCAGATTCTGTATAGAAGAATTTAGTAGAATCTAAGATACGTAGGTAATAGAGTTGGGATAGTTTTTGATACGAGGTATATACTCTTGAGAAAGGTTTTGCGTCACCGAGAAACACTTTGATGTGATGTGTTTTCGCATAATTAGAAAGCCCATCAATATCTACTGTATTTGAGATGACTGTATGTAGGTTGTTAATAGTATATACTTCTTTCTGTTCGCCGAAGAATTCTAGAATGTTCTTATTGGTCAGACTATCTAAGATACAAATATAGATATCACTTGTTGTATCAAAATCTAAGTTATTTCTTAATAGTGGAAGCTTTTGATTCAAGAGGAGTTTTGTAAGATAGTCTTGCTTGGCTTTGTGCATTGCTTCTTCCATCTTGTGTTGTTGGTCATGAATCCAGAGTGTAACAGCGTTATTCACGGAGTTCTTAGAAGATGATTTAAGCTCAAACTTATCCATGATTTCATAGAGAGGTGTGTAGTAATACTTATTGATGAAATATCCTAAAATCAAAATCAGGATAAATGTGATAACAATAATCTCTAAAAATAATGGAAGATATGAAGAAATACTACTGATGATAGTATTAGATTTTACCTGTTTAATGATATATAAACTATAGTCCTGTTGGTAGGAGTAGAAGTATACATAGTCACCAATGGTTTTGAAGTGACTATCATTATCGGAAGTAAAGTCTAGCGTTTCAATCGGAAGACTAGAATCCGCAGTTGAACTGAAAAACTTATCCATTTCTGGTTCGTATATAAATTCAGTAGCCTCTGTATCCCTAAATAGAGAACGATTGAATAAATATGCGTCAATATTTACAACCATGGATACTTGTGTATCTCTAAAATCCGTAAATTGTAATGTATAAACCCAAACGTTCTTCGATAGCTGGCGTAGGCGCAATAAATGAGTGTTAGGTGTAAATGCATCCTTATCTTGAAATTGATCTAATACAGATGAGCCCGAACTGGTTGTATATACCGTATTGGATGCTTTGTTTAATAGATAAATAGAATGAATAAATGGATTTGTACTATCTAAAGCATGTAAGGTACGCAGGTATTTTGTGGCTTGTGTTGGGGATAAATCCGTTGCATTACGTAAGCTGATGGCTTCGCTTGAATAGAAGGTATTATAAGCTGCATAACGAACAGTATCTAAGGAGTGTGCCATTAGATTCTTGAAGTTTTCTTGAGTTTTGATGTGATAATCAATCAAACTTTTCTTTTTAGAGTCATTGATACTCTTAAACAACAATAGACTTACGAAGATGAAAAACAATGCGACAATCAGAATCAATCGCTTTCGTAATCTATCAATACTGTTCTGTAATTTTGTAGATTCATTCATAAGTAGGCACTTTTCTAGATATTTAAATAATTGATATTCACATAATATCACAATTTTTAAGTTTTAAATATGCACTAGTCTTTCTACAATATGGTTAGTAAGTGAACTCAGGAGGAAAGAAATCATGAAAAAATTTTTCTTACTACTTGCGGCATCCGCAATGTTAATTGGATGCACAAATAAACCTGCATCAACTTCCACTACAACAACTGAAAATACAAACTCAGGTGGAAAGTCAAAGGTTATGTTGTACTCCTCATTAAAGGAAAAACAGTTAGAAGCTTTAAAGGAAGGATTTGAAGCTGCTCATCCAGAATATTCTTTAGACTACTACGCAGCTGGCACATCTAAGGTTGCCACAAAGATTGCGACAGAAAAGCAGTCTGGTCAAATCGCAACTGACTTAGTATGGATCGGTGACCCATCCAACTATGTAACATTCAAGGAACAGGGAATCTTAGAAGCTTACGAATCTCCAGAAGCTGCTAAGATCGACGAAAAGTTCAAAGATCCAGAACACTTCTATACAGGCGCACGTCTTGTCGTTATGGGATTAACAACAAACACAAACACAGTTCCAGAAAATGAAGTTCCAAAGACTTGGAAAGACTTATTAAAGGATGAGTTCAAGGGACAGATTGTTATGACAGACCCAGGTGAATCCGGAACAACATTTTACTTAGTAGCTAGCTTAATGAACAACCCAGAATATGGTGTTGAATTCTTCGAGAAGTTAAAGGAACACGGAGCTGAATTAGAATCAGGTACAACTTCTACACATACAAAGGTAGCAGCTGGTGCTTATAAGGTTGCGATTGGTGTTGACTATGTTACACAATCTCTAGCAGATCAGGGTTCTACAATTCGTTTCACATATCCAGAAAAGGATTTAATCGCTGTATCTAGTCCAATCGCATTACTCAAAGACTCACCAAACCCAGAAGGTGGTAAGGCTTTATATGACTACATCCTTTCTAAGGAAGGACAAGAAATTCTTGCGAAGAATGACACAATGCCAATCCGTGGAGATGTTAAGAAGGAAGGCACACTATCATTAGATGAAATTATCGCTCGTGCAATGGTTGCGGATGACAAGGCAATCGCTGAACAGAGTGCAGAAATCTTAGAGAAGTTCGACAAGATTTTCAAATAAACAACTAGGAGAAAACCATGGCAAAAGTACAATTTAACGATGTATCTTTTAGCTATGGAGACAAAAAGATTATCCAAAACCTATCATTAGAAGTAAATGATGGCGAAATTATGGGTGTAATTGGACCCTCAGGGTGCGGTAAAACTACATTGATTAGACTTCTCTGTGGTTTTATCAAGCCTGAAACAGGGTCCATTTTTATTGGAGAAACTTGTGTCTTCGACGCTAAAAAGAGAATTAATATCCCACCAGAAAGAAGAAATATTGGTGTTGTATTCCAAGACTATGCGGTATGGCCACATTTAACAGTATTGGAAAATGTAAAGTATCCATTAAAGAAGAAGAGAATGGATAAGAAACACATGCAGGAAATCGCAATGAATGCGCTCAAGCAGGTACAGATGGAAGGCTATGCTAACCACTTGCCATCACAGTTGTCCGGTGGACAACAGCAGCGTGTAGCGATTGCCAGAGCACTTGTATCATCAAAAGAATTAATCGTTTTAGATGAACCAATCACAAACTTAGACTTGAAACTACGTCAAGAGATGTTGAAGGAAATTCGTGAGATTCAAAAGACAATTGGAACAACAATCGTGTATATCTCACATGACCAAGAAGCTTCTTTGGAGTTATGTGATCGCTTGGCAATCATGGACCAACAAGGTAATATCCGTCAGTTAGGTAACGACTACGATATCGTTATGAAGCCTAAGGATCGTTATATCTTTGAATTTGTAGGTATTTCTAATTTCGTAGATGTTGTGACGAAGGAAGATGGCATCTATATTAATGCGGAAAATGGATTAGTGAAGTTAGATGAAAAGTCTGCACTCAAAAATCCTACAAAGGCATATCAATTAGCATTTAGACCAATGGATGCAGTATTTGATAACGAAAGTCCTATCAAGGGTAAGGTAGTTACAGAAACTTTCCTAGGAAATATTACAAACTACTTTATTCAATTAGGTGATAAACAAATCCGTCTTCAACAATCTGCTTTGGATGTAATGAAGTATGGTAAGGCAAAGGAAGGCCAAGAAGTTGGCTTGAAGTTTGTTCGTAAGTTCTATTATGAAAAGGAGGAGGCATAATGTTTAAGCGTAAAACGTTAAATAATGATTTAGCTGCGTTAGACGGTCGTAAGTTTTCTTTAGATAAAATTATGATTATCGCAAGCTTTATCATCCTTGCGATTATTGCGATCGTTCCGGTTGCCTCCATTATCGTAAATGCTTTATTCGTAGATGGAAAACTAGCATTAGATAGTTTCTTCAAAGTTCTATTGAATAAAGAAAACATCGGTGCGATGTGGAATACAATCACCATTGCATTCTGGGTAACAATTTTCGGTACTATCATGGGCTTGTTCTATGCATGGTTACTGGGACGTAGTGATATTCCTATGAAGGGATTCATGCGTGCATTATTTAGTATTCCATACATGTTCCCTCCATTTTTTGGAGCCATGGCTTGGGACTTATTGTTATCGGGTAGAGGTGGATATTTAAATAACTGGTTAATGTCTACATTCCACTTAACAAAGGCACCTATTAATATCAACTCCATATGGGGAATTATCTTCGTTGAAGTTTCTTACTACTTCCCATTTGTATTCATGCAGGTAGTAAGTGCATTAGAGAGAATGGACCCAACACTCGAAGAATCTGCACGTATTGCTGGTGCTTCACAGGGATATGTTATTCGTAAGATTACATTACCACTTGTTAAGCCTGCAATTTCATCTGGTGCGCTATTGATTATGATTTCATCATTATCACACTTTGGTGTCCCTTCTATCTTAGGATTCTCGCAGAACATCTACACATTACCAACACGTATCTTCCAGCTGATTAACCGTGCTGCTGGTGACTTCCAGGGTATTCGTGAAGCGACAATTCTATCTATCTTGTTAGTTGTTGTTGTATCTGTAGCACTTTTATTACAGAAGGCTATCTTGAAGTCTGGAAGCTATGACATTATCAAGGGTAAGAGTATGCGTCCAACCGTAATTAAATTACGTTCTGCTAAGATTCCTCTCTTGATTATCTCTATCGTGACATTAGTTATCATTGTAGTTGTACCATTAGGAATGATTTTCTTAGTTGGTCTATTGAAGTCTTACGGTCTACCACTTGTACCAAGTAACTTCGACTTCAGCAACTACACAAAGATCTTATTCAACGACAAGATGGTTCGTGATGGTGTTTCCAACTCCTTAATCTTAGCAGTAAGCTCAGGTATCTTTGCGATGTTACTAGGTGTAATGATTGCTTATGTAATCATCAAGATCAAGCCAAAGGGAAAGGGTGCTTTGGAATTCTTGGCTACACTTCCATACTCTTTACCAGGTACAGTACTTGCAATCGGTGTCATTCTTGCATGGTCTGGTAAAATCTTAAATATCAACCTATATAACACACTATGGATTATCTTCATTGCTTATATCGCACGTTACTTGTCTTTCTCTATGAACGCAGCTTCCGCTGCCTTAAGACAGGTACACCCATCATTGGAAGAGGCTTCACGTTCTTGCGGTGCTTCTCATACAGAATCCCTCAAGGATATTACACTTCCGCTCATTCGTCCTGCAATGTTATCGGGTTTCTTCCTAATCTTCTTGCCAGCAATGCGTGAATTAACAACAAGTTCACTCTTGTATGGACCATATACAAGAACATTAGGTGTAGCTATCTACATGTTACGTAGTGATGGATATTACACACAAGCTTCAGCACTTGCAACTCTAACAATCTTATTGATCGTTGTTGTAAACTGGATTATCAACTTTATTACGAAGGAAAGAAAGGGCGTATAAGTATGAATCAGATTGAATTAATTAATGTAAGAAAAGACTATACGACCAAAACACTAGGTACAGTTACGGCAGTAAATAACTTCAACCTAACAATCAAGAAGGGTGAATGTTTCTCATTCTTAGGTCCTTCTGGATGTGGTAAGACAACGACTTTACGTATGCTTGCAGGTTTTGAAGATTTAAGCGAAGGTGAAATTCGTTTAGAGGGGAAAGTTGTATCCAATAAGGCGAAGAACTTATATGTTCCACCTGAACACCGTAACTTAGGAATGGTGTTCCAGGCATTCGCTGTATGGCCACATTTAAACGTATTTGATAACGTTGCATTCCCATTACAGGTTCAAAAGCGTCCAAAGGCTGAGATTGAAGAACGTGTCAATCTTGCGCTTAAGCAGACAAACTTATTAGACCAAGCAAAGGTATTCCCATCTGATTTATCTGGTGGTGAACAGCAGAGAATTGCGTTAGCACGTTCTATCGTTGTTAACCCAGGAATCTTATTATTAGATGAACCTTTATCTAACCTTGATCCAAAATTAAGAGAGAGTATGCGTTTTGAAATTAAGCGTCTACAAAAGGAATATAACTTCACAATCGTATTCGTAACACATGACCAGTCAGAAGCCTTGGCGTTATCTGATCGTCTACTTGTTATGAACAAGGGTGAAATCATCCAAATCGGCACACCACAAGAACTCTATAACAAGCCAGTAAATTTATTCGTACATAACTTCTTAGGCGAATCTAACTTTACAAAGGTTGTGTATAGAGATGGCAAGGTATATGCCGATGGTGATACAACACAACCACTACCATGTGATATCAAACACATGGATAAAGCAGTGAAACTTGCGACTAGACCTAGTGAGATTGAAATCAATCATGAGTCTGGTATCAAGACAAAGATTACAAAGCGTATTATCTTATCTGAATATACAGAATACTATGTAAGTTTAGGTACACAGGAATTAAAGATTCAAGCACCACACCACCAAGTTTTGGCAGTGGGTGATGAATGTTATATCCGTTTAGTAAACCCTGTATATTATGATGCGGAAGAACGTAACTTAACACACGCTGAATAAACATAAAAAGGAGTGAATTCACTCCTTTTGTTGTATTTATCTACTGATATTTAATGCAAGTGCACCATAGATACCCGCTTTATTTCCAAGCTTTGCTTGGTGAATTTGTACACCACCAAAGCCTGGAATTACATATTTTTGATATGCTTTTTTAATATTGTTAAATACATATTCTTGTTCGAGTATACCACCGCCAAGGATGAATAGTGGTACGTTATATACGTGTGTTAAAGAACACAAGCCAATCGCAATCTGTTCAATCCAAGCATCCAAAACAGCTTTGGTTTCTGGCTCATCTAAGTGCTCGAATAGGATTCTTCCATTTGTAATGCATGGATTGACTTGTTGTGCATTTTTGATAAGTGCAGTTGTGGATGCTAGAGATTCGTAACTACCATCCCATGGTTTATTGATTGTTGTAGATTGCAATATCATACCGCCTAGCATGACACCTGCAGATTTACCTGCACCATAGTATGGCTGCCCATTTAGGTATATACCTCCACCAATGCCAGTGCCATAGGTTAAGCAGATGAAATCTTTGTAGCCTTTGCCTGCGCCGTATTGGTTTTCACCACGAGCAGCGGCGTATACATCATTTTCAACTGTGACTTTGACATGGAATTCATTTTCAAATATTTTCTTTACTTGCATGCCTGTATAACCTGGCATGTTTTCATTTGCATAGTGGATAGAGCCATCGTCGTTATTGACTTGTCCACAGGTGCTTATACCGATGCCATCACATGGCATGTATTGTTTGATGAATGCAATACAGCGGTCAATGACATCTTTTGCGCCTTGTTTGGCTCGTGTTGGCATTTCTGCTTCTTGGACAAGTACTTCATCTTCAAATATTCCAATCTTGATGTTTGTGCCACCAATATCTAGAGTAACAATCTTACGCATCGAGAGCCGCCTTAAACTTCTTTGTGATTTCGAGTGGTCTAGTAATTGCGGAACCTACAACAACAGCGTGCACACCAATATCCATCGCATGACGACACTGTTCAGGTGTAGAGATATTTCCTTCCGCAATAACAGGTTTACCACACTGTTCTACAAGTGTCTTAATCATTCTGTATGGAGGTAGGCTGCAGCCCTTTGTGTACTCTGTATAGCCTGCCATCGTTGTACCAATTAAGTCAAAGCCAATCTCTGCCGCATGCATGCCTTCTTCAATGTTGGAACAATCTGCCATGAATAATTGATCTGGATATTTTTCACGGACTGCCTTAAAGAAGGTATCTAGATCTAATTGTCCAGGGCGTGTACGCTTTGTGGCATCCATGGCGATGACTTCAACACCAATTTGGACTAATGCATCGACTTCTTTCATTGTTGGTGTAATGTATACATCTGGTGCATCTTCATAGTCGATTTTGATAATACCGATCACTGGTAAATCAACAGTCTTTTTAATCTCAATGATATCTTCTACGCTATTTGCACGGATTCCTTTCGAACCGCCTAAATATGCCGCATAAGCCATTCTAGACATAATGTAACTGCTGTGTAATGGCTCGCTAGGTAATGCTTGGCAAGAGACAATTAATTGTCCCTTAATTGCGTCTAAAATTTGTTTATTTTTTTCGTTCATATGTTTTTACTCCTAGTAATTTCATTGTATACACTTCAAAGAGTATTTGACAATCTGTTCTTTTTGGGGCATAACTAAAAACAAATACAAGGACGGAAAATTATGGAAACGAAAATTCAATATGGCTCAAGAGAGCTAAAGGTTTTAAAAACCTATGATACTGTCATTGTCGGTGGAGGTAGTGCAGGTAGTTCTGCAGGTTATACTTCAGCCAAGAATGGCTTTTCTACATTAATCATTGATAAGGCAATTCGATTAGGTGGTAGTGCCACAAATGCACTTGTAACACCGATGATGCGCTCCTTTACAAATCATCATCAGAATTTTTATGATCTTGAAAATGAGATGAAGAAGTATGGTGAAACACGAGACCAACATGGAACTGCACAAAGATGGTTCTCTGCTGAGGCAATGGCAGATGCATGGGAAAGTCTTTATACAAACTGTGGTGGTGAGCTACTTTATGATGCGTCTGTCTGTGATGTGATTTTAGAAGGCCAAAAGATTAAGTATGTTATCGCCAATACGATTGAAGGTTTAGTTGCGATTGGTGGAAGACAGTTCGTAGATGCCAGTGGTGATGCAGTGCTATCACGTCTATCGGGTGTAGAAGTATTGTGTGGTGATGAAGAGGGAAATAACCAGATTACTTCATTACGTTTTGAGGTAGGTGGTATCGATATTGAGAAATATCGTGAATATGTATTCTCACTAGATGATACTTACAGTATTCATCGTATCAAGGGTGACCAGTTTGAATCAGCGATGGTAGCTGGCAAGAATTTTGCGATGGAACCACTATTCCGTAAGGGTGTAGAGGCAGGTATTCTAATTCCACAGGATCTACACTATTTCCAAAACTTTACAATTCCTGATAAGACAGGCGTCATGTCATTTAACTGTCCACACCTAGTGGATTTAAAGAACAATACACATGCACTAGATCGTTCTGCTGCTATCGTATATGGTCATCAGTGCATTCGTCGTCTTGTTCGTTTCTTGAAGGAAATGATGCCAGGCTTTGAAAACTGTTATTTGGTACAGGTAGCGAATATGCTAGGTGTACGAGAATCATGGCAAATTGTTGGTAAACTTTTGATGCATGAGGAAGACTATCCAAGAAAGGCTAGATACGAAGATGCAGTGGCTCGTGGAGACTGGTATATCGATGTCCATTCCGCAAATAAGAGTTTGGTGCACCAGATTTCCTATCAACCAGGCGATTACTATGAAATTCCATATCGTGCGATGGTCACAAATGAAGTGGAAAATCTTGTTGTGGCAGGTAGATGTATCTCTACAACGTTCTTAATGCAGGCAAGTGTCAGAATTATTCCAACCTGCATTGATATGGGTGAAGCTGCAGGTATGGCAACAGTACTTGCAAACCAATCCAGTACTCCACTGAATGCCTTAGATGGCAAAGATATCGCAGAAAAACTAGGTGAATATCACTAATCAAAATCAAGTACTCTATCACAGGAGTACTTTTTAAATACAAAAATAGAAAGCGTTTACAAAATCCTATTGCATTTCTTAAAAGTTAGGTGTATTTTAAAAGTACGATTTATTTCGGAGTCCGAATTAAAGGAGCTTGCATGGGGAAATCAGGGTTAAAAGATATTAAAAATCAGAATACGAATTTAATCATGCAACAAATCATGCAAGCAAGGAGTATCTCTCGCATAGAGCTTGCACACGAAACTGGTTTATCACCGAGTACTGTTAGTTCAATTGTTGGAGATTTGCTAGATAAAGGTATCATTGTGGAAACTGGCATGCAGACAGTAGAAAAGGGTAGAAGCCGTAAAGACTTATCTATCGCTGCAGATTTTGGTAGTGTTGCCATATTTGAAATCAGTCGACGCTCTGTCTTCTTCTGTCTCTTCGATATGTGTTTAGATACACTTGAGTCAACATGCATTACCAAGCAAAGAGTAACAGGTAACGATTTGTTTGAATTACTTGTAGAGACAGTAAGTAGTTATGCGGACCATAACATTCTTGGAATCGGTCTATTACTTCATGATGACGTACAACCTAGTGATTTGAATACAATCTATGATACAGGATACGCATCTGCGACGATTAGTTTGGAGAATGCACTCAGTAGCCAACTACACATTCCAGTCAGTGAAGAAACATGTAGCAGCTTTACAATCACAAATGCGCTCAATGAAGAAACCCTGCATGAAAATGTAAACTGTGCACATGTGATGGTTGGTGAAAAGGTATTTACAACGATTACAATCGATGGGCAGAAAGTTCCACTACGCTCTGAATTCTGTAAAGAATTATTATCGGAAAACACTAGCACAAAGGAAGTAAATCAACTGCTCAACACGTTATGTACGATGTTTGATATCGAAAAGATTTTCATGATGGGTACGGACTTTCAGTTCTATCAAAAACTCAAACTTCAAAATAAACATGTGGAACTGATACAGGTCCACACAGAAGACACGGATACTTTATCACCACTTATGGCTGAGAAAGTTAGAAATGAATTGTTATTTGTTTAGGAACTAACGACAAAAGTCGTGTTCATATAGGAAAGGGGAATTTGAATATGCTTCAAGGTATTTTAATTATTTTAGCCTTCGTTATCATCGCAGCATTGATGATGACAAAAAAGATTCCTACATTACTAGCGTTACCTTTAATGGCAGTTGTAATCTGCTTGATTGCTGGTGTTCCAGCAATTGGTGTAAACGCTGATGGTGTAGCAATCGGATGGTTGCAGGCAGTTCTAGAAGCTGGAACTGTTCGTATGGGCGCAGCTATCATGGCGGTTATTTTCGGTTCATGGTTAGGTCAATTAATGAACAAAACAGGTATTACAGAAAATATCATTAAGAAATCCGCCGAATTAGGTGGCGATAAGCCATTAGTAGTAACACTGATTCTCTGTGTTGCGGTAGCATTACTCTTCACAACATTAAGTGGACTTGGCTCCATCATCATGGTTGGTTCTATCGTATTACCAATCTTGATTTCTATCGGTGTTCCTGCTTTATCAGCAGCATCAATCTTCTTAATGTCATTCACAACAGGTTTAACATTCAACATCGCTAACTGGAAGATGTTTGCAGGTATCTTCTCACTTGAAATCGATCAGATTCGTAACTTTGAGATTTACCTCATGGCAGCTACAGCAGTAGCTACATTAATCTTGATCTTCGTTGAATTTAAGAAGAACGGTATCAAGTTTGCATTCTCAGCTCCAGCCAAGCAAGAAGCTAAAACAACACAACTAACTGGTGTTAGAGGTGGACTAGCAATGTTAACACCATTAATCCCAATCGTACTTGTTGCAGGTCTTAAGGTTCCAGTTTGCCCTGCATTCATGGTTGGTATTGCATGGGCATTACTATTCACATCAACATCTTTCGCAAAGGCAATGAACACACTTACAAAGACATGCTACGACGGTATCACAGATGCTGGTCCAGCAGTAATCTTGATGGTAGGTATCGGTATCCTTTACTTAGCAGTTACACACCCAATGGTAAAAGAAGTTCTCAATCCATTCTTATTAGCTGTAACACCTAAGTCTATGGTTACATACGTCCTATTCTTCTCACTATTAGCGCCTTTAGCACTTTACCGTGGACCAATGAACTTATTCGGTTTAGGTTCTGGTATTGCAGCGTTAATTATTGGTTTAGGAACATTATCTCCACTAGCAGTTATGGGTGCATTCTTATCTGCTGAACGTATCCAGGGTTGTGGTGACCCAACAAATACACAGAACGTTTGGACAGCAAACTTCTGTGAAGTAGATGTCAACAGCATTACACGTAAATTACTACCTTACCTATGGGTAATCGCAGTATTTGGTGTAGTATTATCAGCCGTATTATTTTTCAATTAAATAAAACTGAAGGGTGCTTATTCTTTAAGTACCCTCAGTTATTTAAAATGAGTACAAGTTTAACTTGTGTTGATTTTAGATAGTCATTTGAGGAGGGTATATGAAAGTTCGTATTGGTATAGACGTAGGTGGTACATTTACAGATGCAGTTGCAATTAACAACGAAACATATGAGTTGATTGGAACAGTTAAGATTCCTACAACGCACTTTGCACCTGAAGGTGTAGCAGCAGGTATCGTTCAAGTATTACACAAGATTATGGGAGAATATAACATTCAACCAGATGATGTTGTATTTATTGCTCATGGTACAACCCAGGCAACAAATGCCTTACTAGAAGGAGACGTTGTTAAGGTAGGTGTTGTAACACTTGGTAAAGGTTTACAAGGTGCAAAATCAAAGAGTGATACAACAATCGATAACATCGAATTAGCAAAAGGAAAGTATCTCTATTCTGAAAATGAGTTTGTAGATACTTCTGATACATCAAAGATTGATGAGGCAATTATCAACGCAATTAAGTCTCTACAAGAAAAGGGATGTAAGAGTATCGTAGCAGCTGAGGCGTTCTCTGTTGATGATCCTACAAATGAAAATTTAGTTATCAAGCATTGTACAGAACAGAATGTTCCATCAACTGCCACAAACGATATTTCAAAGTTATATGGCCTAAAGATCAGAACACGTACAGCAGTTGTAAATGCTAGTATCATGCCTAAGATGTTAGAAGCTGCCACAATGACAGATGAATCAATCAAGAAGGCAAACATTAAGAATCCCCTCATGGTTATGCGTTGTGATGGTGGTGTTATGACGGTTGAGGAAGTAAGAAATCGTCCAATCCTAACAATCTTATCAGGACCAGCAGCTGGTGTTGCGGGTGCTTTGATGTATGAGAAATTAACAGATGGTATCTTCTTTGAAGTAGGTGGAACATCAACAGATATTTCATGCGTAAAAGATGGTAAGGTTATGATCAAGTACGCTGAAGTCGGTGGACATAAGACATACTTAAACTCTCTTGATGTACGTACTGTAGGTATCGGTGGTGGATCAATGGTGGAAATTAAAGATGGTAAGGCTGTTAATATCGGACCAAGATCTGCCCATATCGCAAACCTTGAATATGAAGTATATACAGATCCAAGTTTAATTGTTGATCCTGTATTAAAAACAATCCAACCAATGAATGGTGACCCTGAGTATGCATACATTGAATGTAGCAATGGTACAAAGGTATCCTTAACAATGGCAGGTGCCGCAAACATTGCAGGTTATGTACATCCAGAAGATTATGCATATGGTAATGCAGAAGCTGCACGTAAAGCATGGCAACCACTGGCAGATAACATGGGTTTATCCGTAGAAGAAACTGCAAAGAAGGTAATGGCATACGCAGCAGAAAAGAATGGTAAGGTAGTCAAAGATTTAATGCATGACTATCAGATGGATCCACGTACAACGTTGTTTGTTGGAGGTGGAGGAGGTGCAGCTAGTGTTGTACCACATCTAGCTGAAACAATGAATCACCAGTTCAAGATTGCAAAGAATGCACCAGTTATTTCGACAATCGGTGTCGCTCTAGCGATGGTTCGTGATATGGTGGAACGTTCCGTATCCAATCCGACAGAAGAAGATATCATCAGTGTACGTCGTGAAGCAGAACTTAAAGCAATTCAAAATGGCGCATCCCCAGATACAGTTGAAGTATCTGTAGAAGTAGATACACAACGTAATATCATTCGTGCAATTGCAGTAGGTGCCACAGAATTACGTAGTAAAGATCGTCTCAAGAAACAACTTACTAAAGAAGAGTTACTAGATACAGTTGCGCATAACTTAGATGTTGATAAATCAACATTAGAAATTTCTGCAGAAAATGGCAGTATGTACGCAGTACAAGCAACCATTACAGAGAAGAAACTCTTTGGCATTGTTAAAAAGACAACGAAACCACTACGTCTCATTGATGATGAAGGTGTTATTCGTCTACAGAAGAAGAATGCATGGTCACGTCAATCTTCAGCCGCAAGCTGGCAAGCAGATGTGGATTGGATGATTGAAGAACTAACGGAATATAACGATGGTGGCGCAAACCTACCAAACCTATATATTGTATTAGGAAAACGTATCATCGACTTATCTGGACTACAGAATGCTGAACAGATTAAGTCAATCGGTGGTGTTGAATTAAGCGGTATCGCGGCAGACACAAAACTCATTGTTATTGCGACAAAGAGAGTTGATGGCTAATATGCCAGGATTTACATATCCCTTTCCAACCAAAGATCTTGCGTATCAAGAACTTACTTATGATTACTGTTATAACAAGATTAAGGAAGAAGATAAGGAGCGTATTGTAGATAGAGCTTGGAAAAAGGGTGAAGAAACCGCAAAGGAAATATTCGCAAAATTTAATGGTAGTTATGATTTTCGCAAAATCTGCACAGAATCAGGCCTTCACTTAAATGATAAAGATACTGACTATGTTGTCGGTAACCAAAGATACTTCAGTGATTATGTATCCGGAACCAATCAAATTAACCTCTATTTAAAATCTATTGAAAAGTGGGCAGAAGAGAATCAGTTATCTATGGATGACGCAATCAATCTCATACTTAGCCACGAATATTTCCACTTCATGGAGATGAATGTGATAGGACAACTCAGTAAATCCTATGAGGTACCGATGCTAGTAATTGGCAAATTCAAACTAGGCAAAACAGGTATCCATGCATTATCTGAAATTGGTGCACATGGATTTGCCCATCAGTACTATCTACTAGCAACTCAGTAAATATTGTAAGCAGGATTCAATCCTGCTTTTGTTATATTGTAATGCGAATAGGGGACTACTATACTGAATATAGATATTAGAGGTATTCAAATGGAAAACAAAGAAAAAAGTATGTTTCAAGAAGCTCGTATGAAGCTGAAACTAACACGAAATAGAGTTGCGGATTTATCAGATGGTTTTTTCAACGAGAGTCGTCTTGAGAAGATTGAAACTGGGAAACTTGAAATTCATCCTGAAGAAGTTGTAAAACTATCAGAAATTTATAAGGATAAAGAATTATGTAGTGCATTCTGCGCAACAGAGTGTCCGGTTGGAATCAAACGTGGGATGAAGGTTGTAAAAGAGAAGAACTTATCCCAGATTGTGTTAGAGATGCTTGCGACTCTACAATCTTTAGATGAAAAGAAAGCACGCTTAATTGAGATGACAGTAGACGGGAAAATCGATGATAAGGAAATCCATGATTTTAAGTTAATTCAGAATCAACTGAAACAAATGGAAGAAACAATCCACTCTTTACAGCTTTGGATTGAACATTACGTTGATAAAAACTAGTATTTTGTAATAATCGCTAAAAATAGAGTGGTTTTTTGTAATATTCGAAAAATGGGAAATGAATGTTATGAGATATAATGCATGTATAAAATAAGGGGGGGATGAAATGGTGAACGTACAAAAGAACCCACAGTTTAATCAGTTTAGTAGAATGAAGATTCGTCAAGAAAATTTAAAAAATAATACTATGATGAGCTTTGTGATTGGAGTTGTAATTACACTTATCATCGCATGTATTGGTTTCTACTTTTTCTTACCAGCAATCAACTTTAAGAGTATTCAATTCTGGGCATTCTTATTAGGAGTTGGTGCAGTGTACCTTATAGTACAGGCATTAGTATTTTCTGTCCGCAAAGAAAAGGAGAATCTAAAGTGGATTGCACTTGTGGAATGTATTCTATTTGTGTGTATGGTATTAGGTAGTATTACAAGTATGCGCTTTTTTCATGCGAAGGAATATTCATCCATCTTAAAAGTAGATGATGGTAGTACAGAAGATATTCCATCTGTTAGTGGAACAAGTTCCATTGCGTTAATGGATACTGCAAGTGCAGAAAAACTTGGTGATCGTAAGATTGGCTCCTTAAGTGATGTTGTTTCACAGTTTAATGTTGGTGAGTATATGCAAATTGACTATCAAAATAGTCCAATCAAGGTAGCACCTTTACAATATGATGGTTTCTTTAAGTGGTTTGGAAACCATGAAAATGGTATTCCTGGTTATGTAAAAGTAAATCCAGTTACAATGGATGCGGAATATGTTGCGATGTCAAGCAAGATGAAGTATGTGCCTAGCGCTTACTTCAATGAGAACCTAGAAAGACATATTCGTTTTGCATATCCAACAACTATGTTTACAAATCTGCACTTTGAAATTGATGAAGAGGGTAATCCTTGGTACATCGCTTCTACTTATACAAATAGTATTTCTCTTTTTGGTGGTAAGAAGATTACAGGTGCTATCTTAGTTAATCCAATTGATGGCACAATGACAAAGCTTGATGTGAAAGATGTTCCTCGTTGGGCAGATATTATTTACCCAGGAAATCTTATCGTAGATCAGTATAATGACTCTGCTAAATTACACCGTGGATTCTTGAATAGTATTTTTGGTCAGATTGATTGTAGACAGACTACAACTGTAGAAATTAAGAATGAAGATGGTGATAAGAGTTATCGTACAGACTATGGATATATCGCTAAAGATGGAGATATCTGGATTTATACAGGTGTAACCTCTGTAAATGGTGATTCCAGTAATATCGGATTTATCATGGCAAATGAACGTACATCCGAAACAAAGTTCATTTTAGCTTCTGGTGCAGATGAAGGTAGTGGTATGCATTCGGCTGAAGGTGAAGTACAAGAGAAGGGATATCACGCATCTTTCCCATCATTAATTAATGTAGATGGTACACCAACATATATTATGGTATTAAAGGATGATAATGGTTTGGTGAAGATGTATGCTTGTGTAAATGTCGAACAATATAACATGGTGGTAACAGCGTATAACCAAAAGGACGCAATCGAGCAGTATCGTCGTTTACTAAAGGGTGAAATTAGTACTGAACAAGCAAATCAAGAAGTAAATGATGCTGTAGATACTTCTAACTATAAAGAGAAGGAAATTACGGTAGCGAAACTTGAGAAGATTGATATTAATGGTAATACATATCTTTATATCATTGATACAGATCAAAATATTTATAAAGCAAAGTACGCTGATGTAATCAAGATGATCACTGTAAATGTGGGCGATAAGATTACAATTAAGACGGATGGTACATATTATTTATATGAGTAAGGGGGAGGCCTCTTACTTTTTATGATATTTAATTTGCATGCATGATGTAAGTTTCATTGACTTTGTAGTATTCTTTGAGTAATATTTTAGTAGACATATCAATGAGGAAGTTATCATGATTGAGCTTAACTCGTTTTCATTTAATTATACGGTTTGTATATTTTTTGAGACGAGTTTTTTCGTTGAGAGGGACTATGAAAATCAAGAAGATATTGAACAATAATACTGCTGTAATTGATGATAACGGTAACGAAGTCATTGTGATTGGAAAAGGAATTTGTTTTCAGCGTAGAGCTGGAGATTCTATTAATAGTGCATTAGTCGAGAAACAATTCTTTTTATCTTCTAATGATTTAAATCTTAACCTACAGAAGGTATTGGTATCTTTGCCATTAAGTGAAATCAATATTGTGGATAGAATTATCCAAAAAATACGTTTATCTTTGACAAAGAAATTCAGTGACATGTTATATGTTTCTTTATGTGATCATATTCATTATGCCCTAAAGAATTATGCGGATGGAATCACTGTACGTAATGATTTATTAAATGAAATATCACATTTTTATCCGGATGAATACGAACTAGGGATACAAGGTATTCAAATTATAAATGAAGAAACAGGGGTTGAACTACCGATTGATGAGGCAGGTTTTATTGCAATGCATATCATCAATTCTGAAACTGAAAATGGAATAGGTACTGCTAATGTTAGGAAGGTTACTATTATTATCGATGAAATATTAAAAATCATATCAAATTACTTTAATGTGGAGATTGATGAAAAGTCTTTGGTATATTTCAGACTCATCAGTCACTTAAAGTACTTTGCAAGAAATATTGTTACACATCATAAATTTGGAAGTGATGATAAGAATGAAACACTGTTGAAAATGTTAAAGGAAGCATATAAGGATGCGTACCTGTGTGCTATAAATATCAAACAATTTATTCATGCAAAATATGATGTAGAAATAGGTAATGAGGAATTAACGTATCTAATAATTCATATTCAAAGATCAATATCATGAAAGGGGGATCAATATGAATGAGAATCAAAAATTAGCACAATTTATTTTGGAAAATGTTGGAGGAAAGGAGAATGTAGAGTCTGCTACACACTGCATGACACGATTACGCTTAAAGTTAAAAGATAATTCAAAAGCGAATCGTGCAAATCTAGATAATCATCCAGGTATTATTTCTACTCAGGTTGCAGAAGGGAAATTACAGGTGATTATTGGAACACAAGTAGGAGATGTATACGAAGAGTTTATTAAACTTGTACATGTGGTAGAAGAAACTTCGAAAGAAGAAACAAAAGATAAAAATATTTTGAATCGTTTTGCGGCACTAATTACAAAAATTGTAGTCCCATCATTAGGTGTTTTATGTGCTTGTGGAATTATTGCAGGTGTTAATTCAATTTTGTTATCAACAGGAGTAATTACAAGTGGTGATGGAACAAACATTCTATTATCTAACTTAGGTAATGCATGTTTAACGTTCTTCCCAGTTATTTTAGGTTATACAAGTGCGACCGCATTTGGTATGGATCCATTTATCGGTATGATCCTGGGTGCATTTATGATTTATCCAGGCATGGCTCAGTCGATTAATGCAGGTGATCCATTGTTTACACTATTTGCAGGTACACCTATAGAAATGCCTGTATTTAAGACTTTCTTAGGAATTCCAATTATCTTCCCTGCAACAGGATATACATCAACAGTTATTCCTATCATGATGGTTAACTTCTTGGCTTCTAAGATAGAAAAGATTTTAAAAGAAGTATTACCACGCGTAACAAGACAATTCATGGTTCCGTTCTTTACAATTCTTTTTGCTGGAATCGTAGGTGTATTATTAGTTGGACCAATCTCAATGATTATCCAAAACTTATTGCAAGCTGGATTAAACAGTTTGATTTCAACTTCTAAGATTTTAGCATTTGCAGTAATTACACTGATTTATCAACCATTGGTTATTTTTGGTTTACATTGGCCATTAATTACTTTGGGAATTATGGAATTTGGCTCATTAGGAAATTCACTCATTGTAGCTTCAATCTTCCCTGCAAGCTTTGCACATATGGCAGCTTGCTTTGCGGTATTCTTAAAGAGTAAAGATATTAAGACAAAGAATATTGCTTTCCCTGCATTCTTGAGCGCATGTTTCTGCATTATTGAGCCTTCTATTTACGGTGTTACATTGCCAGTTAAGAAGCGTTTTGGCTTCTGTATGATTGGTGGATTAGTTGGTGGTTTAATCTTAGCTTTATCTAACTCACCAATGTATGCGATTAGTATGGGTGTAACAGGTGTTATGTCATTTATTAATCCAAATGTCCCAGGTATCGGTGGACTGGTTTGGGCAGTTATTGCATGTATTGCTGCAATGTTAGTAACATTTACTCTTACATTTGTTACATTTCAAGAAACAAAGGAAGTGAAATAAATGAGTTTTTCCCAAAGTGATAAAATATTTGGGTTGCTTTTCGGTTGTGCTTATGGTGACGCGATGGGAATGCCATCTGAAATGATGTGCCGCACAATATTGGATGAAACATTCCCTGATGGCATTCATGCATTATTACCATCTTCAAAGAATGATTTCTTCAAGCGGAAATTTAAAGCAGGTGAGGTGACAGATGATACTGTGAATACCTTACTGGTATGTGATTCAATCATTGAAGATGGAAAATTTGATACGGAATTATACCTTCGTAAATTATTGCGATGGGCAGATGAAAATCCAGAAAAGAATGCTAGTCAGATTGGACCATCTACTTCAAAGGCTTTAGATTTATTACGTGCTGGTAAAAGTTATGTAGAGTCTGGAAAATATGGAACTACGAATGGCTCTGCTATGAAAGTTAGCCCGCTTGGGATTCTGCATAATTATCATGATATCCAAGGTTTGGTAGATGATGTTTGCAAACTATGCCTGCCAACGCACAATACAAGTATTGCGATTGCAGGTGCTAGTGTTATCGCAACACTAGTTAGCTATGCTTTACGACATGGATATGATGAAGAAGAAATTTGGCCACTAGCGAAACTTGCAATTGAAGAGGGAATGAAACATGGAAACCAACTTCCATCACCATCGCTATCAAAGAGACTTGATTTAATTCGACAAGATATTAAGACTTTATCTGAGAAAGAGGTCCTTGAAAAGCTTGAGACAGTGTATGGTGTTGGCTTTGAGACTATTGAAACAATTCCGGCTGTACTTACAATGATTATCCTAAGTAAAGGGAATCCAATGAAGTCTGCTCAACTATCAGCCAACATTGCAGGCGATAGCGATACAATTGGTGCTATATCTACTGCTATCTGTGGAGCATTTTATCCAAAATTTAATACCCTGGATATAAAACTCATCGAGGAAGTCAATGGTATCAATTTTAAAAAGTATGTAGACGGATTAGAAAAGATATTCAAATAAACAAAAAAGGACTCCAATATGATATTGAAGTCCTTTTTAATGGTGCGCTTAATGCTTCCAAAGTCGAACCAGTAATACGTTTAGTCCCCTTGATTAGATTTGTGCCTATGTCTATGTACCCGTCATCGTATAAGTACACAGCATTGAGGAATGTATCTATAAGTTTTTCTTTGTAGTCATAATTGCCTGTATCTGTCTTTAGGCTATCAATCCAAAACAGGAACATATCACGCTCAATGTACGGTGGCTTGGTTGCTTGAACCTTATGCAGCGTGATTTGTAATTGTGCCTTGTTCTGTTCTAATTCTTCAAGGCGTGCTTTCGTTGTTTCCGTAATGATACCAGCTTCAATGGCTTTCATTACATTGTTGATAGACTTGGTAACGTCCTTGATCTTGGACTCTATCATTTTTTCATCGCTGTTATCTTCCAATTGCTTTTTCTGATATTCCATAAAACTATCAGCCAACTTGTTTATGTAGTCCATGTCGTTCAGCTGGTTTATCAATTCAGTAATAACAACTTCTTCTATCCAATCTTTCTTGACTCTCTTCTTATCACACTTGCGCTTTTTGAACTTCACGCAAGTATAGTAATAGTAACGGTTGCCTGTTCTGCTAGTGGCGTATTCTCCAGTCATAGGGCTTCCACAGTGTCCGCAGAATAGTTTACCAGTTAATAGGTACTTAGCATCACGTGATCGTGCTGGCGCTTTCTTGTGCCTGTTTTTTATTTCTTGCGCAACATCAAACATTTCTTTGGATATAATAGCTGGCATTCCGTTAGGCACAACATAATCAGCATACTTGTATGTTCCTATATATTTCTCATTGCTGATGATAGTATTCAGAGAACTCTTATTCCATTGCGATTTCCGCGCGTTTAAGATACCGTCACGGTTTAAGTCGGTAATTATATCGTTTATTGTCTTACCGCTTGTATATTCGCTAAAAATACGCCTTATAATAGGTGCTTCATTTTCGTTTATGACATAGTGATCGTCCGCATCTCTACCATACCCAAAAACCTTTTTACCTATTGTCTTCAGTTGCAATGCGCTTTCCCTGTTACCACGTTTGACATTTTCGGAAAGGTTGGCGCTGTAATACTCAGCCATACTTTCCATAAGTCCCTCCATGATTATTCCCTCAGCGCTATCTGAGATATTTTCCATAGCACTATAAATCTTTACGCCGTTTTTCTTCAGTTTAGAGCGGTAAATAGCGCTATCATAACGATTGCGTGCAAATCTGTCCAACTTCCAAACGATAACAGCCTTAAAGTGCTTATTTTCGCTATCTCTTATCATTTTCTGAAATGACGGGCGGTTATCGGTTGTTCCTGTTTTTGCTTCATCTATGTATTCATTGATTATCTCAAAGCCGTGTTCTTCAGCGTAACGCTTGCAATCTCTTAATTGCCCTGTGATAGACTCTTCACGTTGCCCTGAAGATGAAAAGCGGGCATATATCACCGCTGGTATGTAGTTTTCCATGTTTATCTCCTTAATCGTCACTGTAACTTGTGATAACTGTACATAAACGCCCTAAAATTTGAAAACGGCTAATTTCATTCGCGTATATAGGTTGATACTTTTCGCTTGCAAATACAACAATGATATCTTGCCCATACTGGTAATATCTACCAATATAAAAATATTCGTTGTAAACATAACAGCCTAATTGTCCATTCTTTAGGGTATCTGTTTTTTCAAAGATTAAATAATCGCTCTTATGTATTCCAACATCTATATTGTTGTCGTAACGTGCAATCGTTCCAAAGTATTCTCTATTTGAATTTAATTTATCAACGGGCAATGCACAATGGGAATACTCTCTATGTTGTTGGAATAGATCCAGTATAGTTTCAGCTGGTTTATATAAAGGAATATTTATTATGTTGGATGGTATTAAGTCGTTATTTTGCTTGTCGGTAAGATTACGCATACTAATATTGAAGTAATCTGCTAATGCTTGCATTTTATCAACTCTAGGGTAGGAAGCGCCATTATACCAACTTGAAATAGTTGATAACGGAATATGTAATGCTTTTGAAATATCGGATTGTGTTTTATTTTTTGTTGTCATGTAATATTTTAAGTTGCTAACAAAAATATTTCTTGCATCATTATTCATGTATTTAGTCTCCTTTTCTAAATATTACAAGTAAAATGTATTTTTTTCAAATATTTTAGTATTTAATTACGATTTATTCGTTGACACTACGATTAAATAGTAGTAAAGTTTATTCATAAGAAGAGAGGAGGAAAACTATAAAATGTCAGAAAAGGATGTAAGAATTTCCTACATGGCAGCAAGAAATAATGCGAAATTGAGTAGAGAAGATGTTGCAAAACACTTAAAAATAAGCATTTACACACTTGCTAACTATGAAACTGGGAAAACCATTCCAGATTGGGATAAGCATTATGCAATGGCGAAATTATACAATCTGCCGCCTGAAATGTTATGTCCACCAAAGAAATAATCTTTTTATTTTATTCATTTACTACGATTTAATCGTAACAAAATAGAAAGGGGAGAACATGAAAATCAAACGAGAGACTAAAAAAATCAACGGTGAGGGAAGAATTGTGCTTGGTGATGACATTCTCAAAGAGCCAAATTTCGAGTTGCTAAAAAAGGCGCTTGGGCTTGGTAATGATGTTTGCGGAGTGGACATCTATTTCAACAAATACGAAGTCTACAAAAAAGTAGAGAACTAGCCCTACTTTAAAGCATTGATGAAATTTAGAACATTGTCTAATGATTTAGAAAACCTTGTTTCCATAAGTTTGATTGCTGAACGGTTAATCTCAAAATTACCCATAACAGATGCGCTAATATATCCATTTTCATTTAATTCACGAATATATGTTCTAGCATCAGGCTCACTGGCAATAACTGAGTCAATTAAACCTAATGGATCATTGTTGAATAATGCCGCATTTCTGATGTCGTAACCATCTTTGAGACGTTGCAAATATTCACGATAAAGCAAAACAAGAAAATCATATGTTTCGTTAGTCAAATCAGAATTATTCATCAAAATTACCTCCCTTCAAATCAATTATAGGAGGTAGAAAGGAAAACATGAACGAATTATTAAAAATTGATACTTCAAATGCAGAACGCATCACAGTATCGGCAAGAGAGTTACACAAAGCATTAGAAGTAAGTACAGACTTCAATCACTGGTTTACAAGAATGTGTGAATACGGTTTTGAAGCACAAAAAGACTTTACGACATTTTTGTCCGAAAGTACTGGTGGCAGACCGTCACAAGATGCACAAATAACGGTTGATATGGCGAAAGAAATCGCAATGCTTCAGCGTACGGAAAAAGGCAAGGAAGTAAGAAAGTATTTTATCCAAGTCGAAAAAGAATGGAATAGTCCTGAGCGAGTAATGGCAAGAGCTTTGACGATTGCTAATAAAACAATCGCTTCATTAGAACTGGAAAATAAGGAAATGAAGCCTAAAGCCTTATTTGCTGATGCTGTCGCACAATCTGACACTAGCATTCTTGTATATGACCTTGCTAAGTTGATTTGCCAAAATGGCGTAAAGATTGGTGGAAATCGCTTGTGGACATGGTTAAGAGATAACGGGTATATCTTCAAACACTCATGCGAGCCTACACAGAAGAGTATGGAAATGAAGTTGTTTGAAGTTATCGAAAGAACCGTGCAGAGAAGCGGACATGATCCAAAAGTAACACGCACAACGAGAGTTACTGGCAAAGGGCAAGTGTACTTCATCAATAAGGTTTTACAAGATTATGGCAATCAAAAAAACTGATATTCAATCACTCAACTATCTTGCGTTACAAGTGCTAAACGATAAGCAGAATGAACCTGAATACAAAGCAAGATTTGAAGAGTGGAAAAAGAAAAATGGCGCACCCACTCCAAAGGACAGCGCCAGGTGATAGACCAAAACTATCACTCAAATTCTAACACAGAAAGAGAGAAAACAAAAAATGATTAAAGTTGAAGCAAAAGACGGATGCGTTGCATTCCAGGCAGATGGAACCGTATTAGAACAAGCACACGAAGTATTAGCAATTAGACAATTTCTTGAAGAAAATCCAAAAATCGAAATGATTGCAAATGTAATTGAAAAATTATCAAAATCCGAAACAATAAGATACTCAAACCCTGAAGAACTTAAAAAGGCGCAAGATGAATTCACTAATTCTGAACATGCTGAAACAACCGCAGAAATGCTGAATGGTTTATTCGGAAAGAAGATGAACTAAGCCATGAAGAAAATCAAAAACACAATTAAAACAGCATTAGCCGTGGTTCTAGGGCTTGCATTTATCGCATACATGCTAGGAAATGCT
>ERZ773027.412-NODE-412-length-27189-cov-5.798998_pt1 | contig 27189 bp, 23 predicted proteins | sample MGYA00511032_ERZ773027 | MGnify/ENA primary metagenome ERZ773027 (study PRJEB29015, sample SAMEA2738138) | human oral metagenome | biome: human oral; feature: human-associated habitat; material: saliva | place: China | collected 2190 ... | reverse complement strand
CCCACGGCAACCAGCCAGCCCACTATGGCTCCCACGGGCCGGCCTAGCGCCCTACCCAGCGCCTCTGGCAGGCCGGGCGCGCTGCCTTCAGCTAAGCCGTCCTTGCTGCCTGGACAGCGGATCACGCTAAATCCGACCCCTGGCCAGGCCCGCTACTCCAATGGAGTGTTGGCCCACACCGGGGCCAACCTTGCAGTTGGTTTAGTGGCCCTAGCGGCCCTAGCTAGCGGCGGCTTGCTGCTGGCCCGGCGTCGTCGCCAAAGCTAAACCAAAGGCGCCGGGCAAGGGAACGGTAACCAAAAACCTTGCCCGGCCCTAAAAACACTTTTGGGTGGGACGCTTAAAGCATCCCACCCAAATCTGTATCTAGCCGCTACAGCCACGGCGCGCAGGCAGCAACTACAGGGCCAGGGGCTTGCCAGTTAGGCGCTCATAGGCCTCCAGGTAGCGCTCGCGGGTACGCTCAACTACCTGCTCAGGTAAGGCCGGGGGCTGCTGGCCACTGTTACGATCCCAGCCGCTTTCCTTAGCTAGCCAGTCACGCACAAACTGCTTGTCGTAAGAAGGCGTCACCTGGCCCTCAACCCACTGGTCAGCCGGCCAGAAACGGGAAGAATCAGGGGTCAGTACCTCGTCACCCAAAACCAGTTCACCCTGGCTGCCGCGCCCAAATTCAAACTTGGTGTCAGCCAGGATAATGCCACGCTGCTTAGCGATATCAGCGGCGCGCGTGTACAGCTCCAAGGTGGCCTGGCGCAGTGCCTGGGCCGGCTCTATGCCAACCATTTGCGCCACCCGTTCAAAGGAAACATTCTCGTCGTGGTCACCCAGCTCAGCCTTGGCGGCAGGGGTGAAAATCGGCTCCGGTAGCGGTGATGCCTCCACCAAACCAGGCGGTAAAGCCACCCCACACACCTGCTGGCCAGCGCGGTATTCAACCAGGCCAGAGCCGGTTAGATAGCCGCGAGCTACGCACTCTACCGGGTACATGTCCAGGCGACGGCAAATCATGGCGCGCCCAGCCACCTGTGCGGGCACATCCAGCGACAGCAGGTGGTTAGGCACTACCTGCTCCAGCTGCTCAAACCACCACACGCTCAGGGCGGTTAGCACCTTGCCCTTGTCGGGAATCTGCGAGCTGAGCACATAGTCATAGGCGCTGATGCGGTCGCTGGCCACCACCAGCAGAACATCCTCGCCCTCCCAGGGCCCCTCGGGGGCGGGCACGTAAACGTCACGGACCTTGCCGGAAACCAGGTGCTTCCAGCCATCTAGAACCGGTGCGGCAGGTAGTTCAATTCCCATTTTTAACGCTCCACATAGGCGGGGGCGGCGATATCACTACGGTGATAGGCGCCGTCGAACTTAATCTTGCTTACCGCCGCGTAAGCCTTAGCGCGCGCTGCGGCCACATCTTCACCCAGCGCCACCACCGACAGCACCCGGCCACCGGCGGTAACTAGCTCGTTGTCGTCATTACGGGCAGTTCCCGCATGTAGCACATGCACGTCAGGGTCAGCTTCAGCCTGCTCAATACCGGTGATTACATCCCCCGTGGTGGGGGTGGAGGGGTAGCCAGCAGCGGAAATAACCACGTCAACAGCGGCCTTATCGCTCCACTGGGGCTCAGCTACCTGATCTAGGCGCCCCACTGCAGCCGCGTGCAACAGCTGGGGCAGCGAAGAGTCTAGACGCGCCAGCACAGCCTGAGTCTCAGGGTCACCAAAACGCACGTTAAACTCCACCACGCGCATACCCTTGCTGGTTAGCGCCAGGCCGCAGTAAAGCAGACCAATGAAAGGCGTGCCTCGGCGAGCCATCTCGTCAACCACCGGCTGTGCCACCTGCTCTATCACCTGCTGCCCCAGGTCAGCCGGGGCCCAAGGCAGCGGCGTGTAAGAACCCATACCACCCGTGTTCGGGCCGGCGTCGCCGTCACCAATACGTTTAAAGTCTTGGGCGGGGCTCAGTGCGCGCACAGTGCGCCCGTCACAAACACAGAAAACTGAAGCTTCTGGGCCGTCTAGGTAATCCTCAACCACCACGGCGCCACCTTCACGCTCTAGGCAAGCCAGGCCGTGCTTAAGTGCCGCGTCACGGTCAGAAGTAACCACAACCCCCTTACCGGCAGCTAGCCCATCTTCCTTGACTACATAGGGGGCACCGAACTCATCCAAAGCCTGCTCTAGCTGGTCAGGGCTAGTGACAATGCGGGCACTGGCGGTAGGCACATGGGCGGAGGCCATAACTTCCTTAGCGAAAGCCTTAGAACCCTCCAGGCGGGCAGCTTCCTTACTGGGTCCAAACACCGCAATGTCTGCCTGACGCAAAGCATCAGCCACGCCTGCTACCAGTGGCGCCTCCGGGCCCACCACCACCAGGTCAGCCCCCATCTCACGAGCCAAGGTGACTACTTCATCAGGGCTGTTGGGGTCAATGAACAAGTTAGTGGCGATCTGCGCAGTGCCGGGGTTACCCGGCGCTACAACAAGTTCAGTGGTCTGTGGGTCACGGGATAAGGCACGGGCCAGCGCATGTTCACGTGCGCCAGAGCCCAGAAGCAGGATTTTCACGTACTCACTTTAGCCGCTCACTGGCCCTAATTAAACCGCTAACGGTCCCAAATGTCCGCTAGTAGTTAACTAGCGATACTTAAACAAAAGTTTCCCCCGCCCAGTGGGCGGGGGAAACTATCTATGGTTAGCGGCCAGCTAACTGGTAAGCAGCTACTGTGTTAGCGCTTGGCTAGCTGGTTGCCCGCTAGTTGGTACTAGCTAGTTGGTACTAGCTAGCTGGTACTAGCAGCGCTCACTTGGCGGCGGCGATGCGCTCACGGAACTTGGCCAGCTGAGCGGTGATCTCGGCGGGAACCTTGTCACCGAACTGAGCCAGGTACTCCTCGGTGGAGTCCATCTCAGCGGCCCAAGCCTCGGGGTCGATAGCGAAGAGCTTGTTCCAAGCAGCCTCGTCTACCTCGTCCAGGCCCTCAAGGTTGAAGTCCTCGAACTTGGGGTAGCGGCCGGTGACGCCGTCGATGGCCTCTACCTGGCCAGCGGCGCGACGCACGATCCAGTCCAGAACACGGCTGTTCTCGCCGTATCCAGGCCACAGGAAGTTGCCGTCCTCGTCCTTACGGAACCAGTTGACCTGGTAAACCTTGGGGAACTTGTCGCCAACCTTGTCCTGCATCTCCAGCCAGTGGCCCCAGTAGTCGGCCATGTTGTAACCGCAGAAGGGCAGCATGGCGAAGGGGTCGTGGCGCAGAGAGCCGGCCTTAACGTCGGTGGCGGCGGCGGTGACCTCAGAGGCCACGGAAGCACCGATGAACACGCCGTGAGCGGGCTCGTACTGCTCGGCTACCAGCGGCACGTTGGTGGCGCGGCGGCCACCGAACAGGATGGCGTCGATGGCTACACCCTCGGGGGCTTCCCAGTCACCACAGATGATCGGGCACTGAGCGGCCGGGGTGGTGAAGCGAGAGTTGGGGTGAGCGGCCTTCTTACCCTCGGCAGCGTCAGCCGGGGTGTAGTCGTTGCCGTGCCAGTCGATCAGGTGCTCGGGCAGCGGAGCGTCGATGCCCTCCCACCAAACGTCGCCGTCGTCGGTCAAAGCAACGTTGGTGAAGATGGTGTTGGCCTTCATGGTGTCCATGGCCATCGGGTTGGTCTTGTAGCTGGTGCCGGGGGCGACGCCGAAGAAGCCAGCCTCGGGGTTGATGGCGCGCAGGCTGCCGTCCTCACCAGGACGCATCCAGGCGATGTCGTCACCAATGGTCTCAACCTTGTAGCCCGGGATGGTGGGCTGGAGCATGGCCAGGTTGGTCTTACCGCAGGCGCTGGGGAAAGCGGCAGTTACGTGGTACTGCTTGCCGCTGGCCTCATCGGTCAGACGCAGGATCAGCATGTGCTCGGCCATCCAGCCGTCGCGGCGGGCCATGGTGGAGGCGATACGCAGGGCGTAGCACTTCTTGCCCAGCAGGGCGTTGCCGCCGTAACCGGAACCGTAGGACCAGATCTCGTTGGTCTCGGGGAAGTGGGTGATGTACTTTTCCTCGTTGCAAGGCCAGGTGGTGTCTTCCTGACCGGGAGCCAGCGGGGCACCTATAGAGTGCACGGCGGGAACCCAGGGGCGGCCTTCGTTGATGAGGTCCATGGCCTTGGTGCCAATGCGGGCCATGATGCGCATGTTGACTACCACGTAGGGGGAGTCGGTGATCTCAATACCCAGCTGGGAGATGGGACCGCCGAGGGGACCCATGGAGAAGGGGATCACGTACATGGTGCGGCCGGCGTAGGTGCCGTCGAACTTCTCGTTGAGGATCTTCTTCATCTCAACCGGGTCGTACCAGTGGTTGGTCGGGCCGGCGTCTTCTTCCTTCTCAGAGCAGATGAAGGTGCGTGACTCCACGCGGGCGACGTCGCTGGGCAGCGAACGGGCCAGGAAGGAGTTGGGGCGCTTGTCGGGGTTTAGGCGAGTGAACATGCCAGACTCAACCATTTCGCTGGTCAGACGGTCCCACTCTTCCTGGCTACCATCGCAGAAGTAAACCTTCTCAGGCTTACCCAGTTCAGCGATGCGGGTAGCAAAAGCAATGACGTCTTCGGGAGCGTTGGCCGGAGCAGCGGCGCGAACGTCCTGCGCGGTGACAGTCATATGATTCCCTTCCTTGGGGTGCTTAATTATCTTTTGGCTTGCGCCTATTAACGCGCTTATTCTCTCTCAATAGCCCCGGTCACTTCTTCCCAAAAGTCCTATGGTTCATGTCACATACGTAGAAAAGGCGCAGATAAACCGCGAGATTTACCTGCACCTTAACTACCCAAAAGCCAACAAAAAGCTTCTAAGCTGCTAGGAAACACGCCCTAGCGGGGTGGGTTTAGCTAAATAAGGCTTGCCCCACCATAGTGTCTGATTGGCCAATACCGGCAGGAATCGCAAACAGGGCGCGCGCCTGGTGCTGCAAATATTCACTCAGGGCGTCCTTTTGAGTCATCTTATCCAAGATCGGGTAGAAGTTTGTGCGCGGGTCACGCACAAAGGCAATGAAGAACAGCCCTGCACTCAAACGCCCTAGTGCGTCTGAACCTTCGGTGTAGTTGTAGCCGCGACGCAGCATCCAGCGCCCCTTGTTTTGCTCGGGGTTAACGATGGCGATGTGCGAGTCTGCAGGGACCTCCAGCTCTCCTTCCTTATTCTTAGCCTTGAAGTCGATCGGCTTGAACTCGTCTTTGCCGCTGGTGGGGGCGGCAACGTTAAGCGGGGCACCGTAACGCTTGTCACGCCCGAAGGTTTGTTCCTGCTCGATTAGACGCAGGTTGTCCCACATTTCAGCGAACATGTGGATTTTGCGCACCACAAAGTAGGTGCCACCCGTCATCCAGTCTGCGCCGCTGTCATCTCCCTTTTGCACCCACAGGTGCTCGTTTAGCTTGGCGTCTCCGTCTTCAGACTTAATGTTGTTGGTGCCGTCCTTGAACCCAAACAGGTTACGCGGGGTTTCCTGAGCTACCGAGGTGGAGGAGGTGCGCCCATAACCGGTCTGGCTCCAACGCATTTTGGCCGTGCCCATGGCAATACGGTTTAGGTTGCGAATAGCGTGCACACACACCTGGGCGTCGTTTGAGCAGGCCTGCACTAGCAGGTCACCGTCTGAATCAGCAGAGCGGATGTTTTCGTTAGCGAATTTGGGCATGCCTTCAGACAGGATCTTGGGCATCTTCTTAGCAATACCGAAGCGGTCTTTGCCGTCACTATCCACAAACAACGAGCGCCCAAACCCGAAGGTGATGGTTAGCCCATTGGGCTTGTAGCCCCAGGCTTCACCACTGTCACGGGGCACAGCCTGCTTGTTTTCGCTGGGTTCGCCGCCTACTAGTTCGCCGGCGGTCATTTGCTGTGCAGCTACGGTCCAGTCGCTTAGCAGCTGTTTGAGCTCTTCGGGGTCTGTGGTGGTGACATCGAAGGCAGCGCAGAACATGTTGTCTTGGGCGGGGGTGAGGATGCCGGCCTGGTGCTTGCCGCGGAATGGGTAGGTGTCCAGGATTTTGTCTGCGGGGGCGTCTTCTCCTCCGGCTGCGTAGCCACCGGCAGCGCCAGCTAGGGCCCCGGCAGCTAGGCCAGCCCCAGCAAAACCGAAGGCGGCGCGGCGTGAGACGTGGTGGGCGGCTTTGTCCTCGTCTGCTCCGCTGTCAGTGGCGACGACGGCGTCGCCAGTGGTTTCGTTAGCCGTTTCAGCCGCGTTTTGGGTTGCGTCCGAGGTGGCTTCAGCGGGAGTGTTGGCGCTTTCGGCAGCGCCTGTAGCCTTGTTGCTCATTAGGTTCTCCTTGGCTAAATACAAATTTCCCAGTCATTATTATGGGTGTAAATAGCCCGCAGATCAGCCCCTAGGGCCTAAATCTGCGGGCTATTTAGTCACATTCGCCTTACCTTAATCTGCTCAGCCTAAGCAAAGTGTTAGCTAAGCAGAGTGGGCCCAGTGGTTAGCGGCGTATCAGTGCAGCACGATGCCGCTGATCTCGCTTAGCTGCTTGGCCAGGGCGGCAACCTCGCTGGAGAACTGCTGCTGAGCCTTGGTGTAGGAGTTCTTGGCGGGAGCCTCACCGGCGTCCTTCTGAACGGAGGCGATGGTGTCGTAGCCGACGTACTTGGTGGCACCGTCGGTGGTCTTACCGTCAGCGTGGGAGTCGATCAGCTTGTGTACAGCCTTGAACTTGGCCTTGATCTTCTTGTCCAGCTCAGGGTTGGACTTGGCCACGATTTCAGAGACGTTGCCGTAGGCTACCTCGGCGCCTTCAATGTTGGCCTTGAAGTCGTAGAGGTCAGTGTGGGAGAAGGTGTCTTCTTCACCAACAATCTTGGTGTCGGCCACCTCGTTGACTAGGTCAACGGAGCCGGTTACTACGTCGTTGATGGTCAGTGAAAACTTCTTGCCGTCCACACCGGTGATCTTGCCGTAAACCAGGTCGTAGAGTTTCTGGGTGTTTTCTTCCAGGTTGGTAGCGGCTGCCTTGCGGTCAGCGTCGCTGGCGAACTTGAACTGGCTACCCCCCCACAGGTCGGCCTCGATGCGGTGCCAACCGGTCCAGCTCTTGAGCACCTCGGGGTCGGTGACAGACTTGCCGGCGTCGGCAGACAGGTTCTGGATACGCACGTCGAGTGCGCCGTCGAGGTCACCGGCTTCCTTGATACCAAACTTCTCAGCGGTCGGCTCGATGCGCTCGTAGTGCTGGCGCGCTAGCGGGAACAGTTCCTTAGCCTTGGCGGTGTCGCCGGAGGTGTAGGCGGCGGTGAAGGCCTTGGTGGCGGTTAGTAGCTGACCGACCTGGTCCTTAACGTAGGAGGTGTAGTTGGCTACGGCCTGCTCTTCAAGCTTCTTGACGTCGCTGCCGACGGCCACTTCCTTACCCTTGGTGACCTTGAGCTGGGTAGCTCCCACCAGGGCGCCCACCATGTTGGGCTTGCAGGCACTGTAGTAGGTGCCTTCCTTGAGGGCGGTGGTTAGCTCGGTGGAGGTGCCCGGGCCGATGTTCTCCTTTTCGGAGACGATCTGTAGCTTGTTTTCGGTCAAAACCTCAAACTCGTTGGGGACAGTGCCCTCGTTGGAGATCTTGAAGGTCACCTGGCCCGCAGGGAAGGACTTGGAGGAAACCTCGCAGCCCTTGTCAGTGATTTTGACGTTGATGGTGTTGGAGCCGGCTGCGTTAGTGCCGCCACTGCCACCCTGGTTGTTTGCAGTGCAGCCGCCCAGGACAGACAGGGCGACTACCGGCAGCGCCACCAGCGCGGCACGTACTCGACGTGTAATCATCTATTTTTCCTTGTCGGATGGGTTTTGGGTTGGGAAGGAAGGGGTAGTTGCTGTGGTCGCCAAGCTTCCTTCCCGACGCCGTCGACCACAAGTCTTTTAGACTGCGGCTACCTCAGCCAGCCTTGTTCTCCACCTTGGGGGCTTTCTTACCCAACTTGGTGTGTGCCACCCGGGCGAAGAAGTACAAGGTGGGCCAGAAGTAGATGTTCCAGCCGATTACCTGCAGCCAGGTGGGGGTGGGGTTGACCTGGAACAAAGCCACACTGACCTCGTAAAGCCAACGCAACGGGTTGACTGAGGATTGGGGCACCCAGTCGGATACGTCCCAGGCGTGGTGAGCCCAGCCCGGCAACAGCGAGGCTTCCTGAAGGTCACCAAAGCCGTAGGAGATAATGCCGGCGGCCACCACAATCAGGAAGTAGCCGGTAACCGTGAAGAACACGGAAAGATTGATGCGCACTCCCCCGCGATAGATCAGGTAGCCCAGCACAATGGCTACCACCAGGCCACCGACCACTCCGGCGGCGATAGCTGGCGTGGATTTTTCTACAGCTGAGCGCACCGTAGCCCAAATGAATAGGGCAGTTTCGATACCTTCACGGCCTACCGCGAAGATAGCGATCCAGATAATGCCCCAGCCGCGCCCATCTTTTTCTAGTGAAGTCGATAGGCTGTCACGCAGACCTTGGCTCATTTGGCGCGAGTTTTTGCCCATCCAGAAAATCATCCAGGTAACCATGGCCACGGCCACCAGCGATAGTGAACCACCAATGATTTCTTGGGCCTGGAAGGTTAGGGTTTGTGGACCCCAGGTCAAGATGGCGCCAATAGCTAGCGGCACCAGCGCAGCGGCCAGCACCCCTAAAGTCAGCTTGCCAAACAGGTCGCGGCGACCAATTTTGGCCAGGTAGGCGGCAATCACGCCTACCACCAGGGCGGCTTCTAGACCCTCGCGTAGGGCGATAATAAAGTTCGCAAAGAATAGGGACATGCTCTTACTTTTATTAGGCTAGACTCACTTCCGAAAGGTCAGCCTAACCTTTATCTGGCCTGCGCTCAAGCAATTTCAGCCAAGTTGAGACGCTCAATCAGCGTAACGTGACTCACCCTTAAGCCCCAGATGCGGCCTCAGGATATTTCCGCAGCTGAACACCCTATTTTTGGTTACGTCATGCCATAAAACCGGCATCGGCGGCGTCGAGAAACTAGCCTCTTTGCCCAAAGCCGCAACTGCCCTACCCCAGCGATATAACTGCCAACGTTTAAACATGCGAAAATAGCTTTATGCGAGCATCAGCCAACCGAAGGCGTTTTGCGGCACTAACCTGCCTAGCCCTAGTCCCCACCCTTGGCGCCTGTCAGGCCCACATGGATCTAACCGTGCATGAAGAGGGCACCTACGACGCCGTCATCCGCATGGTGGATAACACGTCCTCGCAGATCACCAGCACTTCACAGTGCAAGCAGCTGGCTAGTTCGCTGCGCAGCTCGATTGCCACTAATAAGGGCAGTGAAATTAAGGTCAAGTCCATCAAGGGCGACGAGGGTATTGGCTGCGAATTCACCTTTAAATCCATTCCGGTAGCCACCGCCGCCACTAAGCCGGCCCCCAATGCCAGCGCCACTAGCACCACAAGCGCCAATGCCTCAGCTAACGCGAATGCTTCGGCGAGCCCCACCGGCGCCACTAACGCACTAGTGTGGCGCCAGGGCAACAAGGTTTTTGTGCGTATTCCCGGAGTAAACACTGGCGGAGACTCTGAGGCCGCCGGCGCCTCCCCTAGCGCAGGCACCTCAGCTGGCTCTGGCGGCTCTGGCGGCTCAGGAAACTCAGCTGGTTCGAACGGCTCTGGTAACTCTGGCGCATCCGGCGGCTCCAGCAAATCCGGCAGCGGCGATGATGTGGTTGAAAAATACAAGTCGCTGATCGACACCAAACTGACGGTAACTTTCCCCGGCGCAGTCATTGATGCTGGCGGCGGCAAGGTGCAGGGTCACAAGGTCACTTGGAGCGGCCCGCAGATCCTGGCTACCGGGGTAAGCGCCTCAGGTTATGCGATTGGTGATGGTGGCATGCCCTGGTACTCGGCCTCACGCCCGTGGGCTTGGCTGATTGTTGGCTCGGTCTTTGCGTTGACGGCATTTGGTTTTTGGCGACGACGCCGTGCCCGCAGCTAGGGCGACGTCGTCAGCCCCAGCAGCGCCGTCGGACCCAGGCAGCTAAAACAGCACCACGGCACCAAAAAACCAATAAATCGCCCCGGAAACCTAACGGTAGCCGGGGCGATTTATTTAAACGTTCGCGGGGCTCAGCGGCCCTGGGCGATCTTCTGCTTGCGCTTGGAGCTGACCACTACGGCCACAACCACAATCGCGATCACCAAAACCGCAGCCACGCCACCGATGATCAGACCGGTAGACAGGCCGGAGTCGGAGGACTTTTCGGAAGCGGCGGCCTTAGCAGTGGCGGTGGCCTTAGCAGTGGCGGTAGGCTCAGCCTTCTTCTCGGCGCTGACCTTACCGGTAATAGTGCTAGCAGTGGTGCCATCAGCGAAGGTTACGGTGTTACCGGAGATGGTGCCGCCCTTAGCGGAGATTACGTCGCCGGGGTAGGTTACCTTCATGTCCATCTTGTAGGTACCAACAGCCTGCAGGCTGGATAAGGAGGCAGTTAGCGTGGAAGCATCAAAGGTGAACTCGCCCTTTTCTTCCTTACCATTCAGGATGGTGGCGGTGTCGCCCTTCACCACCAGGCGGCAGACCTTAGCGCCGTCAGTACCATCAACAACAGTGGCATCGGTAGTGGCTCCCTGAGCTGCAGGAATGGCAGCCTTAATGTTGGGGCACAGCTGGGTGATCATAGTGCCGTTATCGCCGTCGACAGCGATGTCAACCTGGTACACCGTGTTGGTCATGGACTCGATGTTGACGCTTGCGTGGAGGGTGAAGGCCATAGCAGCCTGGGCCGGAGAAGCTACTAGCGCGCCGCCAACAGCTAGAGCTGCAGCTGCTCCTAGGGAAAGCGCCTTGGTGCGAATACGCTTAAAAATAGACATTATCTACCTTTCTTTCTGCCTGGTTTGGGGATAAGCAGAATCCTCGGCAATTGTATGGGCTCAAACTTGATACTTGCTGGGACGTGTCCGACTTGTTACCTAAGTGGGTAACATATAAACCAAAACGACGATATAGCCCGGCTATATCGTCGTTTTAGCTTTAAACAGCTAACAAATACGGCTTACTGCTGCGGGTAGCCGCCCTGTCGGTAGCCCTGCTGAGGGTATTGACCCTGCTGAGGGTACTGGCCCTGTTGAGGGTAGCCGCCCTGCTGGGGGTACTGACCCTGTTGGGGGTAGCCCTGCTGAGGATACTGGCCGCCCTGCTGGTAACCACCCTGGGGGTAGCCTTGCTGGGGGGCGTAACCGAACTGGCCACCCATAGCGCTAGGCGGCTTCTTCTTACCAGAGCGCACCGCGAAGAACACGCCCACACCAACCAGTAGCACTACTGCTACGCCAATGATTATGTAGAGCACGGTGTTGTCATCTGAGCTTGAGGAGCTGGAGGAGCTGGAGGAACTACCTGACCCCTTGGCGCTACCGTCCCCATTGTTCGAGGCACCACCCTTGTTATCAGAAGAATCCCCATTGTCAGAGGAGCCACTACCAGGGTTACCTACTACCTTATACTTTCCACCCACCTTGAGCTTGGCGGTGTTGCCGCTAACTTCAGCGCCTTCAGCGGAAACAATGCCGCCACCAAAAGTTACGCGATAGTCGAACGAACTATCACCATAGCTACTGAGACTGCTAAGCCCAGTTAGATCGCCTGAAATACTCACATTGTTACCATCGCGCTCAACCTTGGAGCTAATGCCGCTCACGCCAGAGTCGGATGTGGTAGAGCTGATTAGTGTCTCAAGCGGCACAGTAACTTCGACGGCACAAACTTCTACACCCTCATACTGGGTAATTTCAGATTTTTTAACGGCGCCATAACCAAGCGGGCTAGTGCCGCCAGTGCTGTACTTACTGCACATGGTCTTGTGGTCAGCACCTTGGACAGTGCTGTGGACCTTCATAGAGACCGTTACAGTGTCCCCAGCGAATTTAAATTCGGTCCACACTTTCATAGTTTGAGCGTCGTCAGCACGCGCTGGGACGGTAAGACTTACCAGCGAAAATGCCAGCACAAAGGCAGCCAAGATGGCCCCTAGGCGCGCCACAAACGAGTGTGACTTCAAAGCAACAGCGTTCATGCTTCTTACCCTAGCCCTTTTTAGTAGGCCAAGCATCTTAAAGCCTTGGGGATTAAACCCCGGCGCCCAACTATTTCCTGATTTTGCGTGACCTAGCGGACCGGTGTTTATGACCACAGGGCCCCACAATAAGCAGCACTACCCCAATGACTACCGTGAGCGCCGTCGCCCCCACAATCACATAAAGCACGGCGCTACCAACCGACATCTCCGCGCCAGAGTCGCTGGCATTAGTGATAACAGAACTGGTGGTGGAGCTAGCGTCAGTAGCCACGTAACTGGCAGCGCGGGCCGGCGAATTTACCAGCAGCAGCGCAAAAGCCAGCAGTAGGGTGCCCAACACGGCCCCTACTCGCTCTAACCCTACTTTCATAGCATTCATCCTGCTCACGGCCCTATCCTAGGAACATTTAACCGGGATTTACCTGGATTTTAGCTGGGGATAACTCCCCTACTGCGCAACCCTTCGGTCGGCTGACGGCGCGCTATCTGCATTCTGGCGGCGCATTACCTGCATTTTCCGACGGCGAAGGCGCCTTCTGCGGCAAACCGGAACTGGCGTCTGCTGGCATAGCGGCAGGCCCTAGGTCTTCACTAGAAGTTACCGACTTAGCAAAACAGGCCTTAACGCACACAAAAATCCCTACCGTACCAACAATCAGTATCAACGTAAGCACCGTAGTAAGCACCTGCATAAGATCAATCGACCATAACAAGCGATAAAATGACTGTAACAGGCGATAAAATCTTGGAGTCGAGGAAGTTAGATCCCCTCTGGCAGGTATGGCGTCAGGGTCATAGGGAGTCAAAGAAGCCACTACTTCAAAGTCTTCATTTTTGGCAGTAAAAACGGATGTATACCTTTCCATCTCACCCCCAAAACAAGAAAAAGCCTCTACATCTCGAAATTCAATAATATATTCAATCTCACCAGTGTAAGCAGGATCTGTTACACCTATTATTTTAACGATATTATCTTCAACAATAATCTCTGCACCATATATTAGTGCGTGCGACAACTCCTCTTTAGGGTTCCCGATAATATAAGCTGAGCAAACTTCTACATCACCATAATGCCCCATCTCAAGCTTATAGACTTCCTGACCTAGATCAGCCTCTAACCGCTTAACGTAATCAGAGCTTTTTAAGCATATGCTTTTGGTTGATTCACTAGAATTCATGTGTGTTTTTATTTCAACATACACCCTACTATTATCGAAATTTATTTTCACCCAGGTGTGCATAATATCTTCACCATGCGCCGGTACAGACACAGCAAACAGAGAACAAGTCAGCACAAGTACTAACCCCAAAACTCCACATACACGAGTCGCCATTGATCGCGCGTTGGCCATACTGTCCACCCTTTAGCTCTATAAACTCAGTGAATAAATCAACTAGGGATAACTGCTTAAGCCTAGCTGTTAGGCACCAACTAACAGCTATTAAACAAAACCAGGGCCGGGTATAAAACCACGGCCCTGGTTGAGATGCATGCTAGCTAGCCGTTGTAGCCGCCATATTGACCTTGCTGCGGGTAGTTACCCTGCGGCGGGTACTGTTGCTGAGGGTAGGAGCCAGGCCCGTAAGACTGCGGCGCGTAAGCAAACTGCCCACCCATCCCGCTAGGCGGCTTCTTCTTACCCGAGCGCAGCGCCAGGAAGGCACCCAGACCCACAAGTGCTACCACTGCAACGCCAATGATTACGTAAAGCAAGGTGTTGTCACTTGAGGCCTTGGAGCTTTTTACAGCCAGCGGAGTGGGTGTAGCAGTAGCCGGAGCACCGTTAGCAACAGCGTTTTCATTGCTGCCAGAACCGGAAGTAATAGAAGGGCTAGCAGAGGGAGTGGCGCCACCCTGGTTATTTCCCGAGGAGCCGCCATTGTTGGAGCCGCCGTTAGACGACCCGCCGTTAGTAGAGCCACCATTTGAGCTGCCGCTACCCGGATTACCAACTACCTTAAACTTGCCGCCAAGCTTGAGCTTTGCAGTGTTGCCACTGACTTCAGCGCCCTCTGCAGAAACGATGCCACCATCAAAAGTGATCTTGTAATCAAGAAAGTTAGCGCTAGTAGCATCAGAGAATACAGATAAATCGCCTTCATAGACAATGTTGGAACCTTCACGATAAAGTTTATCGTCTGTTCCGAAACCAACAGCAGTGTCATTAGAGCTAATGAATTGGTCAATCTTTATGGTTGCCTGCATTTCGCAAACTTCAACACCCTCATACTGGGTAATTCCATACTTGAGGGCACCACCATAAGCACTGGAATCTCCATATTTGTTGCACATGGTTTTATGGTCAGAGCCTTGCATTGTGCTGTGATACCTATAGGAGAAAGTTACATTATCTCCGCTAAAGCTATATTCCAGCCACATTTTCATGTCAAGCTCGCCGTCAGCGCGCGCTGGAGCGGTAAGACTTACCAGCGAAAAGGCCAGCACAAAAGCGACCACAACGGCCCCTATACGCGCTGCGAACTCGCGCGATTTAAAAGCAACAACGTTCATAGCCTTAGCCTAGTTACTTTTAACTGGATAAGCATTGGGGACAAGTCCCTAGGGCTACCTGACCATAGTCACAACCGCCCCAAGCTCCAAGCCCCAAGCTCCAAGCCCCAAGCTCCACCAATCTAGCTATTTGCCAAGCCCAGACAAGCTTATCGTCAATAGCTAGGCCTTCTTCCTAGATTGCCAGACAGCAACCCCTAGTCCACCCAGCGCCAGCGCCCCTACCGCCGCAACAGCCCCATAAATAATGGTGTCGTTGCTGCCATCAGAGCCGACGGCGCTGCTAGTGGCAGCCGAGCTGGTTGCGCTGGCCCCAGCTGCAGCTGCATTAGAAGTAGTCTCTTGCGGTTTAATCGCGTCACTAGCTGTAACGCTAGGAGAGCTAGTCGCCGCAGGAATACCAGGGCTAGTAGTAGCAGCTAAAGAAGTAGCACCACTCGAAGCAGAGGGAGAAGAGCTAGTTCGCACGGAAGGATCAGGGTTGCCGACTATTTCAAAACTAGTGTCAGTTACAGTCACAGTGTTTCCAGTGACGGCGCCACCAGAAGCTGAAACAATTCCGCCATCAAAAGTAAAGCTATAAAAAGTTTGATTTACAGTATCTGGAATATAACTGCCTTGAACTTTAAGATTATCACCATCGCGACTAACAGTAAAAATATAACCAGGGAAAGGACTGGTTATCATAGTTTCGAGTGGCTGCACACCCTCCACTACGCAAACCTCCACACCTTTATACTGCTCCAGCTGAACCCGGGTCATCGTTGTCCCACTTTTGGTCTGACCAATATACTCTTTCGAACCATCACAAGAGCCTTTAGTGTAATCATCTTGAGGCATATTATAAAAATGCGCTTTGTTAGTGAAAATTATGGAATCTCCCTTAAACCTCACCTCCATCCAGCTCTTACTATCAGCTCGTGCCGGCGAGGTTAACATCAGCAAGGAAAATACCAGCATAAAAGCAGCCAAAGCTGCACCTACTCGCACTACAAGCGCGCGCATTTTTAAAACCGCAATATCCATAACCCTGGCTACCTTTGCTTTCAGATTTTCTTCCTAGATTGCCAGACAGCAATCCCTAGTCCAGCCAGCGCCAGCACCCCTATTGCCACAACAGCCCCATAAATAATGGTGTCGTTGCCGCCATCAGAGCCGACGGCGCCGATAGTGGCAGCCGAGCTGGTTGCGCCAGCCTCAGCTGCCACTGCATTAGAAGTAGTCTCTTGCGGTTTAATCGCGTCACTAGCTGTAACGCTAGGAGAGCTAGTCGCCGCAGGAATAGCTGACTTAGAGGAGTTCAAAGGACTGGCAGTGCCTGAACTAGAAGGCTTTGCGCTAGCAGAAGCTTTAGTACTGCCCACTACTTCAAAAGTGGCATCATATAGGCCTTTATTGCCAAATACAGTTGCAGTATTGCCGACAACATTAGCACTCGTTGCTGTGGTGATTCCGCCATCAAAAGTGAAACTATAGGTATCTGAATACTGAACCGTGTCGTGTGGCGCAACACCTTTTACCTTGATTTTTTCACCTTCGCGCAGCACACTGAAAAGTTCAGTACGCGCGCTACCGTTTAGCATTCCCTCAAGTGTTGCCCTGGATTCAACAGCGCAAACTTGCATGCCCTGATAGTGATCTAAATAGGCTCTGGTGGTTGTCCACCCCCATACGGTAGTGCCTACGTTTTTTTGGGCCTCGGTACATATATCTGCAGTGGCAGCATCGCCACCTTCACTTTCGGACATACGAGTTCTTGAGGTAAAAATTACCTCATCGCCGCTGAATCTTGTATTGTGCCAGCCGAGCATAGAAGCATGTGCTGGCGGGGCCAGCAACAGTAGAGAAAATGCCAGTACAAAAGCAGCTAAAACCGCACCTACTCGCATCGTAAGTGCACGGGCATTTAAAACCTCAGCGTTCATGACCTAACCTTAACTAGTTTTAAGCGGTTAACCACCCCCAAAACTCCCAATAGCTAGGAATAGCTTCCAGATTCAGCTAAAAATTAGGGCCGTAACCAAACTGGGGGCCAACAGGTGGTCTGGGGTGCTTTTTCTTACGAGAACGCAGCGCCAGCAATACCGCCAAAGCAATAATTAGCACCACTGCTGCAGCAATAAACGCATAGAGCAGGGCGTTGTTACCTGAAGAGTTTGAGCTAAAGCCAGCAGCTAGATCATCAGCCTTATTATCGCTGGAAATAATATCTGCTGAACCGTTAGGGTTACCAACCACCTCGAAGGTGTCGGCACTTACCACAAAGGTATTTCCCTCCACCTTGCCGCCGGTAGAAGAGACAATCCCGCCATCAAAGGTGATGCGGTATTCGATAGTTGAGTTCTCAGAGTACTCAGACCTGTCACTTTCAAGTTTTAGGTTTTTACCGTCACGGGCAACAGAAAAACCGTAGGTTTCATCGGTCGAAGTCTCGATCATCGAGTTAACCGTTAAGTTGCCCTCAATAACGCAAACTTCCATGCCATTGTATTGCTCTAGTTCAATCCTAGTGATTTCACCATTTGCCCCAGTGCTAGAGCTGGTGGCGCTCTTATAGTTAGCGCACATGCTTTTAGTGGTCATGTATTCGCTGGAAACATGTGTTTTCATGACGTAAGAAACCTTATCGCCACTAAATTTCATGTCCACCCAGCTCTGCGTGCTCTCAGCGTGGGCAGGCGCAGCTGGGAGCAGCAAAGAAAATGCCAGCATAAAAACCGCCAAAGCAGCCCCAGCGCCAGCTGTAAACACACGCGCCCCAGCCGCAAGCGCAGGTGCTCCCGCCGTGAAGTTGCGTATCTGCGTCGCAAGCGCACGCGTAGACCTGTTAAGTCCCGCCGCGAGCGCCTGCCTATGCGCGCCAAGCCCCTCCGCGAGTGCCCGCAGCCTAAAAGCATCTATGTTCATGACCCAACCCTAACCAGTTTCGACTAGGCGGTCATATCCCCTGCGCAGAGGAGGACAAACGCACGCTTAGATGGCTTTGCTAGATCCCATAGCGGTCATATTTGCCAGGTTTTACGCCTTTGCTTTGTTCTTGGCCGCTTGGGCTATAGGTGCCTACATTAGTTGGTTGGGCAGTTAGTTGTGCAGGCTGCGAGCGCTTTTTTGAGGGGATCGCCAGGAAGACCACTAGGCCAACTACGGCTGCAACTATTACGCCGATCAGCGCGTAAATCAGGGTGTTTCCCGATGAACCTGACTTGGTATCGTCAGAAGCTTGGTTCTTCGCGTTATCAGCGCCTGCAGCCTTATTTTGGCTGGGTGCAGCAGAGGGAGTTTGGCTAGTTTTTCCGCTGCCTGGATTCCCCACTAACTCGTAGTCGCCAGTGTTGATGGTTATGGTGTTGCCATCCACTTGGCCACCCTCGTGGGATACAATTCCGCCCGCGAAAGTGAAGCTATGTATGATATTTCCATCATAAGTGACGGCAGCTCTGACTGACCCAGTTACGCGCACATTGTCGCCGTCGGCTTTAAGAACAAAACCATAGGCATTGCCTCCTTGCAGGGCCTTCTTAAGTGAGCCAACCCCTTCGACGGCGCAGACTTCTATGCCTTGGTACTGCTCAACTTCTGCCTTGGTTACTTCTGCACCCAGGTAATTGACTAGTTTTGCGTGAGTGGAATCTTTGAAGCACATGCTTCTGGTCGATTGACCGTGTTGGTTAAGAGCATGGGTTTTTGACGATACGTATATTTTGTCCCCGTCTATTTTCACGTGTACCCATATACGTATGCTGTCATAGGCGTGGGCGGGGGTAGCCGGCATCAGCAAGGAAAACGCCAGCATGAAAACCGCCAAAACCGCCCCTACGCGAGCCACAAACCCACGCACCGCCAGCGCACTATTCCGCGCCCCAACATCTGCTGATAGCCCCGCCGCGAGCGCCTTTACCCGCACTTTCGCCGCGCACGTGTGGACATTAGAAACAACCGTGTTCATGGCTTAAACCTTAGTCATTTTCACCCTTTGATAGCCACTAAATTCCCACCTACAGTACGTTTTGCGTAAAACAGCCGACGACGTCGTCGCAGCTACTGCCTTTACGTTACGGACTGCGCGTGCCCACTAAAAACAACCAGGCCACATTACCCACCCATATATAGGCAACCAGGGCCGGTTACCCGACCCTGGTTGGATAGAAGGATTATTTGCTGGCGTCTCAGGCGCCCTGACCACCCTGAGCGTTAGGGTTGTAAGGCTGCTGAGGGTTAGGCTGCGGCTGCTGGGGTACACCAGGCTGCTGCACGCCAGGCTGGGGGGCACCAGGAACTGCCTGACCCTGCGGGTACTGACCCGGCTGAGCGGCGTAAGGAGAAGCGAACTGCTGAGGCTGGGCCTTCTTCTTGGAACGCATGACGAAGAAAACCACCAGGCCGATGCCACCACCAATTACCGCACCGATCAGTGCATACATCAGAATGCTGGAGCCGCCACCGGGCTTACCTACAACCTCGAACTTAGTATCGGTGGTAACGAAGGTGTTGCCTTCAACCTTACCGCCGCTAGAAGAAACGACGCCGTCATCGAAGGTGAAGCGGTACTCGATATCGCCGACAGAGGCGAAGCGGTTGCTGGAGGTGCTCTTAATGGTTAGCTTGTCGCCATCGCGTTTGATAGAGAAACCGAAAGCGGAGGAAGAGTTATCCTCATTCAGCTTGCCCTCGGCCTCGATGACACAAACTTCTACACCCTTGTACTGTTCTATCCCAGACTTGGTGACTTTACCGTCAGAGCTCGTGGTAGCCGATTTTTTCATCGCATCGCAAATTGTCTTAGTGGAGCCATACTCACTGGGAGCGTGCATCTTCAGTGAGATAGCCACATTTTCACCACTGAATTTCATGCCAAGCCATACCTTGAAGCTGTCAGCGTGAGCCGGAGAAGTCACTCCTAGCAGCGAAAAAGCCAGCACAAAAGCAGCTAGTGCGGCGCCTACGCGTGCAATCATCGCGCGGGGGTTAACGTTAATAGCGTTCATGTCTCAACCCTATTAGGTTTTATCTGTTTAGGCACAATCTGGTTGTTTTCTTTCAAAACAAGACCAGGGCCGGGGGTAACTCGGCCCTGGTCTTGAGAAGAAAAAGCGTTAGCTAGCCGTTGTAGCCCTGCTGGCCGTAGCCCTGATTGTTTTGTCCGTATCCTTGCTGGCCGTAGCCCTGCTGGCCATAGCCCTGCTGGCCATAGCCCTGAGGCTGCTGACCATATTGAGCCTGCTGGCCATAGCCCTGCGGCTGTTGGCCGTAACCCTGGGGCTGCTGACCGTAAGGCTGAGCCTGCTGTCCGTAACCGGGCTGCCCATATGCCTGTTGCCCGTAACCCTGCTGGCCATAACCCTGCTGGCCGTAACCCTGCGGGCCGTAAGGCTGACCATAACCCTGCGGGCCGTAACCACCATACTGGGGCTGGGGCTGCTTCTTAGAACGCATCACGAAGAAGACGGCCACTCCAGCGCCGATCACAACTACCAGTCCGATCAGCACAAACATCAGCATGTTGGAACCGCTACCAGGCTTACCTGTCACCTCAAAGCTACCGCCATTGGCAATGAAGGTGTTTCCATCAACCTCGCCGCCACTAGAAGAAACCACCCCACCATCAAAGGTGATACGCATCTGCATGCTGGCACCCGAGGCGGCGACAGAGCCGCCACTGCCTTTAACCTTGATATTGTCACCATCACGGGTAACAGAGAAACCAAGTGATGAACCTGATTTGTCTACTACCTCGCTGAGTTTCCCACTGCTTTCAATGGTGCAAACTTCTACGCCCTCGTACTGTTCTACCTCAACCTTGTCGACTTTTTTGCCAAGTTTCGTTGAGCTGGTGTTTTCCTTGGCTTGTTTACAGATACTCTTGGTAGATGCCCCATACTGCTCGGGAAAGTGTATTTTAACTGACAAAGACACATCTTCTCCGCTGAATTTAAGCTCTATCCAGGTCTTTGCCCCGTCAGCGTGAGCTGGGGAAACCATAGTCAGTAAAGAAAAAGCCAGCACAAAAGCGGCTAAAGCAGCGCCTACACGCGCCAAAACCGTGCGCGGGTTGGAAGTAACAGCGTTCATGAATCCAATCCTAGTGCTATAACCTCTTCATCCACCTCATTTTTAAGGGGATCATTCCCTAGCCTCATCAGCAGATACTGGCTGCCACTACAGACCCCGCACAAGGTCTTACAGTGCAGCCCTTCCCATGCTGCAGCGCCCCCCACGCCTGCCGCGCAGCCCGCGCAAGGGGTGCACAGTAATTACAGACAATGGCGCAGCCTAAGCTGCGCCATTGTCTGTAAACACCGTTTAGTTAGCGGTACATATCCTCAAAGCCTGAGCCTTCAAGCTTGTAGTAGTAGCCGTCTTCGCCCGGGTAGTAGGCAACCCCGTCCTGGTAGTACAGGCCGTTGGGGTAGTAACCATCCGCAATGGTTTCCTCAGCAACACTGGGGACTTCCTCAACGGGCTCTGCATAGTCCTCGTAGCCAGCATCGGCATAATCCTCGTCGCCAGCACCAGAGTCATAGACCCCGCCCTCTACGTAGGATTCGTAGCCTCCACTTTCATAAACGCCCTGCTCAGCTGCAGCCGCATAAGTGGCAGCCATAGCGGCGTCGTTATCAGCATTAGCCGTGTGGATTAGCGGTACCCCGGGGATGCCAGCCGCAGGAATCTCAGATTCGCTGATTGGGGCAATTTCAGACAAAGAAACCGTCTGGCCCTGCGGGTCGGGAATCTGACCGGCCGCGATAGCTGCCTTGGTGGCCAGGTTTTCCTTGACGCGCTTGTAAATGCGAACGCCGCCCAGCCACAAAATACCAGCCAGGATCAGGCAGGAGGCGATACCCAGCACCCACCGCACCACATGCTGCAGGGCAAGCGAGGGCACCGTACCAACTACCTCAAAGGAGGTGGCGCCCTTCTTTGGGATGGCAGTGGAACCGTTAACGTCGGCGTTCTTGTAGGAAATAATCTTGCCGTCGTACTTAACCGTCACGTGAGAAACGATCAGCTGGTTAGAAATAGCGATGTAGCGAGGGATAGACACCTTAACTCGGTGGTTTTTATCGGTGCTCATGTTGAAGCCACCGAACTGCGTAAGCGCAGCCGGACCAGCGCCGTTTTGGAAAGCGCCCTCCACCTTGGATTCACAAACCTCACGGCCATTGCGTTTACCTACCCAGGTAATCACCTTGGCGTTGTTGGTAGTAGTTCCTTTGTTTTTATCTGCACCTGTTTGAATAGCTTTGCAGATGGCAGCTGGTTTCAAACCAGTATGCGAACCGGGCGCAAACGCGAAGTCAAGCACCGCGTAGTTTTCGCCCTTTACATTAACGTTAAACCAAATCTCATTGGGCTGCGAGGTTTCAGCTTGAACCTCAGAGACGCTTAGCGGCGCCATGAAAACCAGCAGCCCCGCCACTAAAGCCGCAAGTACGCGGCTAGTTACAGACTTGTAGTTAAGGGTGTTCACGGGTTCCAGCCTAGCAGCTTCAGTCAACTAACGAGTGACGAGAAATTGTGGCTTCGCGCCCCGGACCCACACCAATGGCAGAGATTCGCACCCCAGCCAGCTGCTCGATCCGCTCAACATAACGCTGGGCATTAAGCGGCAAATCCTCGAATTTACGCACACCAGTGATGTCTTCACTCCAGCCAGGCAGCTGCTCGTAGATGGGCTTGGCGTGGTGGAAGTCAGACTGGGTTAGGGGCATTTCGTCCCAGCGCACACCGTCGACGTCGTAAGCCACACATACCGGGATGGTGTCGTGCCCGGTGAACACGTCCAGCTTGGTCATCACTAGGTCAGTTAGGCCGTTAACACGCGCTGCGTAGCGGGTGACGACGGCGTCGTGCCAGCCACAGCGACGGGCCCGGCCGGTGGTCACGCCATACTCTCCACCTTCGGCGCGCAGACGCTCACCCATTTCGTCGTTTAGCTCTGTGGGGAAGGGACCTTCACCTACGCGAGTGGTGTAGGCCTTAACCACACCGATGACGCGATTAATGCGGGTGGGGCCCACGCCGGTGCCAGTGCAGGCACCGCCGGCGGTGGGGTTAGAGCTGGTCACGAAGGGATAGGTGCCGTGGTCAATGTCTAGCATGGTGGCCTGGCCGGCCTCGAACAGCACTGTCTTACCCTCGTCTAGGGCCTTGTTTAGCAGCGTGGAGCAGTCCACCACCATGGGACGCACACGCTCGGCGTAGCTGAGCAACTCGTCAGCAACCTCGTCAGGGTCGATCGCGTTGCGCTTGAAAATCTTGGTTAGCAGACCGTTTTTCTGGTCCAGTGCGGAGTGAACCTTTTGACGCAAGATGGACTCGTCAAACAGGTCCTGAACGCGGATACCGATACGGTTCATCTTGTCGGCGTAGGTGGGGCCAATGCCACGGCCGGTGGTGCCCAGCTGGCGAGAGCCCAGGAAACGCTCAGTGGCCTGGTCAAGCACCCGGTTGTAGGAGGGAATTACGTGGGCGTTAGCGCTGATCAGCAGCTTGGAGGCGTCCTTGCCGCGCGAGGTGATTTCCTCGATTTCGCTAAAGAGCACCTCTAGATCAACCACTACCCCGTTGCCGATAACCGGAGTTACTCCCTCAGTTAGCACACCGGCCGGCAGTAGGTGGAAAGCAAACTTTTCCCCGTCAATAACTACGGTATGACCAGCGTTGTTACCGCCGTTGAACTTGACTACGTAGTCAACATTCTGACCTAGCTGATCGGTTGCCTTGCCTTTTCCTTCGTCGCCCCACTGGGTTCCGACGACTACGACACCTGGCATTGAAAACTCCTATAAACGGCAAACGCCGCGTTGACCACACGACTGCATCAGTCTAGCGGCCCTATAGGCAGATTTCTACATTTTGCCGTTACTATACCGTTTTATTTTGGTTTGGCAAGCACCTACTGTGGTGTCCACCCCACCCCCACCCCCACTGCACATATTGTGACCTGCGGGAATACTTTTTTGTTTGGTTTGGTTGACTCTAGTGTCATCACCTGACATATGGCGACGGCGCCAGGAAGGTTCCCGACGCCGTCGCCACACTTTTTGGCTTAAAGCCCCGTTTTATGCACGCTTCTTACACGCGCCTGAGTTGAGTGCGCTTGAGCTGAACGCTCCTGAGCTGGGTGTGCTCAAGTTGGGCCCGCTCACTTTAGGAATTCGCGCACCTCATCAGCACTGGCATAGGAGGCTTGTGCCCCCACCTTGGTAGTGGAGCAGGCCGCTACCGCCGCAGCCAGGGTGGCGCCGTCGGCAAGTGAGACGCCTGCAGCCAAAGCCGACAGCAGCGTGCCCATGAAAGAGTCGCCGGCGCCGGTGGTGTCTACCGGGGTGACCTTGAAAGCTGCAACCCATTCGAGGCGACCATCTTCATAGATCAGGGAGCCGGCTCCACCCAGGGTGAGCACCCCACGCTTAACGCCAGTGGCCATGAAAGCCTTAGCTACCTGTTCTAGGTCTGCAGTGTCTACGCTTTGGCAGCTGACCAGAGACAACTCGTGCTGGTTGACGATCAGCACATCGGTTAACTCCAGCAGTTCGGGTGAGAGTTGACGGGCCGGGGAAACATTGAGCACCACCGGCACGCCAGCCTCATGGGCGCAGCGCGCTGCAGCGGTGACAGTTTCCAGGCTTACCTCCAGGCACAAGCCCAGGGCCCCAGCCTCAGCGATTACCTGTGCCTTATCAACCACATCAGCCGGGGTAAGGGTGGCGTTGGCACCAGCTGAGATCACAATGGTGTTCTCAGCGGCGGCGTCCACAGTAATCATGGCGGTGCCGGTAGCCACTTCACGCTCATAGACGTGGCGGGTGTCTACCCCCTTTAAAGCCAAGGATTCAAGCAGCAACTGGCCGTTGCCGTCGCGCCCAACCGCACCAATCATGGTGGTGGGCACCCCCAGCAAGGCGGCTGTGGCAGCCTGATTGGCGGATTTACCGCCCGGCAAGATACGCAGGTCTGAGCCGACCACAGTTTCACCCGGGCCAGGCAGACGCTGGGTGGTTACGGTTAAGTCCGCGTTCAGGGAGCCTAAAGCCACCACCGGGGCGCCTAAACGGTCTAATGCCTCCAGGGCGCGGCCACGATCAGCTACGCTCACGCCGCAGCCTCCTTTTCAACCGCCGGCGCAGGGATCAGCAGCGAGCTAGCAAAAGCCAAGGCCAGCAGCACCAAACCGGTGATAACCGCCCCTTGGAAACCATCTAGGCCGCTGCCTAGCGCCACCGAGACTGCCGGCAGGATCGCAAAGGAGATACCCGCACCCAGATTGAAAGCACCAGCGTTAAGGCCAGGCAGGTAGCCGGGGTTGTCGCTGGGAGAAAGCACCACACCTAGGCCGTTGAGCATAATGTTGCTCATACCGGCATAGGTGATACCCACAAACACGTTAACTGCCAGCAGCAGCACCGGGGTGGCGTCACCAGAAATCCCCAAAATTGCACCCAAACCAAGCACTGTGCCCAACAGGCCCACACGCAGCACCTTACGGTAGCCAAAGCGACCGGCCAGGGTGCCAGATACCGGGCCCATTAGTAGGCCGGCAATGGCGTAAGGGGTCAGGGTCCAGAAGGAGACGACGTCGGGACTAAGGCCCGGCCCGTAATCAGTGTCCTGAGCTAGACCCGGCACCAAACCGTTCATAACCGCAAACACGCCGGTCATGGTTAGCGTGGTGGTCAGCAGCAGCGCCCAGGTGGAACGCGACCTGAGGTAGACAGTAGCCACCAGGGGCTGACTGGTGCGCTCCTCCTGGATCCAGAAAGCCACAGCAGACAAAGCAGCCAGCAGGAACAGGCCCGCCACCAGCCAAAAGTTAGCCTTGGAGAGTTTAGCTAGCTCATTGAAGATAGTTAGCAGCGCACCTACCGCCACTACCAAGGCAATAGTGCCGGACCAGTCCATGCGGTGGTCTCCGGGCACCAAGGATTCGTCGGTTAGGAAAGCCACTGCCACCGCCGCCAGCACAGCAATTACAGCCATAGTCCAAAACACTGAGCCGAAACCAAAGTTTTGGGCTAGCCAGCCACCAGCCAGGGCGTCCACACCCGCAATACCACCATTTACGGCGGTAATTACGCCTAGCAGGGTGCCGTAACGCTTGGGGTCAGGCACGGCCACGCGCAGCATAATCAAACATACGGGCACGGTCGGCCCGGCCACACCTTGAATCACGCGCCCCACAAACAGCAGCGCAACTGAGCTGGTCATGCCGGCCAGCGCAGAAAGCACACAGCCCACGGCGGTTAGCGCCATCATGCCGGTTAGTAGTTTGCGCCGCCCGATCATGTCACCTAGGCGGGGCAGGAACAGGCTAAATAGCGCGGCAGCCGTGAAGAACACGGTCTGGGTTAAGCCGATTACGTCGTCGGTGGTTTTTAGCTCCTCAGCCATAAGTTTCAGAGCCGGCGAGAGCATGGAGGCATTGAGCTGGAAGGCAAAGCAGGCCACCAGCAATGCGGTCATAACCGCCGCAGTTGAGCGTTTAGTGGCGCTCATTTGCGCCCCTCTTTGGCGGCTAGATCCTTCTGCACACGGTCAATGGAGTCAATTACCAGATCCCAGAAGCGGTCAAAGTCCAGCTTGGTGGCGGCCTGGGTGTGGCAGTCAGGCCCGGCAGGGGCGCGGAAGTCAGCTACGGTCATGCCGGTGGTAAGCGTGCCGTTGAGTTCCACGTCGATGGGGACCTTAACAGTTTCCACAATTTGCGGGTCGATCAGGTAGGCCACGGTGCACGGGTCGTGTACTGGCGGGAATTCGAAGCCTTGGGCGTCCTGGTAAGCCTTGCGGAAGAAGGTGAATAGGCCCAGCACAAACTCTGCTACCGGCCCGCCCAGGTCAGCGATCTTGGCGGAAATATCGTCTGTGGCTAGGGCCTGGTGGGTGAGGTCCAAGCCCACCATGGTTACCGGCCAGGGCTCGTTGAAAACAATGTGAGCTGCCTCAGGGTCAACCTTGATGTTGAATTCGGCTACGGGAGACCAGTTGCCTACGTGGTAGCCGCCACCCATTAGTACCACTTCACGCACGCGCTCTACGATGCGCGGTTCTTTGCGCACGGCCAGGGCGATGTTGGTTAGCGGGCCGGTGGGCACCAGGGTGATCTCGCCGGGTGCGTGAGACATGACGGTTTCGATGATTACGTCGACGGCGTGGCGCGGGTCCAGGGCTACAGGTTCAGGTAGCTCGACGCCGTCTAGGCCAGAATCGCCATGGCAGTCCGGGGCGGTTTCTACCGGGCGCAGTAGCGGGCGGGTGCAACCTGCCGCCACCGGTACACCCTGCATCCCATAGACGGTGGCTAAGCTTAGGGCGTTTTTGGTTACCTTTTCTAGCGTCTGGTTACCACCAACGGTGGTAACAGCCAGTAGCTCAATGTTGGGGTTGGCGTGTGCTAGCAGCATAGCGACAGCGTCGTCGTGACCTGGGTCGCAGTCGAGGATAATCTTCCTGGACATTAGGTCTTGCGCCTCTCAATTGTGGTGGGTGTGATCATAATATTTTACACAAATATAAATAAATGTGTCCTGGATAATATTACCCAGGACACATTTATTAGTCAGAGACTAAGCGTTAGTTGCCTTAGTGGCAGCTAGTTAGCTCAGCGGCGGG
>ERZ773027.411-NODE-411-length-27208-cov-5.786985_pt1 | contig 27208 bp, 26 predicted proteins | sample MGYA00511032_ERZ773027 | MGnify/ENA primary metagenome ERZ773027 (study PRJEB29015, sample SAMEA2738138) | human oral metagenome | biome: human oral; feature: human-associated habitat; material: saliva | place: China | collected 2190 ... | reverse complement strand
AACGACCCCCTGATTAACAGTCAGGTGCTCTAACCAACTGAGCTACTGAAGCAGTTTTTATCAATTCGGCTGCAAAAGTAATAGGTATTTTCCAAATTAGCAATACCTTTGCAGGAAAATTACAGAAAAAAATCAGATGAAGAGAGTTTTAGGCTTTGGTAATGCGCTGGTCGATGCGCTTGCAAGAGTCGAGGATGATACGATATTGGAAGCCCTACAGTTGCCGAAGGGATCTATGCAGCTGATTGACGCTGAACGTTATCGGTATATCAGTGATCAACTGGCAAAAATGGAGACAACGCGGGCTACCGGTGGGTCGGCCTGCAACACGATCTTGGCGCTCGGCCACTTAGGTATGCAGCCCGGTGTCGTGGGTAAGATTGGAGATGACGATAACGGACGTTTCTTTGAAGCTACTTGCCGCCGACACCGCATCCGGCCAATGCTGCTGCGCAGCGAAAAGGCCACGGGCGTTGCCTCTACTTTTATTTCGCCCGACGGACAGCGCACGTTTGGCACGTATCTTGGCGCTGCCGAAGAAATGTGCGCCGAAGAGATCCACGAAGCCTTGCTCGATGCGTATGATTACGTCTACATCGAGGGCTATTTGGTGCAGAATCATGATTTGTTACGCCGCATTGTGGCCGTGGCTAAAGCGAAAGGGACTCCCATTTGCCTTGATTTGGCTTCTTATAATATTGTGGCGGGTGAAATAGCGTTCTTTACAGAGCTTTTGCCCAACGTTGATATCCTTTTTGCCAATCAGCAGGAGGCTGAAGCCTTTACCGGCGAGGGCGATCCTGAAGCGGCTTTGCTGAAATTGGGCGAGATCTGTCGTACAGTTGTTGTTAAGACCGGCGGATTGGGCGCAAAGGCTAAGCGCGGCGCGGAAGTCGTAAACGTAGCTGCGCGCCCCGTGAAGCAAGTCTTGGACACGACGGGCGCCGGCGACTTCTTTGCGGCCGGTTTTCTGTATGGTCTCTCGAAAGGTTGCGATTTAGCCGAGTGCGTTTACAAAGGAACGGTCCTCGCAGCCTATGTAATAGAAGTGGCCGGTACGCATTTGCCGGAAGAAACGTGGGACGCTATCCGGACGGAGATAAACGCCGCTCGGCCGGTTGCCTGATATATGGAGTGAATTATGAGAAAGATTGCTATTGTTTTGCTCTCGTCCCTGCTCGCGGTGGGGAGTTTGCACGCACAGACACACAACGCAGAAGTAGCTAAGCAGTTGGAGACGTTTAATGTGTTGTATAAGTTGCTCGATCTTTATTACGTCGACACGCTGAACGCGCCCAAGATGGTGCGGGGCGCGATAGACTATATGCTGGACGGGCTTGACCCCTACACGCAGTACTATCCGGAGAGCGAAGCGCAAGATTTGCAGCAAATGACTACGGGCAAATATGCCGGCGTTGGCGCGGTTATTAGTTTTCGCCGCGATCTTCATCGCTGCGTTATCAATCGTCCTTATGCCGGACAGCCCGCTGCCGAAGCCGGATTGCGCGCCGGAGATATTCTCTTGGAGCAGAACGGAAAAGATTACGGCGAGGCAGCCACAGACGCGGAAAGCGAGCAGGCGTATAGCAACCGCGTGAGCGCTTCGCTGCGCGGCGAGCCGGGCACAAGCTTTACCTTGAGAGTGAAACGCTACGGCGTGAGCAAACCATTGATGTTCAAAATAACGCGCCGCAACATCGTGCTACCCAGCATTACAACGACGCGGATCTTGCAAGACAGTATTGGGTATATTTTGCTCAATCAATATACGGAAGATACGGGGCGCGATATGCAAAAGGCCGTGTCCGAGCTGAAGCAACAGGGCGCTAAGCGCTTGCTGCTCGACTTGCGCAATAACCCCGGCGGACTCGTGGATCAGGCCGCCAAGGTCGTGGCGCTTTTTATCCCGCGCGGCAAGGAAGTAGTCAGCATAAAAGGAAAGATAAAAGAAAACAACATAACCTATAAGACGAGTGCCGAACCTTTGGATTTGAAGATGCCCCTCGTCGTCCTGACCAATTATGCGACGGCTTCGGCTGCGGAAATCACGGCCGGCGCCTTGCAGGATTACGATCGCGCCGTCATCGTCGGCCAGCGCTCTTATGGTAAAGGACTCGTGCAGCAGCCGCGCTCCTTGCCCTATCGCGGTGTGCTGAAACTGACGTCGGCGAAATATTATATCCCAAGTGGGCGATGCGTGCAGGCCTATGCTTATAAAGATGGTGAGCCGCAGCATTTGCCGGATAGCGTGGCGAAAGTTTTTCATACGGCCGGCGGGCGTCCCGTTCGCGACAGTGGCGGCATTACGCCGGATGTGAGCGTGCCGACTGATAGTTTGCCGAATTTGTTGGCCTACTTGGCTTCGAGCAATGCGCTGATGGATTATTGCGCCGACTATCGTAATCATCACGCCTCCATCGCTTCGCCCGACAAATTCAGTTTGAGTGATGCCGAGTATACGACATTTATCCAATTTTTGAAGGCCGCCAAGTTTACTTATGACACGCAAAGTAAAAAAGCGCTTGAGGTTCTCCGCAAGATTGCGGCTGCCGAGGGCTACGAGGCAATGACCATAGGCGAATTTGCGGCTTTGGAGAAGAAATTAGTCCACAATGAAGACTACGATTTCGACTATTGGCGCAAGCCGATCAAACGCTTGGTCGAGGGCCAACTGATTACGTGCTACTATGGCCAAAAGGGCTTGGCCGATTATAATCTCCGCGACGACAAAGACCTGACTGCGGGCTTGAAGATTCTAACCAACGATGCGCGCTATCGTAGTTTGCTTTCCGCCGGTCTACCCGCCGCACCCGAAAAGTCGGAATAAGTTGCGCTCCGTCGCGTTATTCTCCGCTTAACAAAGGCCTTCGCTGTCGCAACGCTTGCGCTCGAAGGCCTTACGTCTTATTTCGCGTTACCTGAATGGTTGCTATCAAGCGCCCCGTCTGTTGGTGACAAGCGTATATCAAACAGCGGCCGGCCGCCATCGAATGGCTGCAAAAAATGCCTTAATGCAGCAAACGCAGGAGGCCTTGTGCGCCCTTTTCGTGGTGCTCAAAATCGGCAAAAGCAAGCCGAAGCGTAACGAGAAGTGACCCCGCAACCCTTGCGGCAAACATTATTTTGCGGGAAATCAGACAAATAAAACCATTCCCCCGCCTACTAACTTAAAAAGTTTATCTATCTTTGTGCGATTTTATATTGACGAAACAACAAATATTTCAGACAAGCTAAGATGAATGTGATTACGAAAACCGTCGCTTTGCCTGATGGCCGCACCATCAGCATAGAGACCGGCAAGTTGGCCAAACAGGCTGATGGCGCTGTAATGTTGCGCCTTAACAACACAATGTTATTGGCCACAGTTGTAGCTGCAAAAGACGCCGTCCCGGGCACAGATTTTATGCCCTTACAATGTGATTATAAAGAGAAGTATTCCGCAGCAGGCCGTTTTCCCGGCGGTTTTACGAAGCGCGAAGGCCGCGCTTCCGACTACGAGATTTTAACTTCCCGTTTAGTCGATCGCGCACTGCGTCCCCTCTTCCCGAGCAATTATCACGCAGAAGTTTATGTGAACATCACGCTGTTTTCAGCTGATGGCAAGGATATGCCCGACGCATTAGCAGGTTTTGCTGCTTCAGCCGCATTGGCTGCTTCCGATATCCCGTTTGATGGTCCAATATCTGAGGTTCGCGTAGCCCGCATCGATGGTGCTTACGTCATCAATCCTACTTTCGAGCAACTCAAGCAGGCCGATATGGACATTATGGTTGGTGCTACGGAAGAGAACATTATGATGGTCGAAGGCGAGATGGACGAAGTACCCGAATCAGCTTTGCTCGAAGCGCTCAAGGCGGCTCACGAAGCCATCAAGCCTATGTGTCGTTTGCAGAAGGAGCTGATGAAAGAACTCGGCACTGACGTTAAGCGCGAATACGACCACGAAGTTAACGACGAAGACTTGCGCAAGCAAGTAACAGATGAATGCTATCAACCGGCTTATGCCATTGCTGAGGCCGGCAATCACGATAAGCACCAGCGCGAAGAAGGCTTTACGAAGATTCGTGAAGACTTCAAAGAGCGTTATGCCGCAGCGCACGCTGATATGCCCGCAGACGAACTCGAAGAGAAGAACGCGTTGATCGACCGCTACTATAATGACGTAGAGCGCGACGCAATGCGCCGTTGCATCCTCGATGAAGGCAAGCGCTTAGATGGTCGCCAGACGACCGAGATCCGCCCCATCTGGTGCGAAGCCGGCCCGCTGCCGATGCCGCACGGCTCTGCCATCTTTACGCGTGGCGAAACGCAAGCACTGGCTACGACTACGCTCGGCACACGCCTTGACGAAAAGATGGTCGATGACGTATTGGACAAGAGCTACCAGCGCTTCCTGCTCCACTACAACTTCCCGCCCTTCTCTACGGGTGAGGCTAAGGCGCAGCGCGGCGTAGGTCGTCGCGAGATCGGCCACGGGCACTTGGCTTGGCGCGCATTAAAGAATCAGATTCCCGCAGATTTCCCCTATACCGTTCGTATTGTGAGCGACATCCTCGAATCAAACGGCTCCTCATCTATGGCTACCGTTTGCGCAGGTACGCTTTCGCTCCTCGATGCCGGCGTTCCGATGAACCGTCCGGTCAGCGGTATCGCCATGGGCTTAATCAAAAACCCCGGCGAAGAGAAGTATGCGATCCTCTCCGACATACTTGGCGACGAGGACCACTTGGGCGATATGGACTTCAAGACGACCGGCACGATCAACGGTTTGACGGCAACGCAAATGGATATCAAATGCGACGGTCTTTCCTATGAGATCTTGGAAAAAGCACTGATGCAGGCCAAGGCAGGTCGCGAACACATCCTCGGAAAGCTCACCGAAACGCTGGCTGAGCCGCGTCCCGACTTCAAGCCCCACGTGCCCCGCATCGTTGCCTTTGAGATTCCGAAAGAGTTTATCGGCGCCGTTATCGGCCCGGGCGGAAAAATCATCCAAGGCATGCAAGAAGAAACCGGCTCTACGATTACTATCGAAGAAGAAGACGGCGTAGGCAAGATCCAAGTAAGCGCTCCGAGCAAAGAAAGCATTGATGCTGCCGTTGCGAAGATCCGCGCCATCGTTGCCGTGCCTGAAGTAGGCGAGATTTACGATGCAAAAATCGTTAGCATTATGCCTTACGGCTGCTTCGTAGAGTTTATGCCGGGCAAGGAAGGTTTGCTCCACATCAGCGAGATCGCTTGGAAGCGCTTAGAGAGCGTAGAAGAAGCCGGCTTGCACGAGGGAGATCACATGTCTGTAAAACTTTTGGAGATCGACGATAAGACCGGCAAGTTCCGCCTCTCTCATCGCGTACTCGAGCCCAAACCCGAGGGCTGGGAAGAGCGTCCGCCTCGCCGTCCGCGTCGCGAAGGTGGCGAACGCCGCAACGATCGCCCACGCCGCGAAGAGGGTAGAGGTCGCCAAGAAGGCAATGCGCCGCAGCCTGAAGAGCCGCGCCGCACGACGCCGCCTGCCATCCCGACCGGCAATTTTGACTTTTAATGAGTATAAAATGTGAATGAGAAAGCCATAGGCTGCTGCCCCCTTCGCCAAGTTTTGGCGGAGGGGGTTATTGTTTAGGATTGGGCCGACCAAGGGGCCGAAGAGTAGGCTTCCGGCCCTCTCTTGCCATCCCGAGCGGCTGGCGCATTCGGTGCGACTTGGTGCGTGAATGCTGCCCTGCGGGAAAAAGACGCGGCCGGTCGAGAGCGGGGCGCCGCCGTCCGAAGCAGCCTCAGCAGTCGTCCCTGTTTTTAGTCTTCTCTCGCAAAAGTAGCACGGGAAAGTCCCGATAAAAACCGGCACGCCAAAGGTTTGATCACGCTGAAGTTTGGCGCAGAAGGTGTACGCTCGTGAGCGTAGACCCTTTTTATCGTGAGCGCACACCTTTACTCTCACGAGCGCAGACCTTTTTTATCGTGAGCGTACACTCAAAAGTTCGGCCCTTCTTGTTGCTTCGATCAACTCGAGGCGGCGTAATGTGAGCCATCAGCGCCTTGAAACCGCACGCGAGGCGCCGCCCTTGCTTGCCTTGAGCGGGGAAAAATTGCTCGGCAGCATTAAAAATCAGTGCGCCCCAAAGCGTAGATGAAAGGTAGGAATTAAAAACTTTGTTAAATTCGTTGACGAAAGCCATTGACTTACGTTTAATCAGTAAAGGCGCAAACCAACAGCCGACGCAAGGCGCACGAATCGTCGATCAAGACGCGCCGAACTCAGCCGCCGGCGGCGAGACATCAGCCAACGAGACGGCGAAACGCGCACAACAAGCAATAAGACCGATATGGATCAAGCTACTTTTGAAACTCACGCCACAGCGGCACGCCGAAGCGCACTGAGCGCCAGTCGTGCGATGGGCGTAGATCCGGATTCGGCCGAAGATATTGCACAAGAGACGTTGATACGCCTATGGTCGATGCGCGAAGATTTGGAGCGCTTCAAAAATATGGTGGCCTTGGCCGGCGTCGTGGCGCGCAGACTTTGCATAGATCGCTTTCGGCGGCGCACGGAAGAGGGCGAGGCGCTCACCGGAGAGTTTCCCTCGACGCTGATTGCAGCCGATGCCCGCTTGGAAGAAGAGGATAACGAGCGCTGGTTGGCACAAAAGCTCAAGACTTTGCCCTCTACGGAGTATCAAGTCTTACACTTGCGCCAAGTAGAAGGGCGCTCGAAGGAAGAAATAGCCCGCCTCTTAGGGCTTGAAGCACGCTCCGTCGCCACACTCTTGGCTCGCGCGCGGCAGCGCTTGCTTAACGAAATCAGAAAAAGAAACGCAGCAGAAAAATGAAGCATATAGTAGCCACATATTCACCCTCTGTACTGTCGGAAGTCGACGTTGAGCGCTTGCTGGCGCGCTTTATGGCGGGCGAAACTTCGCGCGAAGAGGAGCAGCAGTTGGGCGCTTTCTTCCGGCAGCCGAATGTGCCCGAAAAATGGGCCGACTATCGGGAGATGTTTGCTTATTTTGATGCGGGCATGCCGCAACAAAGCGAAGCGCCGGTGCCCCTTGCTGCACCGAAAAAGCCAGGTCGGCGTACGCGTTTCTTGTCGTTAGGCTTGAGCGGAGCGGCTGCCGCAGTGGTCGGCTTTGCTTTCCTCTTGTCACCTTCAAGCGAAGTGGATCAACGGCCGATGCCTGCTGCTCCGATTGCTGCCGCTCGCCCCGCTATCTCTGCACAGGAGGTGCCGGAAGTTGGGCCGGCGAAAAGTGAGCCGTTGCGGTCGCGACCGAAAATCAAAGTTGCGCGACACGATGCGGACAACGATGAGCAGGCAGATCAAGAGCGACAAGTGGATATGCAGCTGAAAGTCATCGCGATGCAAAACGCGTTGGCGCTCCTCGATTATGAGGCGAAAGATCGGTTGGAGCAAGTGAGGGCTTGGGCGAAGGAAGAGAACGCCAATAAGACGGCCGTCTCTGCACTCAACGATGCTATTTACTGGGAGGATAAACCTTCGACGACAACCGCGGATGCGTCGGATGCCAATTCTATTACTCCTTAATTATTTATACAAAACAAGGCAATGAAGACTATGAGATCAAAATTTATGTCAGCCTGCTTGGTCGCAGCACTCCTGACGCCGGCGACGCTACAGGCGCAGCAACGCTTCAATAAGGCGCTCCGCGACTTTGTCAGTAAGGTGAAGGAGAATGCCGGTAAGACGGCCAAGAAGTCGGTTCTGCCGCCGCGCATCGTGGATTACCGCATGGAGGCTGCCGGATCGGACGATAGGGGCGTGGAAATCTATGCTTTCAGCTTGAAAGGGAAACAACAGAAATGGTTGGACGATATTTACACAGCCTATGAGCAGGATCGCTACACGGCAACTAAATCTTTTCGCAAGGATGCGAGCGGGCGACCTGTAAAAACCAAAAAGGGCGAGTTTAGAGCCACTACAGGCGCTAATGATATCTTTGTTAAGATTCCGAAAGTGAAGGTCAAGGGCGGTGGCATCACGGTGATACCGGGCAACGTTGCGTTTTCGAGTGCGGGGCGATACCTTTTCGATTACGGAAAAGACTACGAGCGGAGTTTTACGTTGGGAAATAGTTTGCAGGATAACGTGCTGATCCTTACCAAGGACGATAATGTCGATACAAAACTGCGCTATGCTTACGCGATAGAATGGGCAAAGCGTCCGGAAACCGGGACGATTGAGGGGCGTATTTGCTTCATTCATTCTATGCGTCCGGATGTGCTCGAACAAGAAAAGCGAAGCCGCGCCGAAGCTGACGCTGCGAAAGAGGCTGAACAAGTGGATGGCTGGAGACAATGGGGTAGGCAACTGGGCGAACTTGCCATTGATCGAGGCGCTATGGAAACTTTGGAGCGCTTATCCACAAGATTGGGCGAGCTGACTACGGCCTTTGGGAATGAAGCATCGAAACTCTCGCCTGCAGAACGGAAGCGGCGCGAAAAAGAGATCAATGCGCTGGCCGACAAGATTAACAATTTGGCGCAAAAGTTGCAGAAAAGAAATGGCAGTGACGTTGTCTCTTTCAGCGAAAACTTCCCTTTCGACGATGAAGTAGAGGCTGCGGGAATGAGTGCTGAGGATTTCTTGTCGAATTTTGAGGGCTTGCGCAGGGCATTCCAAAGCAACGGCTATCTGCGCCCGACATTGGCCAACCGCTTATTGTCGCTCTGTAAGGACAATGCGCAAAACTTGTCGCAAAACGAGCGGGAAATTTGCGCAAAGGCATTGGATGAATTAGCACAACAGACGAGTGATTCATTTACCATAGGACTTTTGAAAGAAGCAAAAGAACAGGTGTATAAGATACAAAAAAACAAGGCGAAAAAATAGCGATTCGATTTCGCTTAGACAATACATAATATAACCGATGGGCTTTCCCCTCCTCACTCGGACGCGTCTGAGAGAGAAGGGGGAAGCCTTCTTAGCAAGAAAGATGAGCGTAGGGATGGTAAGAATTATAGTGGTAAGCGGAGAATATAGGCTCTTTGCGGATTTAGCGACTTGCTATGTCAACGCTATCAAACGTTATGCGATCGAAGGTAAGCGCTTCCGGCGGCCGGCCGGGATGGGCGCGCGGCTATGGGCGGTGAAGGTTTGCGGCGCGGCGATGCGGACAGAAAGATCCCCTTTGTTGGGATGCCGACAAGAAACGGTCGGTAACTCAGCAAAGGGGATTGTTGTGCGCCGGCTCATTGCCGTGGGGTGGCAATGAGGCGCAAGCGAAAAAATGTATTACAACTTCACTTTATACGTGGAGGTCTTGCCGGCTGAAACGAGGCGGACGATGTACGTGCCTTTCTCCAATTGCGCACCGAGCGGGAGGAGACGGCCGTCAGTTGTGTAGACTTGGAGCGTACTGTAGCGGCCGTTCACTTGGATCTGACCATTGACAATCGCGATGGAAGCTTGCTCGCCTTGGTTGATGTTGCGGATGCCGGTCGTGTTGTTTTCGGGCACGGGGAGGCCGTTGTTGACGCCCGCCTTGATGATCCAGATGCCTGACTCTTCCTCTTCGTTGAGTTTGTTAACGAACTCCTGCTTTTTCATGTCATCGTAGTCGACACCAATGCCGGTTGAGTAGCTGCTACCATCCTCCATTTTTGCGTAATAGCTGTTGAAAATCGTTGTTGGGAAAGAGCCGGGGACGATGGGGTCCATCAGTGTCGGCGAACTATAGATCAAAGCGCCCGCCTGATAGCAATTGGTGATCTCGATAATGCTGCCATCGTTGGTCTCAGCCGTGCTTCCGATGATGCCGCCGATGGTTCCGTCGGTTGCACCTTGTTCGTTGAGTGCGCTAACTTCGCCGGTGTTGTAGCAATCTTTGATGCTTACGGAGCGGATTATCTGCCCGATGATGCCGCCGGTGTTGGTGCTGTGCTCTGTGATTGTGGCGCGGTTGCCGCAACGCTCGATTTTTGTGCGATCTTGCGTGTTGGAGCCGACGATTCCTCCGGTGATGCCGAGGTAGCACGTGAGGGGTGCGTCGTTGGTGCAATCTGCGATTTCGCTCGCTGCGCCTCCGATGAGTCCGCCCACAATGCCGCCGCCGTAAAATCTGTGGCAGTTGACTTCATAATCTTTACCCGTGTGGCAATTGATGATCTTTGTGCCGTTCATACCTACACCTACGATGCCGCCGATGATGTGGTCGCCTTCGACTTTACCACTTGCGATGGTAAGGTTCTTGATCGTGGCGCCGTTGACGATGCCGAAGAAGCCGAACATTGCGTAGTGATCATTGCGGAAAGTGAAGTTGCGGATGCTGTGGTTGTTGCCATCGAACGTACCCATAAACGGGCGAATTCTGGTCGGGTCATCAGCGGTGCGATCAAAGCCGTTGCCGATGGGGCGGAGATCTTCTACGCCTTGGAGGTTAATGTCGTTCTCCATACGGAAGAATTTGCCGGCGAAAGTGTTTTGGTCCTTTTCCACAGCCTTGGAGAGGGCTTTCAAGTCGTCGACAGTCTTCACGAGATAAGGGTTGGCCTGCGTGCCTTCGCCGCCGCTGAAGGCCGGTGCTTGGGCATTTTGGCGGAGTTGTTTGATAGCGCCTGCCTTGTGTGGTTGTAAGTATTGCTGCAAAGTGAGCTCTACTTGAGCCTGCATTTGTTTTGGGGTGACGTCGGCCATAGATGATCCAGGCAGACAGATCGCTGCTAAAGAAAGAAGCAACGTAGCGTTGAGGTGTTTCATATTTAGGTCTTTAAAATGTTTTGTTTGCTTGCACTTTTCCAAAATATTATCTTGCGCAGGGGCATTCTGGTGGCGGAAGAAGGTCGCTCAATCTGCTCATACTGCGCTCCGGCAGCGATGTTTTCTGCCGGCGTACCTCTACATCTTGCCTTAATCGGCAAAATGAGTAACAAGATCACGGTGCAAATATATGATTTTAATTTTAGGCAAGTAGAAAAAATCCCAAAATGTAGTTAAGTTTTTTCTCAGTTTGGTTTGCATTGTTGGAAATATAGAGGCTATAAGCGGCCTTCTTGCTCAAAGATCGCAAAAATGCGTTGTGATTGATTTAGAAAAAGCGCCTCTCTACACCAAATAAAATAATGAGTATTAATGATCGGATTTTTTTTATGGATTTTTTTCCGCGTTTTTCCTGCATATCTATAATATTTTTACTTACTTTGTGGATTGATAGGCGCAAAGTTGGTTTTATGATACTCGTAGCGCAGATAAAAAACCGAAAAGACCATTTGGTGAAGGTTGGAGCAAGACCGCGAGCCGCTTACTTCAATATCGATTCAAGCCACCCCGGAAACTAGCGAACGCAAAGCCGACGAGGCGCGATTGAAGCAGGATGCCGGTAGCGTAAACAAGATATATTAAATAACAAATCAAAATATCTATCTAATGAAAGCACAATCATTTATCCGGAGAATCGCTATGGCGTTCTCTTTATTTCTGTTTGCCGCGGTTGCGGTGGCTGAATCGTCGATTACGTTTACGACCAATCGGAAAGTAGGCGAGAAACTCACGCTCGTAATTGGGGCAAATGGGGGCGTAAGGTTTGATGGTGCGTCGGGCACATTTAAGAATTATAGAGAGGTGCTTTTTACGATCGAGAAGCAAACCATTACCATCACGGGCGAGATCGAATCTTTCTCTTGCGCTGGTTGTGAGATCACGGCTTTAGATGTGACCAAGGCGCCCGAATTAACCTTTCTTAGTTGCGAAAATAATGAAATTCAGACATTGGATCTGAAAGAAAACCTACTTCTCAGAAGTTTGTATTGCCAAACGAACAAACTTAGTGAACTTAACATCGCGAAGCAGAAAGATCTGGGTCTTCTCTCTTGCGCAGAAAACCAATTGTCGGCGCTGGATGTTACAAACAACGCGGATTTGATGGAGTTGTATTGTTACGGCAACCAGTTGAGCGAACTGAAAGTTGATCACTTGCAAGACCTCAGAAAACTTTCGTGCAGCGACAATCGACTCGCCGCGCTCGATGTTACGAAAAATGCGGACCTCCGCGCGCTTTTCTGCTTTGGCAATCGACTCACCTCGCTCGATGTCTCAAACAATACGGCCTTATATCAACTCTCTTTCTCAAATAATCAGATTACCGCGATAGATCTCTCTAAGAATAAAGACCTTGAGATTTTGTTTGCGGAAAAAAATCCTTTGGTACAGTCGCTCGATGTCTCACATTTGACAAATTTGGAGCAGTTGTATGTGTCACATACCCATTGTAAGTCGCTCGATCTCCGCAACAATGCGAAGTTGACAGCGCTTTCCTGCTCCCACAATCAGTTGCGCGGCTTGGATCTTAGCGATAAGCCCGAGTTGCGGTTAGTATGGATTCAAGACAACTTGATGAATACAGATTCCATGCACGTTTTAATCGAACGACTTCCCACCCGCATTCCTGCAATGTACGGCCGTCTGGTGATGAAAGATGCTGAGGTGGCCGACAGTAACGTGTGCTTCCGTGAGGATGTAGAGAGAGCCAGCAAAAAGTATTGGACTTTACTTGAACTTCACGGAGATTACACGTCGACTTACGAGGGTGTGATCGACGGCCTCAATCAAGCGTTTGCGCAAAAGCTGATTTGCCGCTACGAAAACGGACTGCTCACACTGCAAGATGCCAAACCCAACGTAGCCTATACCGTTTACGATCTACGTGGTCGAATTTTGGCCCAAGGCAGGACCGATGCTCGCGGTCGCGTTAGCCGGATGCTCGCCGCAAGTGCACATCAGCGCCTCATCATAAAGGTAGCCCAATGCGGCACGCTCAAGATCTAAGATCAGTAGCGCCGCATTTTCTGTCGCTCAAAAGCGGCCTAAACCACACAAAGCCCGAACTCCTACGAGTTCGGGCTTTGCATTATATACATTCTTCTTTGCGCCCCTTCGGTGCGGTCTATACCATATTATATATAGGCCCTTCGCGCGGCCGTTTTATTGCGCCAAAAGTTTCTTCACCCAGTCAGAAATAGCCTTACCATCAGCTTTTCCGGCCAAGCGCTTTGAGGCTTCGCCCATTACGCGCCCCATATCCTTCATCGAAGTTGCCCCCGTCTCAGCGATGATGGTGCGCACGGCAGCTTCAAGCTCTTCCGGCGTGAGCGCCTTTGGCAAATACTCCTCGATGATCGTAGCCTGCGCCGCTTCTTCTTCAGCCAAGTCCGGCCGGCCTTGTTCCGTATAAAGTTTGGCCGTATCGCGACCTTGTTTAGCCAGTTTCGACAAGATTTTGAGCGCTTGTGCGTCCGTCAACGTGTCGTTTGCGCCCGGCGCCGTCTTTGCTTCGATGAAAAACTTCTTGATATTGCGCAGCGTTTCAAGCCGTATTTTATCCTTAGCCTTCATAGCTGCTACGATATCTTTGCTGATTTGTTCAAATAAGTCCATAATCAAAAATGTTTATGATGATTACTGTTAATCAAAATTGATGATAAGTGGCTCCGACTCCTCTTTCGCGGCATCCGATACGGCCGATTGCGGCACTCCGCTTCGTGCGGCTTCCAATGCTTGGCGTATTTGGCGCGCCATCTCCGGTGTGCGGTTTCGCGTAGGCACACTTTCGAATAATTCCGGCAAGTCGCCGTTGATCAGATCCTCTAATTGCAGACGGATGATAAAGGTGTGTGGGCGCTTTTGGCGCTCTCCCGAACCGTAGATGCGCTCGCGGCGGATCGCCCGTTTCGTGCGCTCGTCTTCAGAAAGTGCGTCAGTTTGCTCCGCCTTCTCATTGAAAAGCCCAAAGCCGGACGCCAGAATCGTCACTTTGATTTCGTCGCCCATAGCTGCGTCTGGCACGAAACCCCATTTGAAATATGGGTTGCCATCGAAGCGCGTTGTGAAATGCTCTATTTCGCTCATTTCGTCTATGAGTAAGGCTTTGTCCGGCTCCGAACTACAAGTGATGGCCATGGCTATACGCGTGGCCCGAAAGATGTCTTTATTATTGAGCAAGGGCGAATAGAGCGCATCGCGAATGGCTCGCGTGACGCGCTGAGGCCCTGTTGCGTGTCCCGAAGATATGACGGCCAAGCCACCTTGATGCAAAACCATATTCACATCGCGGAAGTCGAGGTTGACGCGGCCGCGCATTTTGATGATTTCCACAATACTCCCGACAGCTTTTGTCAGTGTTTCGTCGGCTTTCTTAAAGGCATTGATGACAGTGAGGTCAGGATAAATTTCTCGGAGTCGTTCGTTGTTGATGACGAGTATGGCATCAACCTCTTTGGCCAACCTTTCGACGCCGTCTAAGGCTTTATCGACTTGCCGCTGCAACTCAAAAAGAAACGGAATCGTCACGATGGCCACCGTAAGCAGCCCGCGCGATTTTGCTTCTCGCGCAATGATCGGCGAAGCGCCCGTTCCCGTTCCACCGCCCATTCCCGCAGTGATAAAGACCATCTTCGTATCTTCGTCAAAGATGTCATCGATCGCCTCCAAATCGCCCTCAGCCAGTGCTCGCCCCGTCTCTGGATCGCCGCCGGCTCCAAGTCCGGGACCAAGCTGCAGACGATCGGGCACCGCACTACTTTCAAGCGCTTTCCGGTCCGTGTTGCAGACGAGGAAGCGTACGTCGTGGAGACCCTCACAGTACATGTTGGCTACAGCATTTCCACCGCCGCCGCCTACGCCTATCACTTTGATGATCGAAGAGCGCGTGCAGTCGACAGGTTCGATAAGGAGTTCGTCGTTCATTGTTGGTGTTCAGCGCAGAAGCGCTTATGTTATGGTCGGTTTGTTAACTATTTTTGTGGTGTTTGACTGAACGGCCGGGGCGTAGTTCTATAGCTGCGATGGGTTCGGCTGCCGGCCATTTTTGCAAAACTAACAAAAAAAGCGGGAGATCATCTCCTTTTTGCCGTCTAACTGAAGATTTATTTTGCGCGATCGGCCGGCGTTCGCCGTCATACCAAAAAGCGGCGAAACGGGCGGTACAGCCAATTCATCAGTCGGCGTAAATTCGGATGTCGATACGACAGGCAGTCGACAACAACAGTATTTTCATACGTGTTAAACGTATGAAGCCCCTGCGAAAAGCGCGGATCGGTAGCGTGGAGGCGCACCCCGCTGCCGACGCTCCAACCCGTGTGCGGATCATAGTTTAATGGCTGAAGCAGAACGCCCTCGCCGTAATGACGATTGCAAATCTGCGCGGGCCGATAGAGTTGTCTCTCGAAGCGAAAGAGGCTGCCGGCATTGCGCGCAATAAATTCCGGAAAGCGCAAATGAGACGTGACTTCATACGCATCGCCTTGCTTTTTCAAAAAATACAGCGTTCGCCCGTAAGGGTCCGCATCCATCGAGCCGATGAGCCACTCTTCGCCGCCCGATTGATGGAATACGACGTCGACAAGCGGCACTTTCGTTAGCAAACGATCGAAGACAAAGGCGTCTTGCGCACGATCGTAGCGAAACAGGTTATGTTCGCCGGAAGCAATGTTTTCCGGATGGATGAAAATTTCGCCATCGCGGCGCACAATCTCCGGAAAACTCAAATGGGTGGGTAAGCTAAGAACGGTCTTTGCATCGAGTACCTGCCCCGTAGTGCGCGCTATGGTCAGGCGTTCGATGTGTCCCTGCAATTTTCGCTCTACATAAGCTTCCACCAAAAGCGTGATTTCGCTCGGCGAAACGTCTAAAATAAACGGATCGCCATACCAAACGCCCTTTTCGGGCGCTTCGATGGGTACGAAACGCAAGGATGCACCAGCCAAAATATCGGCAAGCGGCGTCGTAACCAAGGCCACGCGCCAACAAGAGCCGACCAGCGGCGCCAAGCGTTCTCGAAGATTAGGCATAAGCCGTCATATATTATATAATGTGTCAACGCATTGCGCACGGTGTGCTGTTCGCCGTCAGCGTGCGTGCGATTTCTGTGGTAGCGACACGGATGTGATAAGTCTACAAAGCTACGAAATAAATAGCGTTGTCGCCGTTTCGCACCGCTACTTTCTCCGTTTTGAGCGGAAAAGTCAAGATCGTCGGCCGTCGAAGTGCACCTTTTCAACCTGCCCTTGCTTTTAGCGTATCTTCCAACAAACGCTGCGGCGCGAAGTGTCGTTTTCGGAATACGCATTCTCTACTCTCTGCTGCTGCCACATTTGACGCAGGCCGATGGCGGCGCAAAATGGTGCTTCGTCGTATGGTTTTTTATGCCTACAATGCCATTCGGCGATTGTTTGGTGCCGCCAAACTATTGTTTGCTCCCACCAAACTATCGTTTGTCCCGACCAAACCATCGTTTGCTCCGACCAAACGATACGAGACCTTGAATAGGGAGGTGCAAAAACGAACTAATCAGATGGATGATTTGCGGGCAACTTTTCGCAGGCTATGATCACCTTTTGCCCATCGCAGAGCGTCGTGGCAAACCAATAGGCCTCGCCGCCCTCTTTTACGTGGAGCTTCTTTCGGAGTGCGTCTACCGTCAGCGGAAAGTTGCGCACGGTGATGTTAGCCCGCTTCGTGTCGCCGCAGAAATCTTTCAGCGCTGCCTTGTTCATTGTCGTCGTGCGCAGACAGCGGAAGCTGCGGCCCGGAAAGTCGGCGATAAGCTGTGTGGATGTATATAAATGACTGTTAGTGTGCAACTTTTTCAAGTCGAATCTAAGAGCCGGCAATTTGAGTGCGCCCGCTTTCAAAAGCGCCGCCGAAGGTTCGTAAAGAAAGGTCTCAACTTCGGCAGTAAAAGTGCAATTTGCGGCGGTTTCATCGGCAGTTTGGAAAGAAAAGTCCACCCCGTCTCGACAGTGGATCGATGGCGGGCCGTCCGTAGGGCCCAGCAGCAAGAGCAAGTCCTTACATTCTCCCTTTTCAGCAAAGACGTGGACCTCGCAAACCTGCCCCAAATCGCTCACCGCCGTGTGCCAATCGAGCATCGGTGAGAGTTTCAGGAGCGTATAGCGCGCCTTTTCGCGCAGCAAGGGTAATATATCCATTACGTTGGGCTCACAATCGGCCAAACTCACGACCTTTCGGCCCGCCCCATCGCGCCGCGCCGGATCCAGCAAGATGAAATCAGTCGGCGGCATAGCCTGCAAATAAGCCACCCCATCAGCGTTGACGAAGCGCGCGTTGTGCAGGCCCAGCAAGGGGAGATTGTAGGCCGCCAATTGGCACAAATCCGCCTGCTGTTCCACGTAAACCGCCTCGTCAAACAGTTGTCCGAGATAAAAAAAGTCAACTCCGAAGCCGCCGGTCAGATCTACCATCCGCCCACCTGCGGGAAAATGGCGGCGAATGACTTCCGCCTTATAGCGTGCGGCCGCTTCGCCGGAGCATTGCTCAAGCGAAAGGCGGCGCGGATAGCGAAGTCGCGGCTCGGCAGCCCACGCCGGTACTTTCGCGTTCAACTTCTGCCAACCCTCGATCTGACGCAGGATGTATTCAGCCTCTTCGCGCGGTCGATCGGCAAGCAGCAGTGCCAGTGCGGGCACACGCTCCGTGCGGTGATCTCGGATAAAAGCTTCAGCATTTTCCATAAAAAACCTCAAAAATGGCGGTTTCATCGCTTATCGGATGAGTTTGTAGTGCGCCTTGGCTTGTGCGCGAGTTTTGAAATTAAAATGCCACCATTCCGTGCGCAACACTTTGAAGCCTCCGACCGCCATTACGCGCCGCAATAAGCGCCTGTTGGCTACGGCCGCCGGAGAAATGCGCTTTTGTTTTAAGAATTCCTGCTCCAAATTGACGTGCGACAAACGCCCCATATAGTCGATCTTCGTCCCCATCGGGATGGTGTCGCCAGTCGCCGCCTTGCAGAGCGTTATGTCTACGGCCAAACCATAATTGTGCAAGCCTCCGCCGTTGGCCGGATTGCTCACGTAAATGCTTTTGGGCGTCCCGGCCACTACATTAAACATCCTTTGCTGCACCGACATCGGACGTGCGGCATCGTAAACCTTGAGCGAGAGATCCGGACGCAAGCGCTTCAGTTCGGTTTGTGCCCGTTTCAGCGCCGCGGCCGTGGAGGGAAGGAGGTAAGCCGTGCGAAGTTCTGTATAAAGAACCTGACCTGTGAAGTTGTCGGCACGGCCATACATCAAGCTAACCTGAATCGTAGGGTCCACGCTGCGGAGATCAACGAGTCCTTGCCGCTCCATTGACAATTCCGTAGGCGTCTTCGTCGGGACGGCGGGCGTTTTCTTCTGCGCAAACAGGAGTGAGGCCGCTGCGCAAAGCACCAAAAGAAGCGGCCGATGCGGGCGACTCATCGCACGTAGCGGATATAGTCGGCCTTGCGCGGTTTTTCGGTCGTCGGGAGCTTGTCGGGATAACCTACAATGCAATGGCCGATGCCTTCATAATCGCCTTCGATGCCCCAAGATTTGAGCAGTGCTTTGCCGGCTTCGCTATCAAATTCTTCCTTGGCGCGATGTATCCAGCAACTGCCCAAGCCGAGCGCGTGAGCAGCCAATTGCAGATTCTCCATAACCGAAGATCCATCGTAAATGTATGTGTGCTTCGTGCGGTCAGCCAAGACGACGAGTACGACGGGCGCGCCATAAAACGGGTCAGCCTTGGTGCCGAGGATTTCAGCGTTCATTTGCGAGAGCTGATCCCGCACTTCCTTGTTCGTGACGGCGACGATGATCGGCGCCTGTGCGCCGCGGCCCGTCGGGGCAAAAGTGCCGGCCTCCATGATCTTGTTTAAAACTTCTTCCGATGGCATTTCGGGACGGTAAGATTTGCAACTGCGGCGCGTCAATAGGGCTTCTAATGCTTCCATGTGTGTTGATATGATAATAATGCGATGGCCGCCGCGGCAGATGGATTTTAAGAAAAGGAATGCCATCTTTGGGACTGACTCATCTAAATGTTGTCGCTACAAAAGTACGATTTCTCGATGAAAAGTGGTAATTTGGTGGGCGGAATGACGACCGAAAAAACTGCGCGAACTACTTTTCCTACCCGCCGAAAAGACGTAGCAGCAAATAAATCGCAAAAAAAATGCCAAATCCAAGTAACATTTTCACTACATAGGCGTCTACTTTACAGAGGGCCACAAAAAGAGAACAACAACCCGGTGAAAGAAATCGATTTCCGAGAAGATCTGCTCCCGCTTAAAAACAAACTGTACCGCTTAGCGCTCAGAATTACGCTCGATACAGCCGAAGCGGAGGACGTTACGCAAGATACGCTGATACGCGTATGGACAAAACGCGAAGAACTGGGCGGTTTGAACTCTCTTGAGGCTTATTGTCTGACTGTTTGCCGCAACTTAGCGCTCGATAGGCACGACAAAAAAGAAGCTCAAAACCTCTCTCTCGACGTAGCGTATGAGGCTGCCGATCGCTCGCTTTCCGCTCAGGAGCAATTAGAGCACGACGAAAAGCTACGACGCGTGCACGAATTATTCAATAGCTTGCCCGAAAGGCAGAGAAGTGCAATGCAACTACGCGACATCGAGGGGAAAAGTTACAAGGAAGTGGCCGAAACGCTCGGCATAACGGAGGATAACGTCAAAATAACCCTCTTCCGCGCCCGCCAAGCCATCAAAAAACAATATCTAAAAGAAGAAAGTTATGGATTATAAGTACATCGAACAACTCTTGGAGCGCTATTGGGAGGCGCAAACCACGGAGGCCGAGGAAGCTATCCTGAAGACTTTCTTTGCGCAGCCCGATGTGCCCGCTGCTTTGGAGCGCTATCGTCCGCTTTTCGCTTACGAAGAAGTGCAGCAGTCGGCCGGTTTGGGCGCCGATTTCGATGAGCGCTTGCTGAAACTCATTGCGGAGCCTACCAAGACCGATGAGCAGACGCTGCAGATGCAAAAGCCATCGCTCACATTGAGAGTAAAAGCCCATCGCGTCAATGGCGGCATCAGTTTCCGCCCGTTCTTCCAAGCTGCAGCCGCAGTGGCCATCGTCGTGTTGGTAGGTATCGGCGCGCAGAAGTCGTTTAATCGCGATAAGGAGGCTTGGGATTACAACCCCAACAATTATAGCGACACTTACAACAATCCGGCGCAGGCCTACCACGTAGTAGAAAGCGGCTTGAATATGTTTCAGCGCACCGCCTCCGCCGATTCGACCAAGGAGCAATCGCCCGAGGTGGAAAAAGATCCGATAGTCAATGAGGAATAGAATACTACTGCTGATTTGCGGCCTGTTGATGTGCATCGCGGCCCAAGCGCAGGTTGAAACAGACTTCGCTTCAAACTACTTGAAGCTGTATGCGACAAACACTTCGCTTTTCTGCCAGACCGTAAGCCCGACGATGATCAACCGAATGCTCTCGATGAAGACCTTGCCCAAGGATCGGCAGGCGCAGCAAGCGCTGCAATGCATCAAGAGTGTGCGCATTGTCTCCAATAAGAACGCTAACGAGACGGCGGGCTTGTTTGACAAAGCAAAAAGTCTGCTTCAGCAGAACAGCGATCGCTTTGCACACTACAACGACTACGACGGCAAGACGATTTACGTGCGCCGAAAGGGCGATACAATTGTAGAGGCCGTGCTACTGACAAAGACGGATGGGCGCTTATACGTAGTCGACGTCACCGGCAATATGACTGAAGCCATTATCAAAAGCTTAACAAATTCGTAAAACAAGATACAAACATTGGTCGATCCGCATCCGGCGGAAAATATACAAAACATCACTGCTCTATTAAAACATCAGAATGAGAACGTGCCGCAGGCATTTCTCTCCCACGTATCCGGCGGGATCAGAATAGCGGGAAGTTGACAACGAAAGTTGCGCTTCCCGTTTTTCGTACCCTTTTCGAGTGAGGGATGTTCTTGAATTGTACAGCCAAGTTTGACCGGCCGCTCACGGAAGCCGGCCATAGTGCGATAAAGTAGCATTTTGGCAAATACAAGTCGACAGCACCGCCGGCCGATGGCGAAAAGAAGGCTGTAAAGCTTCTCCTTGCAGAAGAAATACCTAAATTTGCGACAATTACTAACTAAACATTTTAAGCTTTATCTTATGGATCTTTCTCAACTTGCAGACATTGCCCTCAAACTCATCGTAGGTATGCTGGGCATCTTAGCCTTTTTACGCATCGTCGGCAAAGGTCAAATGGGCCAGATCACGCCGCTCGATACGGTCAGTGCGTTTGTGATCGGTGCACTCGTGGGTGGCGTTGCCTATAATCCGGATATGACGATCCTCCACTTAATCTTCGCCTTCGCCGTCTGGATCATTTTCAACCTGTTCGTGCGTTTCTGTATGCGCTCTGCATTGTTGCGCCGCTGGATCAAGGGCACGAGCGATTATCTCGTAAAAGACGGCATCTTAAACTTTAAAGTGTTTAAGCGCAACAGCTTGGAGATGGAGCAATTTCGCGTTATCCTGCGCCAAAAGGGCATTTATTCGTTGTTTGAAGTCAAAGATGTATTGTGGGAACCTAACGGCGCCATAACCGTGACCAGCCATGAGCAAATGTCGCATTCGTTTCTGATTATCAACAATGGTGCGATCAATGAGTACAACCTGAAACATTGCAACCGAACGCCGGCTTGGGTCATGCGAAATCTGAAAAAATACGGATTCGAATCGCCTTCCGACCTCTTTTGTATGGAATGGGCTCCCAAACAGGGCTTCTATATCGTAGCGAAGAACGGCGACGTGAAGCGTGGCCCTGAAGAAGTGCTCGCTGAAGACATCTTAAACGCTGAACAAACTTAGTCTCTCGCAAATCATATCAGAAAGCTCCGGAAGCAGCACGGCTTTCGGGGCTTTTTTCGTAGTGCTGAAAGCGGAGAGTATCTGATTTTTTGCTTACGCCGGCGTCTTTGGCCGCGTACGCCAATGCATAAATCGAACGTCTCGCGCAGCTTTTGCAAAGGACTTCGAGGTGCTTACGACGTTTACGCTCGTGAGCGTAAGCCTTTTTTATCACGAGCGCAAACCTTTTTTCTCGTGAGCGCAAACCTTTTTCATCACGAGAGCAAGGTCGCGAAGGCGAAAGGGGGGCATCGCGAATGCAATATCGCGCGTAAAAAAATCGGCCCCCGTTGTCTACGAAATGAGAGCAACGCGGGGCCGACTTTACGTTGGGCAGCGCTCAGTGGGCTTGCCGTCTTTTAATTAGAGCCATACGTGGCCTGATTCGCCATCGCTGTCGTCCCAAATAAATTTCTGATAGTCGGTCAAAGCCTCCGTCCAAGTCAGGTCAAAGGCCTTCATGATTGCTTGTATGAGTGCGTTGCCGGCTTCATCGTAGCTGTTTTCGGGCACTTTGCTTACATCCGTGCTGCTTTCAAGTCCGTCAATGTATTCTTCGCGACTTGCGTAAACGACGATGGGCACGGTGACGTTAATATCCGAAGTGCCGAAAGCCTGGCTGTAAGCCGAGCGCTTGTAGAATGGGTCGAAGTCGCTCGCAGCCGGATCTTTCTTGCCTTTGAATGCGTGCCAGAGCTGTATGCGCAGGTCAAACTTTACGCGATTCTTTAAGAAACGCACTGCGCCTTTGAGTCCTATCGGATTGGAGCGGCCCGTAATTTTTGCTTCGCCGCTGTGGTGCGTTTTATCCCAAGGCGTTGTGTCCGTATATTTATAGTCAATGTAGTTCGTAGTCTGAGTGCCGTCGGCCAAAGTTGCGCCGGTCATCAACTCAGTTGCGTTGGAGGTGGTAAAATAATGCTGATGGAGGTTGTCCTGTCCGCCTTCTACGAATTGATTATTCATAAGTTTTCCCTTCTTATCATAATATTTGATGAACAGAAGATAGACGGGGGCCGGCGTAAAGCTGCTGCCGGTATTGTAATCGGCCGACTGGCGCACGAAGAACGACTTCTGGCTGCCGTCAGCATAGCCCCAGCCTTTGCCTTCCTTGTTCTCGAAGGCGATTTCTTGCACCTTTTTCAGATACTTTGCCTTAGTTTCGGGGTCCTGATGAGCACCTCCTTCCACGTCGATCTTGTTCCAGTCGGCGTGCATGTGGCATTCGTAGAGTTCAATCACCATCTTTGTGGGATCTTCGTGGCCCTTCTTGGTGATAGGATTGTCGGGTGTGACCGGATCATTGCCACAAGCCGTGAAAGTTACGGCGAAAAAGAGGGCGAACACGGCCGCCGAGATTAGTTTGATTGCATTACGTTTCATAATTCTCTGTGTTTATAAAATGATTATTGTATGTGGTTTTTTATCTAAAAGAGCCAGTTGACCTGCAAGCGAACATCGCGGCCCATATCGTGAGCATAGTAACGCGAGCGGTTGGTGTACTCCTTGTAAAGCTTATTAAAGAGGTTGTCGACCGTGAGCGAAAGGCGCAGCTTTTGCCGCCCGCCGAGTGCCCATTCCGCACCTGCTTCGACGCCAAAAAGATGGTAGGCCGGCGGCGTGAAATTAACCAAATCGCTGGCCGGATTAAAGCGTCGCTGTTTTGCGACAAAGCGGTGGCGCAGACTGATCCAAGGCGCCGTCTTTCCCCACTTGATGTCGCTCAGCCCGACTTCTTGATCCACGCGCCAAGAGGGAATGTAGGGCAAGTAAGCCCGCGTCTTGCGCTCGTTGGCCCAAATCAGCGACGTTTGCAGATGGTAATGAAGGAATTTCAGAGGCCGCAGATCGAAAGCAGCATCGAAACCGCGGAAAAATGCGTCGGTTTGCTTGTATTGGAAAAGCGGATACGAGCCGGAAATAACCGTTATAAACTGATGCGTGGGCTCGTCGTAAATATAACCGTTGATCCATTGCACAAAAGCTTCAGCTTTGAGATCAAAAAGCTTGCTCCGGTAGTCGGCAGATACGATCCATTTCGTGCTTTGCTCCGACTTCATATTCGCATCTCCGACTACAAACATTCCCGATCCCAACTCGTTGCCATTACTGTAGAGTTCGTGGACGTGAGGTGCGCGCCAAGCCAAACCAAGGTTGGACGTCAGCGAAAAAGCGTTGGATGGCTGCACGTGAAAGCCCAAGTTGTAGGAAAAATTGCTGAACTTGTGATCTCCGGTATAGAGTTTTCCGGTATAATCATAGCCCGCTGCGCGCGTCTGTTGGTGATCGAAGCGCACGCCGGCCTCACCGCTCCAAATGCCTTTCCGATATTTTTGGATGAGAAAAGCCCCCGCGTCGTATTCGGTGTAGTTGGGGATGAGCGAAACCACGCCCGTGCCCGCTTCGTTCTTGTTGCGAATGTGCAAGTACGAGATGCCGGCCTCCGATTGCCAGTTGGCGTAATCTTTAGTCCATTTTAGCTGGTTCTGAAACGAAGTTAGCGTCATACTTACTGCGGGAATGTGGGAGAGATTCATTCGTCTGACGCGAAATTCCTTGCGAATGTCGTTTTGAAAGGCTGTCTGCCAGAAGAAATGTCCCCACTTTCCACCGTCCAAAAACGCTTTCCCGATGGCCGTATGGTGTACGACGCGATGATAAGGATAGAGAATGTGGCGCGAAAACGGCAGTATGTACGTAGGGCGTCCCGTTTCGATGCGCTCCCGTAGTAGATCCTCGCTACCCAGTTGGGAACTCATCATCACGCCCTCCTTATGATCGAAGAGGCTGTACGATGTTTCGAGGCGCAGTGGGCCGTGGCGATAGCCGAGGTTCAGGTTCACGTCTTGTTCCCTGTAACCCGTGTTGTTCAGGACGTAATCTGCCGTCCGCGCATCGCCGGAATTCAGATACGTGCCCTGCACGCGCCACGCCAAGTCGCGGAGAAAAGGCATCGAACCTTCGATTGTGGCGACCGCATTGTAGCGCAGGCCGTTCGCGCCTACGAGTCCGCTGACGCTACCTCCAATATTCGTCTCTCCATAAGGCAGCGGTTTTTGTTCTAAGATAATGATGCCGCCGAGCGCCTCCGATCCATAGCGCACAGCCTCCGCACCTTTAACCACTTGGATGCGTGCGCTGCTGTTTTTGTCAATCTCCGGCGCGTGATCGAGGCCCCATTGTTGGCCGGTCTGCCGCGCGCCGTTGTTGATCATCAGGATACGATTGCCATACATCCCCTGTATGACCGGTTTGGCCGTACTCGTGCCGGTCTGTATCGAACTTACGCCGCCTACCTTTTCGAGTAGCGAGGCGAGCGATTGGCCCATAGCAGAGGAGATCGTCCGGCTGTTGATTTGCGATGCGACGGCATTGACCGAGACTTCATTTTTTGTGCCCCTAACGACTGCTTCGCGCAGATTATTGGCGTAAGGGCGCAGGGCAACGATGCGCTGGCCGCCGCTCAGCGTCAAGTCCTGCCAATGGAGGGCCTGCGTCGTATAGCCGAGGGCCGAAATTTTTAAGATTTCCTGTCGGCGCGGCACTGACGGGAGTCGGATTATTCCGGTAGAATCTGCCGTTATCGTAGTTTTCGCATAGGATAAAAGGGCGTCTTGAATCGGCTGCCGCGTTTCGCTGTCAAGGACCAAGATGGTCGGTTTTGACGTCGTGCGAAGACTGTCAGACTGCTGCGCAAATGCGTTTTGTGCTGCCAGCAAACAGATTAGCAATAGGCCCCGAAAGTAGTGAAACTTATGAGGGTTCATCTGTAAAAAATAAAAGATAATAAAAGTTTACGAAGAATGCGTCCTATCGACACTCGCCGATAAGGGTGATTCTGCCCGCTTGCAAAGGACTTCCGTCTGCCGCCGACGCAGCTTGTGATTCGCTTGTTCGGAAACGGCCGGCGCATCGTAGCTTTTAGGCCTCACAAGCTCCGCATCGCAAAGTGCGACAAGGCTGCAAGACGACAAGAAAGCAGAATAAACTTAGCGTAAGGGTGGAGAATTGGTGTTTACCGACAAGATTTGGCGGTAAACGGTCTGCATCACAAAGACAAAGCGCTTGAACGGTATCGATGTGAGTGGCTTTACAAAAACCGAAGGCTTAAAAGCCGTAGCTTTCTGAAAGACAAAATCGCAGACAACGCAGGATGCTTTAATCGTAGCTCCCGTTGTTTGCTGCATTTTGCCGAGGTTGTCGGCGTGAAAGTCTGCCGTGTGGTAGTGTGCCCCTTTAAGCGTAAGCATAAAAGCGAATGTCAGCAATAACATCCACGCGTAAATTCGCCTTATGTGCTCTCTCTTTCTCATTTTCCTTCAAGATCAAACTTAGAAGGGCTGTAAAAACGGGCCAAAATGACCTTTGTTCGGGGGCAAAGGTATAACTTTCGTCCGAACAGGCCATTGTCTTTGCTCGTTATTTTATACTATTTAACAGAGAATAATTGAGAAAAGGGCGAGATGAGTTTGGTTCGCAATGCTTATGATCCGATTCCTGCGCCATAGTTTCGGCCTTGTCGGCCACTTGGGTGCAAATGGATTTTTCAAAGCTTGTTCAACGCTTGCTAAGGGGGCTATACTCGCGGCGCGAGGCGGGCTTTTTGTTGTTTTGTGCTCATTATATGCTGATCAAGCATTGATATTTAAGCAGAAGACCTTTATTTAGATTCGCACAACACGTGATGGCAGCGTTTTTTATCGTGAGAACAAAGGTGTACGCTCGTGAGAACAAAGGTGTACGCTCACGATGAAAAGGTCTTACGCTCGTGATGGTACACTGCGATGATGGGAATATATCAGTTTGTAATGCGAAGTTTTGTGCAACTAAAAGAGGATTTTCGGTTTCGTTAGTGCGTTGGCCTTATCCTGTTTCCGTTTGCGGTTGTTTTGAAAGACCAACCCTAAGGGGTTGCTCAAGGGTGGGGCGCTTTAGGCAGGGTTAAGCCGCTTCGCCTCTTAACCCTGCCCTGCCAAAAGACTAACCCCGATGGGGTTAGTTGCGGCGGACTGAAAGGGAGGTATGAATTGTGCGGAGCGGAGATCACGTTTATAAGGGGTATTTGCTGTGGTGGGTAAGGGCTATGGGATTGCGCGGAATATAGATTGAGTTTGTTGGGATTGTAATAAGCGGTGAAACATTGGTCGTTCGATTTAGGCGGAAGCGGTGAAAATTGCATTGAGGAATTTGAGTTGCGAAACGTATTGCATTCAATCTAATTGATAAAAAGTCCTATCGGTAATTCAAATTATACAATGATGGAGCGTGCATAATTGGCCCCCGATGCTACAAATAGCGACGACAACCCCTTAGGGTTGGTCTTTCACTGTGGCAGGGTTGAGTAGTGTAGCGGTAACCCTGCCACTAACGACTGAAAGTCGTTGTTGTTACCGATTGTTATTTGGATGTTGCTCGATGCGTTTTGGGTATTGGACGTTTTTTAAAGACCAACCCTAAGGGGTTGTCAATCGCGGGGGACGTTAGGCAGGGTTAAGCCGCTTCGCCTCTTAACCCTGCCCTGCCAAAAGACTAACC
>ERZ773027.402-NODE-402-length-27482-cov-7.879170_pt1 | contig 27482 bp, 27 predicted proteins | sample MGYA00511032_ERZ773027 | MGnify/ENA primary metagenome ERZ773027 (study PRJEB29015, sample SAMEA2738138) | human oral metagenome | biome: human oral; feature: human-associated habitat; material: saliva | place: China | collected 2190 ... | reverse complement strand
TTTGCTCGCTGAATTAGTCATTGTTAATCTCCTCCATACAAGTTTTATATGCTTTAACAGGATCATCTGCTTTCGTTATACTCCTGCCAATTACAAGATAATTTGATCCCATTTCCTTTGCTCGCCCAGGGGTTGCAACCCTACTCTGATCACCCTTCGCGTCTCCAAGCAGTCTGATTCCAGGCGTTACTGTAATAAATTCCTGCGAAGTTCCCTCATGTATTTCTTCCGACTCCCAAGCCGAGCAAACTACTCCGTCTAGCCCTGCCGCTTGTGCATTCCTCGCATATGCTAGCACTGTATCCTTGAGGTCACCTTCAATCCTGAGTTCTCTATTCATAGTCTCCTGATCTGTAGATGTAAGCTGAGTAACCGCTATAATCTCAGGCCTAATGCCCCCAGCTGAGCCTTCTTCAAGACCTTCTACAGCTGCCTTCATCATCTTGATTCCACCAGCTGCGTGGACGTTAACCATGTCAGCCCCTACATAGGCGAGGACTTTCATCGCACTCTTAACTGTATTTGGTATATCGTGCAGTTTAAGATCTAAGAAAACCTTGTGTCCTCTATCTTTAATCTCTTTTATAATTGAGGGACCTTCGCCATAGAAGAGTTCCATACCAACCTTTACATATAGTTTCTCATTTTCAAATTTATCGAGAAATGAAAGTGCTTTCTCTCCACTTGGAAAATCTAATGCTATTATTATCTCTGGCTTCATCTATATTACTCCTCTAATTTCATCCAAATTCTTGATTCCTAGCTCTTCCATCCTAGGCTGTAGCTCACTGATTATGCGTGGCATTGTCCATGGATCGATAAGGTTTGCAGAACCGATCTCTATCGCTGTTGCTCCAGCCATTATCATCTCTAGCACGTCATCAACACTCTGAATACCACCAATACCAATGATTGGAAGCTTTACTGCATGAAACACTTCATTTACCATGCGCTGAGCAATCGGTCTGATAGCTGGTCCCGATAGACCCGCATATTTCATCGCGGTAACAGTTGTTCTCGTTCTGAGGTCGATTCGCATAGCTTTGAAATTGTTGATCAAGCTGATTCCATCTGCACCTCCTGCTTCAGAGGCCTTTGCAATCTCTGAAATATCGGTTACATTTGGAGTAAGCTTCATAAATATCGGCAGTTTCGTAACATCTCTGACGGCTCTAGTTATTCTCTCCGTCATACTTGGATCAGCTCCAAATGCCGATCCGCCATGCTCCACATTAGGGCAGCTAATATTCACCTCAAGTATATCGGCATAACCCGACGCATCAAGCTTTGACGATACCTCAGCAAACTCAGAAATACTAAATCCGCTGATATTTACAATCAATGGACCTTGATAGATCTCTTTTAACGCAGGTAAATCCTCATCGATTACACGATCTATTCCAGGGTTCTGTAACCCTATAGAGTTAAGCATGCCACTCGTACATTCAGCGATTCTAGGAAGATTATTTCCATACCTCAGTTCAGCAGTTGCACTCTTCGTCACAACAGCGCCTAAGACATTTAAATCGAATAACTCTCTATACTCCTGCCCGTAGCCAAATGTCCCACTTGCTGGCATAACCGGATTCTTGAGTTCAATTCCCGCCAGATTAACCTTAGTTAAAGGCTTTCCCATCTTAGCACCTCCTTATCAAAAACCGGTCCTTCCTTACAGACTCTCTGACTTCCATCTACCGTTCTTATCGAGCATCCCATACATGCTCCAAATCCGCATCCCATGCGAGCTTCGAGGCTGAACTGCCCGCGCTCCACCTTATGATCTAGAGCACGAAGCATCGGCAGAGGACCGCAAGCACATGCATATTCACACTTGTCAAAAGCATCCGTCACGAATCCCTTCTGTCCATATGAGCCATCAGCAGTCATAACCGTTATATCATCTGAAAAATGCTCGAAGTCTTCGAGCATAAACATCTCATCTGCAGAATTATAGCCTAGCACCACCTTACAGGATTTTCCCGCCATAACCATTGCTTTGAGTAATCCAAGCATCGGCGGAATTCCGATTCCACCACCGATTAAATATGCACCATCTGGGATTTTATCGAGATCGTAACCATTTCCTAGACCTGTAATTCCTTTTACATAGTCTCCAGGCTCCATCCTGCTCATGATATCTGTCCCTTCGCCAACGACTTTGTAGATTAGAGTGTATCTGCTGCTATCGTAGCTGCTAACCGAAATTGGTCTCCTCAGAAATTTGTCTGGAACTTCAACCATCGCAAACTGACCTGGTCTTGTAAATTCAGACTTCGGTGTCTCGAGAGTCATCCGGTAAATGCCTTCAGCGAGTTTTTTATTCTCAAGTATTTCGCTTCGTAGGTCCCTCATATTATTTCTCCAAATTCTCGTAAACTATCTTACCATTCATAACTGTGAGCTCCACTAGTCCGTTAAGCATGTGCCCATCAAAAGGAGTGCACTTTCCTAATGAGAGGAATTTTGATGCATCTAGCTTGTAATCTTTATCTAAATTAACCACAGTAAATCCATTTTGCTCAAGACCAAATCTCTCCCTTGGTGTTACTGACATCAGTTTAACTAAGTGCTCAAGTGATATGATACCGGTCTTAACCAGGTACGTGTAAAGAGCCGAAAAAGCACACTCAAGCCCAGTGATTCCGTTTGGACTCTTCAGAAAGCCCCTGCTCTTCTCCTCAGCACTATGAGGTGCGTGGTCTGTTGCTATCATATCTACAGTGCCATCTAGAATTCCCTCTATAAGAGCATTCTTATCAGCTATATCCTTAATCGGAGGATTCATCTTGAACCTGCCACCAAGCTCTGGCCATCTGTTAATAAATGCATTTAAATAATCCGTATCAAACACGAGGTAATGAGGTGCCGTTTCACATGTGACGTCTACACCGCTCTTCTTGGCATCTCTAATCACTTCAACGCTTTCCTTGCAGGAGATGTGGCATACATGGTATCCAGCACCAGTCTCATCTGCGAGTTTTAGATCTCTCTCTATCTGTTTCCATTCACTCTCTCTGACCTTGCCTTCCCTTAGCAGTGATTCATCTTCGCAATGAGCTACGATGAGTTTGCCAAGTTCTTTAGCCTGATACATTGCTTCACGCATCAGTCCATCTGCCTGCACACCTCGTCCGTCATCAGAAAATGCACACACATGTGGCGCAAGAGCCTTCATATCTGAGAGCTCTCCTCTACCATTCTGTGACATAGTTATCGTTCCATATGGAATCACCTCTATATCGGCATCCTTTTTGATCAGATCAAGCTGCACATTAAGTGCATCAAGTGTAGATGGTGCTGGCTTCAAATTAGGCATAGTGCAAACAGTCGTATATCCACCATGTGCTGCAGCTTTACTCCCTGCGCTGATGGTCTCTTTGTAAGACTGACCTGGTTCGCGAAAATGAACATGCACATCGCAGAATGACGGCAAAATAAAAGAGTTATCAACATTGATAACTCTTTCAAAATCAAAATCACTACCGGTTTCGGATTCTAGACCGGCCTTCTCACGAGCATCAACTACAAACAATTCGTTAGGTAAAAACTCTCCAGATTTATAAATCTTTCCGCCTTTGATTGCAGTAGTCATAGTCCCTCCAATTATATTAAACTCCCTAATAACTCTCGTTAATTACTATATGAAAGTATAACATTTTTGAAACGCACTATGTGAGAGGAATGTTAAAATCCGCCGCAAAATTTTGTTATTAATTTTGATAATTTTCTTATAGAAGAATTACTCTTCTTCAGATGGCTCAAAGTCCTTAATCTCCGGTGGAAGCTCAAGTCCATTTTTCTCATAATAATCTACAAGTGCAGCCTTGATAGCCTCTTCAGCTAGTACTGAACAGTGTATCTTCCTTGATGGGAGACCATCAAGCGCTTCAACTACTGCCTTGTTAGATAATTCGAGAGCTTCTTTGATGCTCTTGCCCTTGATAAGCTCAGTAGCCATTGAACTAGATGCGATCGCTGACCCGCATCCAAATGTCTTAAACTTTACGTCTGTAATGATATCATTATCAATCTTTAGGTAAATTCTCATGATATCGCCACATGTTGGGTTTCCTACTTCACCAACTCCATCGGCATTTTCAATCTCTCCTACATTTCTTGGATGCTCAAAATGATCCATTACTTTTTCGCTATATAACATGTTCTCTCTCCCCCTTCTCTAGTTCATCCCAGAATGGTGATATTTTTCTATAGTGTTCAACAACTTGATGAACCTTTTCTATGATGTAGTCTACTTGCTCCTCTGTATTTTCCTCATTGAGACTGAATCTAAGCGATCCATGTGCTGCCTCAATAGGAACACCCATACCTATTAGAACGTGGCTAGGGTCAAGGGATTCGCTTGTGCAAGCTGATCCAGATGAACATTCGATGCCATACATATCAAGTGCCAATAGCAGCGACTCGCCCTCAACTCCTTCGAACGAGTAATTTACATTACCAGGGAGTCTCTTTACAGGGTCTCCATTGAGCTTCGAATAAGGAATATCTGACAATCCTTTGATAAGTCTATCTCTAAGAGCAACTGTCTTTGCAGTATTCTCTTCCATATGTTCAATTCCATCTTCAAGAGCAGCAGCAAGGGCAGCAATTCCCGGAACATTAATCGTACCAGCTCTCTTACCTCTCTCCTGAGCTCCACCTTCAATTACGTTTATTAATCTAATACCATTTCTAGCATACAGAACTCCAACTCCCTTAGGTCCGTGGAACTTGTGCGCTGATAATGATAGCATGTCTATGTTCATCGCCTGAACGTCTATAGGTAGGTGTGCTGCAGCCTGAACTGCATCAGTGTGGAAGAGCACGCCTTTTTCGTGACACAGCTTTCCAATCTCAGCAATTGGCTGAATAGCTCCCATCTCGTTATTAGCAAACATAATCGATACGAGTGCAGTATCCTCTCTGATTGCATCTTCAACATCCTTAACGTCTACAATTCCGTTTGGCTGTGGTTTTAGCAGCGTAACCTCGAAGCCCTCTTTTTCTAGCTTGCGAAGTGTATGAAGAATTGCATGATGCTCTATATTAAGAGAAATCAGATGCTTCTTACCCTTCTTAACTAGCCCTCTAGCTGCAGAAATTAAAGCCTGGTTATCTGCTTCACTTCCACCTGAAGTAAAGTAAATCTCATTAGGCTTTGCAGCATTAAGCGCCTTAGCTACTTTCTCTCTGGACTCATCCAGCTTCTCTTTAGCAATCTGTCCATCCGTATGAAGACTGTTAGGGTTGCCGTTATAATTCTTAAGGCAATCTAGCAGCGTATTGAGTGCGACATCGCTCAAATAAGTTGTTGCCGCATTATCTGCATATACTCTCATGTATACCTCCCTACCAATAATTTAGTCATCTTAGTGCAGTTGTATTATAGTCCTTTAATCCCTACCTGGTCAATAGGAATTACTCTTGGATATAACTTAAAACAATTATCTTAATGTGTCTTGATCTTGTATGAGCTTATCGACATTACCAGTCATGAGATCTTGTAGCGTTATGTTATCAAGATACTCATCGATAACCTTGTCAAGGCCAATCCACAGTGGAAGTGTCACGCACGAATGCGCTCTACCGCAGCTAACCTCACCAGACTTTATACAATCTACTGGGGCAAGGCTACCTTCCGTAATTCGAAGGATTTCACCGATATTGTAATCTTCAGGTGATTTAATCAATCTGTAGCCACCGTTCTTGCCTCGAAGACTCCTCAGCATACCACCTTTGTTAAGCATCGATACGACATTCTCGAGATACTTCATCGATAGTTTCTGCCTATCTGATATATCTGCTAGAGATACGTAACCTCCATCATCGTGGTTAGCAAGATCAATCATGACCATCAGAGCGTAACGACCTTTTGTTGAAACAATCATGGCTCTTCCTTTCTTTGATATCTTGCGTGTTCATTTCTTACAATTGAAGAATAACACATTGCGTACAACCAATCAAGCATTTTCCTATTATTCATATAGGAATTTGGTGTATTAAAAAATGAGCAAAATATTTCGCTGGATTTTTTCAACTTTGGTCAATTCAACTCGCAATTTTGCTCATTATATTTTACCGTTTATCGTTATGTCTCGACATCCGTTTATAATTGATACATGCGATACATATTTGCATATATACCGTCCTTCGCCATGAGTTCATCGTGTGTTCCCTCTTCTGCAATTCCATCTTGATTTAACACGATGATTCGGTCTGTACTCTTAATTGTAGTTAATCTGTGTGCAATTGTGATAGTTGTTCTTCCTTTCGACAAATCTGCTAGCGACCGCTGCACCAGCTTCTCGCTCTCATTGTCCAGAGCTGATGTAGCTTCATCGAGAATGAGGATTGGTGGGTTCTTGAGAAATACTCTTGCAATGCTAATACGCTGCTTCTGACCACCTGACAGCTTCATCCCTCGCTCACCGACACTCGTATTATATCCGTCAGACATCTCTCTTATGAATTCATCAGCTCCCGCGAGCTTTGCAGCCTGTTCAATCTCTTCCATTGTCGCTCCTGGTTTTCCATAAGCGATATTACCTGCAATAGTATCGGAGAATAGATATACATCCTGCTGAACCATTCCTATGTGCGATCTAAGCGACTTGCATGTCAGCTGCCTGATGTCGTAACCATCTACTTTGATGCTTCCCTCCGAAACCTCATAAAACCTTGGAATAAGGTTGCAAAATGTCGTCTTTCCTGCTCCTGACGGCCCTACCAAAGCGAGGTTTTCTCCAGGTTTAATGCTTAGGTTGATCTTATTGAGTATTTCCTCGCTGTCACTATATCTAAATGTAACATCGTTGAATTCAATTGCACCCTTGATATCCTCTAAATCGATGGCATCAGGGGCATCATCAATCTCTATAGGCTCATCCATAACTTCGATAAATCTCTCAATCCCTGTCATTCCACGCTGAAACTGCTCAGTGAACTCTACAATTCTTCGAACTGCTTCTAGTAGCACCCCTATATACATCATAAATGCTACGAAGTCACCTGTGGTAATCCTTCCGTTCTTAAGTTCAAATGACCCCACAAGGATCACAACTATATACATTAAACCATCGAAGGTACGTGTAACACTGCGGAATCCTGCCATCGCCTTATACCCTATGGCCTTTACACCTAGGAATCTTGAATTATCTACATCGAATCTAGCCTGTTCAAATTCTTCGTTTGCAAATGATTTTGAAACCTTTATCCCGAGTAGGCTATCTTCCACATGTGAATTGATTTCTCCGAGACCACTTCGCTGCATCTTGAAAGCACGTCTCATCTTCTTCCTAAAAGTATATGTTGCAGCAATCATAACAGGAATAATTGCGAACATAAGCACGGTTAGCAGAACATCTATTCTCACTAAGAGTACAAACCCTAGAATGATCTTTATCGATGCTATCCAGTATTCTTCTGGACAGTGGTGCGCAAACTCTGTTATATCAAATAAATCACTCGTAATTCTAGATATCAGCTGACCTGTTTTATTTTCACTATAATATGAATAAGATAGGTTTTGACACTTCTCATATAGATCACGCCTCATGTCAGTTTCTATCTTTGCACCCATCACGTGCCCGGTATTTTGCATATAGTAATTTGCCACCACGTCAACCGCCCTCAGGCATAGATAGATTCCTACAATCTTGACTATCAAATCTGCTGTAAAAGCAGCGATATCAGTAGCTACAACATTGCTTATATATCTGATTAACAGAGGCAGAACTATATCGCTTACCGTAGTAAACGAAGCACAGATTAGATCAAAGATCAGTATCCCTTTATACGGCTTAAAGTAAGGTGCAAATCTGCGAATGAGGTAGCTAGATGACATAACTTTATCCTTAGACTCTCCCATTTTTAAATTCCTTTCTTAAATAATCTCTATAAATCCCAACGCAAAAACGCAGACAGAAACTACCTGCGTATCTCTTTTATATAAATGTAAATTTATTATATCATACTTTTTCCCGCATTTCTTGCAGTCAATTGTACGCAATTGGCGGTTGAATTTATAAACTGATTAATAGTATTGTAATCGTTAATACAATGTCATATGATAATTTTAATTGTATTTAATAACTATCACTTGCAGGAGGTCCACTTTGAACCTATATAATAATCTATCACCACGCAAACAATATCTCGTCCATTATCTTGGCTGGATGCTCGCTGGAAATGTAATATTCGCATTTGGTGTGAATGTTATCATCACTCCGATGAACCTTTACAATGGTGGATTTACAGGGATGGCGCAGCTTCTTAGACTTCTTTTTGTAAATGTTTTTCATATGCCCGAGATACCAGGTGTTGATATAGTTGGTATTCTCTACTTCTTGCTAAACCTACCGCTTCTTATAATCTCATATAAGGTTGTTAACAAGGAGTTTTGTATCACATCGGTTATATCAATTACCCTATGTTCTGTCGCACTCGGTGTGATACCAGTTCCTAAAGCCCCGATATTTAATGACTATCTAACTGCTTGTTTAATAGGCGGAGTCGTTGCCGGTGCAGGCGCCGGAATGGTGCTCAGGGCAGGTAGCTCGCAGGGCGGTCAGGATATCATCGGAGTAATTGTATCGGTACTAAATCCGAATTATAGTGTTGGCAAGATAAGCATCATGATCAACATTGGAATTTATATAATCTGCCTATTCCTATTCAACATAGAAATTGTTGCTTATTCCTTGATATACACAACTATCCTCGCTATGTCACTCGATAGAGTTCACATTCAGAACATCAATATGCAGGTCATGATATTCACTAAGAAGCCTGGTGTTGAGGACGTTATAATGAGCGAACTAAAGAGAGGAGTTACAAACTGGAATGGGACTGGCGCTTACACTAAGGAAGATTCCAATGTCATAGTTACTATCATCGCTAAATACGAGATAACAAAACTGCTCATGATTGTTAAAGAGGCTGATCCAGATGCATTCGTCATTGTAAATGAAGGCGCCCAGATATATGGAAATTTCGAGAAGCGCCTGACTAAATAGCATTTATGCACTGCTACTAAGCAAGTTTTAAATAGTCACGGTAATACAAAAAACCTAAAATCGGAGTGTGAATAGTTCACACTCCGATTATTAATTCAAGAGTCCGGGCATTTTTCACTTTACCAAGTACTCCTTACCAAAAATATCAACAACAATATATGCCACATTACCGCGGGAAATAAATTTTATATCATCATAATTGTCGGTTACGCTTATCTCAGCGGAGAACTCCCCGTTATAATCAGGATCTATCATAATATAGTCTATAAGTGATTCGGGTGAACTCTTGCAAGCATTTTGTAGCAACTCCCTGTCCTTGTGCTGGACATATCCTATCTCTAGCTCAGGTCTGAAAGCCATGAGCCTAGCATGACAAAGCTTCTTACCATTTTCCAGCTCATCAGCCCTTTCTATTTTTATTATCGCATCTGCTCTGTAAGGGCGCTCTTCTCCATTTCCATAGAAAAGATAGTTTGACTCACATGCATCGAGCCTCTTCTTAGCAGTCCCAAGCGCTAGAGTTTCTACATCACATCCAACCCAACATCTATCCATGTCATTGGCAGCTTTTAGAAATGAACCAGAACCACAGAAAAAATCTCCAACCAAATCGCCTTTTTCCGTACATGAACTAAGTATTCGTTTCATGAGTTCTATGGGCTTTTGAGTTGCGTAACCATTTCTTTCGCTGGAGGTCCTGCCCACCATGTCAATACTCCAAACATCTTTCATATTAACGAGTGTATACCACCCATATTCGTCTTGATATTCCTTAACCCCCTTGAATCGATAAGGCTTGAAATCTCGATTGTATGACTTCTCCTTAGGCACATCTAATGAATATTTTTTCGACTTACTGTACATCAGAATCGTATCGTGTTTTCTTGAAAAATGTGTCTTTGCACTGCCACCAGATTTATATTTCCATATGATTTCATTTCGCATGTTCTCATAGCCGAAAATTTCGTCCATAGCAAGCTTAACGTAATGCGCCGAATGCCAGTCAAGATGCACCCATATTAAGCCGTCGTCCGCAAGAAGTCTCTTCATGATTACTAGTCTAGTAGTCATATTTTCAACATATTGTTCTATGCTTCTGTCGAATGTATCATCATATGCGAGGTGTTTAACTTTATGTATCTTTCCATCACTGTCACATATTTCTACGGTTGCATCGTATTTCGATTTTGTAAAGAACGGAGGATCAATATATATGCACTTAAATTTGCCCTCATATCCATTTTCTAGAAGCCATGACATAAATTCAAGGTTATCGCCAAGCGCTAGAATATTATTGTCTAAATCAGAGTTAGCTTCATTAGCACGAAAACTGTCATACATATGTTTTTCCAAGACACTGAATGGTTTAGATAGCGTAACTTCTCCATGCTCTAATCCTTTAATTATGCTCTCTGCAATCCCTAAAACTTTGCTCATCTTAACCTTCCTCTTTAGCGACTATGTCATCTACTGATGATTGGATATATCTGTTAATTATAAAACATTGATATTAATATGTCTATTTGAAGAGTTCAAAATAAACGATGCTCCGTGTTTCGAGAATAGCGCCTGCATTCTCATACCACGGAGCATTTAATAAATAGCAACTTATTAAAGAGTTTTAGAACTCAGCATATGTAAATGCCGGACTGCTGAGCATGCTCCCAAACAGAGAGAACACATACAGCACAGCCATGAATATAAACATATAAAGAGTATATTTTAAAGATATCTTATTCTTAATTTTACTTATGAGCGAATTCTGCGACTTTTTCATTAATCCTTACCCAACCTTCATTCCATGGATGAACCGCATCCGAAACAATGTATTTGTTATAGCTATATTCTGTCATATTAGTGTAATCTGCACCGTATTCATTAGCGAGCTTTTGAATCTTTTGACCAACAACTACACGCTTATCAGCAGTCATACCTGTATAGTCATACCATCTACCATTTACAGGAAGTAGAATAAGTTTGACCTTAATATCATTAGCCTTAGCGATCTCGAGGAATGCTTTAAGATCGTTGTACTCTGGTGAAGTATTGTAGTTTTGATTCAAACGAACATCCTTCATCTTTGGATATACCTGTCTAAACTTATTTCTCCACACACGATTGCTCATATAGAACGGATTATCAGCCTTGTACTCACTATCTCTATATGCCTCTTTCAAGAAACCATTCCAATTGAAATTATCTGGTGTGTACCTCTCGAATTTCTGCGGCGTTTTTTTGTTCTTCATCATAAATCTCATTGCTGCTCCAACAGTGATTTTATCTTTGTCGAAAGCATGGCGCCTCTCAAATCCATATAGGAGATTTGATTCGTCATTAAGATTTACTTTATCAATCATGCGCGCCTTCATTTGCAGGCTCTTGTTCTTGGATAGCAGATGCTCCGTTCTTTTTGCAACGTATTTTTTTGTCTTTAGCGGAATATTCTTGTTCTCCATGAATGCAAAATATTCCGTCTCCGAAAACCTCAGAGCATAGTCATTTTTCTTAACACCTGAGTGTTTAAACCAAGTTGGTGAAACAAGCAATATAACTTTTTTACTCTTTAGATGTGGTTGAAGTGACCCAAGTGCAACAGTGTGGAACAGCGTCTGGTTGAACGGTCCTCCGACTGTAACGAGTTTAACATCTGTATCCTTGAAGAAGTTCGTTGGATGGTACTGAGTCTTACGGCCATGTCTGAACTCAGATGAGCCGAGCATGAGTACCGAATCTTTTTCAAGATTTCGCGACAATGCATTGTACGACAGATCTTTATATGTGTTATACCAAGTTCCAAACTGCCCTGTGTTGTCTTTAAGATCGTTATTAGCACATATGAAATGCACAACCACTGTGAACATCGCCAGCAGCACGAGAGCCGCTACAAACGAATTTATCTTCTTCATCTTATCTTCGTTCCTGTCTTATTCCCCTAGAATTCTTGCTGAAACTGTTTCTATAATCTTGTTTGGTGTATCCATCTGCTCTCTTGTAAATTCAGATGGTGATAAAACAACTCCATACTCATCCTGAATATCTAACAAGAGGCTAACGTAATCGAGCGAATCAATTAAATCTTCCTCAAGCAAATTGATATCTGGGTTTTCCTTTACAATTTCATCTCCGCAAATATTCTCAATGATGTCTAGTAGCTTATCTCTCATGATAATTTCCTCCTAATTTTAGCTATGTTTTAAATATTTTTTTATTTTAATTATTATTGCGTTTTCAGTGTTTCTATTTTTTCTGATTCTTTAATTATGCGATCAAAATTTATTTACACATACCTAGCCTTGACTCGAAAGTAAGATCCCTAGTCTTCCAGAGAAGATGAAGAATCCGAACATAACGAGGTGAAGCGTAATAAACCACGATACTCCCATAAACCACTTATCTTTTTTATGCGCCTTATAGAATTTCGATTTCTTTTGGAATATCTCGCATGCAGATAATAACACTCCGTGATATAGACCGTAAACGATGTAGTTTAGCTCAAGCCCATGCCATACACCCATGACGAACATGTTAATCATGAAAGCGATTGAGGCAATTACAAGCTTGTTCTTAATCTTGCGAGTTCTAACTAGTGCCATTGTGATTCTAGAGAAAAGAAAATCTCTAAACCAGAACGACAGTGTCATATGCCAGCGATTCCAAAATTCCTTGATATCCTTACTCACAAACGGAGCGTTGAAGTTTTCAGGCGTTCTAACTCCGAATATATAGCTGGCTCCTATAGCCATATTGCTGTATCCGGCAAAATCAAAGAACAGGTATACCCCGTATATATAGAAGTAAATCGCTATCGAGTACCATGTTCCTCCGGTTCCAAAGTAATTCATAACCGTGTAGAAACATGCTGCAATTACCATCTTGTAAACCATACCCTTGAGTATCTTGTATATGCCTTCTCCTAAAAGCTCTAGATACTCTTCTCTAGGAATGATTTTATCTATATCCTCGTCAAATCTTCTGCTTCTATCAATAGGACCAGATGTGATAGCTGGGAAAAACAGCAGTAGATATATGAAGTTTGAGGTCTTAAACTCTTTTATAACTCCATCATATATCTCGATCACCATCTGAGTAGACTTGAACGTCATGTATGACAAGCCTAAGAATGCAAAGATGTGGTACTTATTACCAGTCAGACCCAGGATTTTATAAATTGTGAGCGGAGCTAAACTCGCTAACAAAAATATCCTATACTGCCATGTTACTCTACCCTTCTTAGTTCTTAGCTCAAGATATATGCGTACAACAGCATATTCTATAACCGTGTACAGACCTAGATTGAAGAGAGCATTTAGATTGCTGCCCATCGACAGCCATACGAACACAAATGTTACGAACATACCGTACCACTTGAGTGACTTCTCCCTGCAACCTAGATATATTGCAGGAATCGACAGACCCGCTAACCATATAAAGAAGCTATTGTCTGTAAAAAGCTGCATCTATACCAACTCCTCCAATTTCTTTCTATCTGCCTTACCGTTATTAGTAAGTGGCATCTTGTCTATAAACTTTACACGCTTTGGGACCATGTAGCTAGGCAAAAATGATTTTAACGTTTCGCGCACATATTTTCTGCCACTATAGTCATCAGCGATGATATTCCCTTCTCTTACAACAAATGCTGTTAAGCTTTCAACCTTGCCCTCATGTCTCTTTGGAATAACCGCCGCAGCTGCTACTCCTTCTATATTCGTAAGGTTAGACTCAATATCCCCAAGCTCTATTCTATATCCATGCAGCTTAACCTGATGATCGATTCTGCCATCGCAGAATAGCATGCCTGACTCATCATAGTGACCGGTATCACCTGTTCTATAAGCCCTAACCATATCCTTAGGATTTTCACTAAGAGATCCGGCCTCAGCCATGAAGAACACTTTATCGGTTCTCTCCTTGTCCTTATAGTATCCTGAGCTTACTGAATCACCGACGATTATCATTTCACTGTTCTCTGGATCAATTCTAATCTCGGTTCCAGGCTTAGGAAGCCCGATAGGAAGTGCGCCTTCTCTAGCGATAACCTCATCTGTAATATCGATTTCTGTCACGCATACGGTCGATTCTGTCGGTCCATATGTATTAATTACCTTAGCATGTGGAAATCTAGACCTTAGCTGCTTTGCCGTATCTTTTGTAAGAACCTCTCCGCAGAACAGGAACGCCTTGATGCTTCCAAAATTCTCCTCGCTAAAATCAGCTTCTCCAAGGCACATATCAGAAAAGGAAGGAGTAGATACCCAATATTCGATATCGGACGATGCAATATACTTTAGCATCTCCGGCATATCCTGCTGTAATCCCTTATCTAGCGCAATAATTGTCGATCCAGTTGCGAGTCCAGTGTACAAATCCATTACAGATAGGTCAAAAGAAAAAGGAGCTTGATTTAAAAATCTAGTAGCCTCTGGAATTCCGCCTGAAAGTGTAACTGACCATTTTAAGTAGTTGTTAAGCGCATCAGCTGGGATTTTAACGCCCTTAGGCTTTCCTGTGCTTCCAGATGTAAATATTATGTAATACGTCTCATCACCTGACACAGGCTCGTTATCATCATAAGAGGTGTCACTTTCAAGAATAGTATCGAGTTTTTCTCTACCCACAATCTCGTACTTATCTTCTATATCAATCATCTCTTCGTGCTGGACAACTATTACAATCTCATTATCTATAGCTGATGCAATATCGCTCACCCTCTCCCTAGGGTTGCCTATATCTACTGGACAATACGCATGACCCGATCTCACGCATGCGAGAAAAGCAACAAGCATATCCGGATGCTTATGTCCATAGACCATAATAGGTTCGCGATTTCCCTCTAGTCTATTCGATATGTAGCTAGCAAGTGCTGATGACTTTTTCCAAAGTTCGCCATATGTCATCTTGCCATCTCTCGAGCTAAACACCAAGCGATCAGGTGTTTCTATAGCAGTGCTCTTAATCTTTGCTATGATATCCATATCGTACCTCCATTACTCCTTTGTTATTATAAATTTTATATAAATCGCATTAAATGACTGGGAAGAAATTATTAAATAAAAATTAAGATTGGAATTTCTTGGTTTTTATACTTATACAATGCTTGTTATCATTAAAAAATGAGATGCAATACAGCACCCCATTTTGGTCAGCAATGTTCGAATGCTCTTGCCGGCATCATTCTATTTCTTAACGATTTTAGCGTATAGAAGTTTCGATTCGAGATCTATTTCTTTGACGTGCTCACCAAGTGACTCTCCAGTTAACTTCTTGTACTCTGTCTCCGAATTAACGCCCTTCTCCTTGAGAATCCCCTTCTCAGCTTTATCTATCTCGGTCTTACTTACTGATACCCGTTTTTTCTCTGCGATGGCATGGAGCACTAGTTTAGCTTTCACATTCGCTTTTGCCATTTCTTCAACCTGTTTATCAAACTGGGACTGTGTCAAATCCGCTTCTTTGAGATATTCAGTCATGGTCATATCATATTCTTTGATGCGCTTCCTATACTGATTCTTAATGTTATTAATTTCTCTTGATAACTGAACCTTTGGGTATTTGATCACCCTTGTATTCTTAACAAGCGCTTGCCATTCTTGCTCCGTGAGCGTTTTCTCCTTTGGCATTCTGAATTCTACGTACTTCTCTGAGTTAATGAGATCGTATCCTGTGTATCTGGTAACCGTGAACATAAATAATGCGACATCTATGATGATAAAGATAAGTAATCCGATAAGAAGCTTCTGCTTACGAGTATATCTCTTATGCGGGCTATTACCTTTAGATGACGACATCGTCACTTACCTCCTCATTGATTTTTTTAAACTTATCGCTATTTAATAGAGACTGTCCGCCGAGCTTGTAATCAGCCTCTACAGAGCCATCGATAATCTCATATTTTTGCGAGTTATCCGGTGTAACTAGACCATATATGTCTTTTCCCAAAACAGAAGATACTCTTATCTGCTTAGGCGTTCCATCTATAACATACTCAGTCTTGCCATCAGTCATCACTGAATCCCACTCATCAGAATCACTATTCCTGTATTCAATCCTATAGTTGTCTACTCTGCCACTTGCAGGTGTAAACTTCACGCTTGTCTTTCCACCCTTCACGCTTGTTACTACTTTAGATGGTTCAAGTTCAGTGGAATTAAGGATATCTTCATCACCTATCTGAAACGGTATAACCTCGGTATAACCAATGTAATCGCCCTTTCCTTTGACTAGCGCATATGCTGTCCCAGTATTAACATTGTCAATATAGGAAACGGTATAATCCTTATTTAACGTTAGTGATTTTCCATTATCAGTAAGATTAACATTGATTGTAACAGGACTGCCCGTGTACTTAAGCATGTCATTAGATGCCTCTGCGCTAAGACCCGGATTGCCTGCTTTTGTGGCTTTCTTATCCACATACATAACATCATAATCCACTTTACCCTTGATGCCATTCACTCTTCCAGTGCTTGTGAATTGCCACATCGTATAGTCAGATGATGCAGAGAGATTGCTCGCGTAATGAGCAACCCAGACCTCGTTTGAATTATTCACAAGACTTGTAGTATCCACACCAGTGGTACTTCCTGCGAGAGATGTTGAAAGATAAATCGAAGCAGGATATCCCTGTGATCGGCAGTAGGACAAAAAAGCATCCGCAACTGCGGTCATTCGTTTCTTTGCGTATTCGCTTCCATTTGCGCGCCAAGAAGTATATGCGTTATCAAACCTGCCATCGGAAAATTCTAGATCCATGACGAGCGGGAGCTCTAGATCATACTTCTTAGCAAGCGCAACGAGTTTCTTAGCTTCAGCAACAGCTTCATCTTCGTTTGTAGCCTGCGAATACCAATATACCCCTCGTGCGATGCCTGCTGCCTTTGCTCCTTCCATATTCACATCGAATTTAGAATCCGTCTTCAAATCAAAATTCGACGATGTGGTGGCTCCAGCTCTAATAAATGCATAGTTTACTCCATCATCCTTTACTGCAGTCCAGTCGATACTGCCTTGCCATTCGGATACATCTATGCCGAGAAATTCATAATAACCCTCTCTACCCGGCGGCGTGCTTGGTAGTGAAGTGCCTGCAAACACCGAACTAGAAGCAAAAAACGCCAACAGAAATAAAGCCACTATCATGGTAGCTATACGGGCCGAGATAGCAGGCATATAATTTTTATCTATCAACTTGTTTTCTTTGGCGCTTAAATTCATTAAAGTCTCTCTTTATATGTTTCTTTTTTGCATCGCTTGAAATAACAGCCTTCGAATAATAAAAATCCTGAAAAATAAATGCGGGTGATTAACACCCACATCAGCTTTTAATTTATTATAGCATAATCTTTATTTGTACTGTGTGAAAAGTCTATGCAAATACTGTAATATTTATTTTAAAATAAGAATTTTGATTCGAAACTGCACTATTATACTTTTAGATATATACTCAATCAGAACTGCAGTTCACCATTATTTAAGGTATCCACCTCGCTTTATTTTCTCTATAAAATCGTTTACTATGCCGGCTGTAAGTCCCCATATATTTCTACCATCATGCTGGTAGAAATATATGGTTCTATAGCTAGAATCCCAGGCGTAGGCTTTCCCTCCCTCGATTCTGTCATAGGGAAAGCCTTCGACTGGTACGCTCCTCATCGCTACGTCATAGCGTTCTGGCTGATTCTCTAAAAAGAACGCAAGCGGCACCGTAAAAACCTCTGCCACTTCATCAGATGAGAAAGTATATTCATAGTCCCTAAGAAGCCCAACAACAGGCTGCAAGGTGCCGCCCGAATATATGTTCACTACATCGAGCTCGTCCAGAACTTCGATGCTAGATGGGGCGATGAGGAGCTCCTCGCTCGCCTCCCTGATTGCAGCATGTGCAGGAGGCTCGCCCTCCATGGTGCTGCCGCCAGGAAAACATATCTCACCTGGCTGCCGCCTCAGATTTCTGGCACGCACCTCAAACAATACAGATAGCCCGTGCGGAGTCTCTATTATAGGTATCAGTACACCGAAACTCTTAGCGGTAGACTCCGCCCCAGGAGCATCCATTAATGCTTTTTTTAATCTCTCTATTTCATTCATACCCAGATTCTATTTATCTTTCTTTTATTTCAGCTAGTCACATGCTTTGAACTATCGTTCATGTAGATGCTTTTTAAGCAATTATATATTCATCCATTTAGGATAACAACTCAATCTGAGTTTCATCACTACTTATAAAAGAGGCGAAGCAGCGATGCTGCTCCGCCTCATATTTTCTAAAATCTACACTGCGATTAGTTCTCTTCTATAAATCTTAGAAGTTCCTCTGCACCCTTTACGATGCTCTCTCTATCCTCTGGATCTCTACCGAGGTGAGTGTATACCTCTCCGATAAATACGCCGTTATCCTTCAGGCACTCATACACCTTGTCGATTATTGGGTCGCAGATATCTTGCTGCTGCATAGGACCAAATGGGTTAGCAAAGTAAGTGGTGGATAGCCCAACTTCCTGAGTAGTGCCTTTCGCCATTCTCTTACCCTCAACAAATACAGTCTTTGCATCATCGAGGTTTTCAAACTCATGCAGTCCGAGATCCTCATCATAGTTATTTGCATAAGCAAATAAATCTACGTGATGATTATCTGTAACTACTGAGTAAGGTGCTGCTGGCGTAATAACCCTCGCATTAGATAAATCCGGATTAAAGAATATAGATCTATTCATATCACGATAAGGTGTACCTGGATCGAGATCATCGAGTCTCACAAACGCACCTATTTCAGTACCCTTTGCGTATACCGTACCATCTTCAACATGGAATGTTCCCATGTCGTCAAACACGATTTCTATATTCTTAATCTTCTCATTACCAAGCGACTTTAGAGCTTCAATAGTCTCAGACTTACCAGCTCCTGAGTCTCCCATGAGGCATATGCCCTTGCTCTTTCCATTCTTGAGAGTAATATTTACAAATGCACCGTGAATTGGCAACCAACCCTTCTGCATCATCGCAACGTTATGGAGTGTGAGGACGGTCTTCTTCATGTATCCGAAGTAAGAGATCTTCTCGTTATATGTAACCGATCCTACCCAGATATTCTCCTCTTCATCGTGGTAGAAGGTGCATGCATTCTTGCCATCATCGTTACCGAAAATCAGCACACAGTCAGGTTTCTTCGAAGCCTCCTTCTTGGATGCAAGCTCAAATAGGTTAGCTAGCGATACTCCATTTGACATAAAATCTCTGTGGAAGTAAACGAAAACTGTGAGGTCCCCAACCTTAGCTGGGAAGCAGAAGAATTCATCACTATTGCCCTTAAAAGTATCTAGTGGATTCTCATATACCTGCTGGAATGCCCACTCACGTTTGTTCGACTTAGGATGCAGAATCATCGGTGTACGGAGCATGATTGAGTCTATGAACTTAACCTTTCTCAAGGACTCATATCGTGCACCTAGTTTAAACGATTCATTTTTATATAGGGACAGAGCTGCATTAGTTCCTGCAGGCTGCTGACGATATATCTTGTTTGCACGACCCATGAGAGTTTCTTCGATGCGTCTATATGTAGCCATAATAAGCTGGTTATGAGAAGAATCAGCATGTACAAATGTTGTTGAGCTCGATTCTCTTCTTCTATCTGTTGTAACTGAATACCTCTCGTGAGCCTTCCAGAAGTCATACATGCCTTCGACGAACGAAAGTGCTGACGTTCTATCTTCAATATAAGGCGATTCAATCTCCTCTGCAGAAAAAACTAATGTCTGACGTGCAAATGTAGATAGCGCCTCGATAGCCGTCTGTAGCGACTTACCCTGTGTTGCCCAATTATAAAGCTTTGAGTCAGTCTCTTCGAGATGAGCTATATAACTCTGCATAAACACTTTGAATTCTTTAGACTTAATAACCTCTAGACTAGTCTCTGGGTATACTAAATCGAAGTTCAAAATGACTTCATTATCGTTTAGATAAATTCTATCTTTCATTACTACACCTTTTTCTAAAAAATTTTTATCATTACAATGGTTTAACTACATCTAACTGTAGCATTTTTTGTAAATTCTTTCAATACGTATGTATTATTTTTATTGATTTCTAACAAATTTTAATCGATTTTTCTCGACGAAAGTATGTCTTTTATGTCAGCTATACTAAATTTGTATGCGGTATTGCAGAAAAGCACTTAACCTCAATATCCTCATCATCATTCACGATATCCTGTAAATCCTTATCGCTAATTGCGGCTAGCGCTCTCTTTACCTTCTCCTTGGAGCAGTCACAGTAGAACTTGACATCGTGCCTCTCCGTAAACTCAATATCGACGCCTTCAAATATATGTAAAAGCATCTCTTCAGGTGTCATCCCCTGCTCCATCATAGTTGTTACAGGTTCCAGGTTAGCTAACTTCTTCTCCAGGAGTTCGATCACATCCTCAGGAGCATCTGGTAAGAGCTGTACTATGAAGCCTCCAGCATGCTTTACGCTGCTATCTGTATCTACCATAACCCCTAGACCAACTGCTGATGGTAGCTGTTCCGACACCGTAAAGTAGTATGCAAGATCTTCCGCAACCTCTCCAGTTTGAATCTCAACCTGACCGCTATACGGCTCCTTTAATCCGAGGTCGTAGCTAACTGTTAAAAGGCCTCTTCCTACTGCCGCACCGACATCGAGCTTCCCGGCATACTTGCGCGGAATATCAACATTTGGATTTCCTGGAAAACCCTTGACATGACCATGACTATCCGCTGTTACGGTTATATATCCTGCAGGACCATCACCCTTGAGAGAAACCGTCACTATATCCTTATCACCCTTCATCATGCAGCCCATTATAGCCCCTGCTGATAGCAGTCTCCCTAGGGCCGCCGTCACTACGGGCAGTGTCCTATGACGCTCTCTTGCTTCAGCCACGAGATGTGTAGAGCTGATAGCGAAAGCTCTAACACTGTCATTTGCAAGGCTCGCTCTTACTATATAGTCCTTATTATCCATCTTTTCTCCTATTGTCTAATCATTAAACTTAGAACCATCAATCACTAATTTGATTTCACTGAGTTCTAGAGTATCCTCTTCTTTTTAAACACGTATATAAGCCCCAGCACCACACTTAAACTGAGTACAGATACGTAGATATAACCAAATCTCCACCCGAATTCTGGTAGCTTCAGATTCATACCATACCATCCCGTAATTAGTGTTAGCGGTGCAAATATACTGGTCACGACAGTAAAGAACTTCATCAAGTTGTTCTGCTCTATATCTATCTGAGCTTGGTACATCTCGCTGACGTGATTAAGATATTCTTGAACCCTGAGTATGAAACTATAGAGTTTATCAAATCTCTTATCTAAGTATGAAAATGTTTTATCCAGCTCTGCTAGGTCATCGGTAAGAAGCTCCATTCTTTCATAATATTGCTTCTTGAACATGATTTCCTTTCGTCTAACCACAATTTGTTTGAGCCCTGCTTTATCAGGCCTAGCGCCTCCAAATAGCTCTTCCTCCATATCGACTATACTCGACTCAAGATTCTCTAGTTCATATATGTCATCTGATGAATACTCTAACATCAATTCGAGAAGTTCATCGCGAGGATCTTTGCTGTTAACCTTTGATATACATTCGATAAGCTTTGCATCTTCCGTTATAAGAACGCATTCATTCCGAGATGTGATTATAAGTGCTGAATTGTCATCTTCAGTGCGAAATCCTAAAATGAGTTCATCAGAAATGCCTCGGAACGCATACTCCCTAAGTGCTCTTATTTTCTCGTTAGATTTTTCATCTAGTGATTTTAAAAAGTCTCGTTTTTCTTCATGTGAACTTATTAATCTAATCATCTTTACTCCTCTTTATACCGCTGTATTATACCATATGTATTGGAAAATTAACTAATTAAGGATATAATTATAAGTTGTAAATCCCATATTCTTATGGATTTCGGAGGAATTATGAACACAAAAGAAATTATCTCGAGACTAAAATATAAATTGCTAAAAGGGTCACTTGACCAAGCTGTTACAGGTATCTGTTTCGATAGCAGAAAAGTGAAGTCCGGCGATGTCTTTGTATGCATTCGCGGCGCATCATTTGACTCTCACGATGCACTTATAGATATCGATAGCTGCAATCCTGCCCTCATCATAGTAGATGAGAGCTGCGAGCTTGACCTATCAGCTGTAAGCTCAACTGTAATTGCAACATCGGATACAAGACATGCTAAAGCTGTGGTTTCAGCTGCATTTTATGGTTATCCAGCGGAAAAGCTCAAGATGGTTGGCGTTACTGGATCAAAGGGTAAGACTACTGTTACAACGATGATTATGGCTTCGTTAAGAGAAGCTGGCTATAGAGCGGCATCAATAGGCTCAAATGGAGTGAACTTAGGCGATGAAGTTCTAGAAGTTGCCAACACAACACCTGATTCTGACCAGATGCAGAGATTCCTTTCTATAATGGTATCAAAAGGTATAGAGTACGCTGTTCTCGAGTGCTCATCACAAGGTCTTATGCAGCATAGAACTGATATGATTAATTTTGATGTCGGTGTATTTCTCAATATTCAGCATGGAGATCATGTTGGAACAGATGAACACCCTACCTTTGAAAACTATGCATATTGTAAAAGTCTTCTGCTACAACAGTGTAGTACATGCATCGTTAATCTTGATGATGAAAATATTGATTTCATTGTAAAAAATGCAACATGTAATCTAATTACTGTCGGTCATGATGGAATACATAAGAAAACGGACAAGCTCGGCAGCAGACCAGATTATGTAATCTCAGAACCTCACACCAAGGAATGCAGCGGATTTATCGGTGAAGAGTTCAAACTTTCAGGCAAGCTTAATGACACTGTATTTGTAAACATGCCTGGTGAGTTCGTTCCGCTAAATGGCGCAGCTACAATCGCTACTATAGAAGCTCTCGGAATACCTACAGATGCAGCAAAAAAAGCTCTTTCTCATATCCATATTAACGGTAGAGTTGATATGATTTACCGTACAGAAGACCTAAGTGTATGCATTGACTCTGCTCATACCAGAGAGAGCACGAGAGCTGTTCTCGAAGCACTTAGAGCATATAATCCTAAGAGGCTCGTATGCGTATTTGGCGCTGGTGGGAACAGAGATATTGAGAGAAGAATAGGAATGGGTGAATCATCTGGAAAATATGCTGACTTCTCCATTATTACTACTGAGCACAACAGGTTTGAGCCATTCGAAACTATACTTGAAGGAGTTAAGTCTGGCCTTGAGCCAACCGGCGGAAAGTACATGGTTATAGAGAATAGACCAGAGGCTATACACTATGCAATTACTCAGTCCGAGCCGGGCGACCTCGTCGCTATCATCGGTCTCGGTGATGATAAATATCAGCATATTAACGGCGTTAACATTCCTCAAGATGACGATAAGTGTGCTAGAAAAGCGATTAAAGAGTGGGAAGAAAATAAAACAAAGTAGATATATAAAGCACATAAAGTGATTTAAGATCAAAGGATTGAAATGATTAAATTTGATAACGATTACAGCAGAAGTGCACATCCAAAGATAATCGAGGCCTTAAGTGAAGATATGCATAATTCATATGCTGGCTACGGTCTGGACTCATGGTGCGAAAGAGCAAGTGAAGAAATTCGAAATGCACTCGGTAAACCGGATGCAGACATTCACTATTTCGTAGGTGGCACGCAGACTAACATGACTGTAATAGACATAGCGCTGAGAAGCTTTGAAGGTGTCATCTCCGCGAATACGGGTCATGTAAATGTCCATGAAACAGGGGCTATTGAGTTCACACGCCACAAGGTTATAGACCTACCATCAGTAGATGGTAAAATCACATCTGCACAGGTTAGGGAACAAGGTGTGCTAAAGATACAGAACCCGACGCCTGGTCATGTGGTAGAACCTAAGATGGTGTACATCTCACAGCCTACAGAATTCGGCACGCTATATAGCAAAGAGGAGCTAAAGGCGATTCGTGAAGCTTGTGATGAATTCGGGTTCTACCTGTTCGTTGATGGTGCACGACTTAGCTACGCACTTTCCTCTTCTCTTAATGACGTCGATTTAAAGTGCCTCGCTGATAGCTGCGACGCATTTTACATTGGTGGCACAAAGTGTGGTGCGCTGTTCGGAGAAGCAGTTGTTATACTAAATGACGAGCTAAAGCCTCATTTCTTTAGTTATCAGAAGCAACATGGTGCGCTCCTTGCAAAAGGATGGCTTCTTGGTCTTCAGTTCTATACGCTTTTTAAAGATGAACTATACATTGAAGTTGCAAGAGCAGCAGTAAAGATGGCACTAGATATCAAGTCTGCTATGCTTTCAAAAGGCATCGAGCTCGCTGTGGATAGTCCGACTAACCAGCAGTTCTTTATTATGACTAATGAGCAGATTAAAGCACTCAGCGACGAGTTTCTGTTGTCTGAGATAGAAACTGTGGATGCATCTCATAAGTGCGTGAGACTTTGTACCGCTTGGTATACCGAGCAGAAGGATGTCAATTCATTTATCGAAGCAATCAATAAACTCGATATATAGATAAATTTGCTGATATTTAGCGAGATGGGTACGATGTACCCATCTTTTTCTTAGAAAATCAAACAACCTGGCTTAATCGAAAATCGATAGCCAGGTTGCACTATAAGTCCATATTGATATTAGTTGAGAACCTCTACTCCGTCGAAGTTAACCCCAATCATCTCTTCTAGCTCAGCACTGATGCTGATTACAAAGTCGATGCCATAATCCTTTGAGATATCCTTAATCTTTGAAAGGAAGCTTGGAAGCATATCTAGAGAGAAATCAGCATGTCTCATGATACCGTCCAAGAATATTGTCTGGATGTCATTGTCAGAACTGATGATACCGAATAGAAATCCGATATACTCATCCTCATTAGTTATGTGAACAAAATCCTCCATGCAGATTACACGAATCTTGTAGTCTAAATCATAGATAAGTCTGGAATTTTTGTTAATAAATACGGTGCTACCCTTGGTCTCCTCGACACTTGCGTTAGCTAGCTCGATCATTTTCTTGGTCTTACCCTTACCCTTATGTCCTACCAATAATTTAACCATGGAATCGTCCTCCTTTATTTTCTTTTTTTGATTATACAATACCCGAATTTGTATATCAACAAATCCGGGTATCGAATTTAATTAGTATTTAAAACTAGTCACTATTTTGCTTCTGCAGCCTTCTCAGCGTCGAGTTTCTTAACAACTTCATCGATTCTGTGTGCAACCTCGATAAAGTCTTCCTCGACGAAGCCTCTTGTTGTCATCGGTGCTGTACCGACTCTAACACCACTAGTCTGCATTGGAGAACGCTTCTCGTTAGGAACGCAGTTCTTGTTAAGAGTTATGCCAACCTCATCGCATGCATTCTGGAGATCCTTACCAGAGAATGCTTTATCTGAAAGGTCGATAAGGAATACGTGGTTATCTGTTCCTCCAGTTACAATTGTATATCCTAGCTTGAGCATTTCGTCAGCAAATGCTGCGCAGTTCTTTACAACCTGTGCTGCATAATCCTTGAATTCAGGTCTTAATGCTTCCTCAGCGCAAACAGCTTTTCCAGCTATGATGTGCTCAAGCGGACCACCCTGTATTCCCGGGAATACAGCCTTATTAAAGTTGAACTTCTCGGCAGCTTCCTTGTTTGCCAAAATAAGTCCGCCTCTCGGTCCTCTGAGTGTCTTATGTGTTGTTGTAGTTACAACGTCAGCGTCTCCTTTCAAGTTGGAAGTAACAGAACTCAGCTATCGCGGTGCTACTTTTAAAGTTACACCTTCTGATCTCAACATGCCCTATCAAACAGCTCAGACGGAATGGGATAAATATTCAAGGTTTGAATCTGATGCAGACTTTATTGCAAAGTATGATTTCGAATTTTATAAGGTTATTCCTCCTGTTTACGTACCTTGGTATATAAAAATGGAAAGTGCGTGCCAAAAAGGTAACCACTCCTGGAAAACTCGCATTCTGAGTCCAGGGAAAACATATATACTCTACTCTTACGGATGCAAATTCCAATACAAAGAGAATCCTAATACTCCTGTGATCCTTTCTACTCCATTAATAAAGATGAAGATCACTACTCCCCAATGGAAGCCCACAAGCAATATGACTTTCAATGTGACCTCTATTAGCCAAAATATAAAAGAAGGCAAGGTTGTTTCCACTTACAACTACAAACTTACCAGTTACTTTATATGATGCTGGTAATTGATCCTTATTGATAATACCCTTGTCATTCAATCCCACATATCCATCATTGGTATTCTTCTTACTGGTATCCAATGGAGTATATGAAATGGCGTCCTGTTTACTATCATACTTAGATACAAAGGATACTGTGATAGTATCTAGGAGATCTTTGTTGGTATGTTCATGTTGATGAAGATCATTGAAAACTTTGTTTTTGAAGTCTGGTATACTAAGGCCGTTGATTTTAGTATAGTTCATTGGTGTATCTGGATGCTGTTCCAGATATGATACAATGGCATTAGCAATATCAGAGTATTTCTCATAGGAGATATCAGTAGTAGTAACGCCGCCGCCAATACTAACATCTGGTACTGTTTTGATAGATAGTACAGTATCCTTATTAGTATCACTGGCGCCACTAGTAACCATATTGATATAGAAGTTTAGTGCCAGGTAAATTAGATCATACTTATTGCTATTAGGTATTGGATCTCACCCCTTCTGTATTATATAGTTAGTAAATCGTTATGTTCTTTGCAGAACTGGGGGCAGTAGTTAGATAACTTATCTAGTAGATAGCTATTAACATACTGTGATATAATTGGATCTTTTAGAAAGGCTTCTATATTGCCATAGATGCATTCTTCTGGTATAATAACATCATGATCTTCATGAAAGCGCATATGATATGTCTTACACATATAACAGGCGCCCACTATATTCATATAGTGCCATCTCATTACCAGATCCGCTATCAACATAGTAGTATACATAACATGATTGTTATATAGATATGATAGTGCTATATCTACATAGTCTTCCAATGTAAATGGATGATGATGTATCTCTATTGTTTGTGTATTGTCTGATACAGAACACATCACTGGATTGTATTGCTGTTTGAACCACTTGGTCCATTGTTTATATTCAAGAGAACCGCGTATTAGCGCCTTGATATTCTCCATAAACTTATTGGGCATCTTCTCTTCTGCAAGAAGATTAACTGGGATAGTAAAGGCGGCGCAATCATCTGCTTCTTCATAGCTATCTAGATTATATCGATTAGATAAGGTAGATTCATATAAGGTATCCATAATGTGGTATAATAGTTAGTTACCTAACCAATTAAGTAACGATCCTACCTTCCTTAAAACACTCTTTACAATACTCCATGCTATTAAGAAGATGGCGCCGTATAATACTGCATCTCTAATACAACCAATACATCTAGGATCATCTAAAAAGGCATC
>ERZ773027.397-NODE-397-length-27773-cov-6.610037_pt1 | contig 27773 bp, 19 predicted proteins | sample MGYA00511032_ERZ773027 | MGnify/ENA primary metagenome ERZ773027 (study PRJEB29015, sample SAMEA2738138) | human oral metagenome | biome: human oral; feature: human-associated habitat; material: saliva | place: China | collected 2190 ... | reverse complement strand
TTTATCCCTACGCGGAGCAACAACCTAATAGAGGTCACTTCACAAAGCTATATAGGAATCAGTCCAAAGCTATATAGCTCTACCCACGTATCCATATACTTTATACCACCGACCACTATTGGTACGTAGTGCCCCCTCAAGTTTGTCGCTCCGCTTATCTCGGGGAAAGTGTCTTTGCTCGCTTGCCTATGGAGGGGCTTCTTTGGAGGGTGGCGAAGGGTGTGCATGCTTCGTATGCAGATGCATAGAATTTGCGTCGATGGAAAGCTGTATCTTTGTATCAATTTTTGAACTACCTTGGGATGGGGTGTAGCCGCACTCGGCCCGTCGCTCCTCCCGACGACGATATAATATAGACGCTGTATGAGCCATAAGTTCCCTGAATACGATAACCTCCAGCTCTCGGGGGTCAATAAGAAGGTGCTGGATCAGTGGCAGGAGGAAGACCTCTTTGCCCGCACGCTTGCCCTGCGCGAAGGCGCGCCCTCGTTCGTCTTCTACGAAGGGCCTCCCTCGGCTAATGGGATGCCTGGTATTCACCACGTCATGGCGCGCTCGATCAAGGATATCTTCTGCCGCTACAAGACGATGAAGGGATTCCGCGTCGACCGCAAGGCCGGCTGGGATACCCATGGTCTGCCCGTAGAGCTCGGGGTCGAGAAGGCTCTCGGCATCACGAAGGAGGATATCGGCAAGAAGATCAGCGTCGACGAATACAATGCTGCTTGTCGCCGTGAGGTGATGAAGTACACGCAGGAGTGGGAGCAGCTCACCCGCCTCATGGGCTACTGGGTGGACATGGATCACCCCTATATCACCTACGACAACCGCTATATCGAGACCCTCTGGTATCTCCTCAGCGAGATCTATAAGAAGGGCCTCCTCTATAAGGGCTACACGATCCAGCCCTATTCGCCTGCTGCAGGTACGGGGCTGAGCACGCACGAGCTGAATCAGCCTGGATGCTATCGTGATGTGAAGGACACGACGTGCGTCGCACAGTTCCGCATCATCGACCCACGTGCCGAGCTGACGGGCCATGGTGAAGCCGTCTTCCTCGCTTGGACGACGACCCCCTGGACGCTGCCCTCGAATACAGCTCTCTGCGTCGGTCCTGAGATCGACTACGTAGCTGTCCGCTCCTTCAACCCCTATTCGGGTGCGCCTATCACGGCTGTGGTAGCTCGTGCACTCCTGCACACGCTCTTCAGCAAGGAGCACGAAGGCGAAGATGCTCTCGCAGCCTATCAGCCTGGCGACAAGAAGCTCCCCTACGTCATCGTCGGAGAGTGGAAGGGTAAGGATCTCGTAGGTACGCGCTATGAGCAGCTCCTGCCCTGGATGCGTCCCGATGGGGATGCCTTCCGCGTCATCGCTGGCGACTTCGTCACCACGAGCGATGGTACGGGGATCGTGCATATCGCACCTACCTTCGGTGCGGACGACAACAAGGTGGCTAAGGCCAGCGACATCGCAGGGCTGACCGTCCTCGATCGTGATGGCAATGTGCGCCCTATGGTCGATATGCAGGGCCGTCTCTTCCGTCTGGAGGATATGGATCCCGCCTTCGTCAAGGACTTTGTCAACGTAGATATATATAAGGAGTTCGCAGGGCGCTACGTCAAGAACGCCTACGACGACACGCTCACCGATCAGGATGAGACCTTAGATGTGACGATCGCACTGCTGCTGAAGGGCGAGGGTCGTGCCTTCAAGATCGAGAAGCACGTGCACTCCTATCCCCACTGCTGGCGTACGGACAAGCCCGTACTCTACTACCCGCTGGATAGCTGGTTCATCCGCACCACGGCTTGCCGTGAGGAGATGATGCGCCTCAACGATACCATCAACTGGAAGCCCGAGAGCACCGGTACGGGTCGCTTCGGTAAGTGGCTGGAGAACCTCCAGGACTGGAACCTCTCGCGTAGCCGCTACTGGGGTACACCCCTGCCCATCTGGCGCACCGAGGATGGTCGTGAAGAGATCTGTATCTCATCCGTCGAAGAGCTCTACCACGCCATCGAGCGCTCGGTAGAAGCTGGCTTCATGACGGCTAACCCCTGGAAGGACTTCACCCCCGGGGTATATACGCAGGAGAACTACGATAAGATCGACCTGCACCGCCCCTATGTCGATGATATCATCTTAGTCTCACCCTCGGGCAAGCCTATGCGCCGTGAGACGGACCTCATCGACGTGTGGTTTGACTCGGGTGCTATGCCTTTCGCACAGCTCCACTATCCCTTTGAGAATAAGGAACTGCTCGACAGCGGTCGCGCCTTCCCCGCGGACTTCATCGCCGAAGGGGTCGACCAGACGCGTGGGTGGTTCTTCACGCTCCACGCTATCGCTACGATGGTACGTGGTACGAATAGCTACAAGGCCGTCATCTCCAACGGGCTCGTGCTCGATAAGAATGGCAACAAGATGAGTAAGCGTCTGGGCAATGCTGTCGATCCCTTCGAGACGATCGAGAAGTATGGCTCTGACCCCCTGCGCTGGTATATGATCAGCAACTCGTCGCCTTGGGACAACCTGAAGTTCGACGTCGAGGGTATCGATGAGGTACGCCGTAAGTTCTTCGCGACGCTGTACAATACGTATCAGTTCTTCGCGCTGTATGCGAACCTCGATGGCTTCGATCCTACGGCTCGTGAGGAGCTCCCTTATGCTGAGCGCCCCGAGATCGACCGCTGGATCCTCTCTACACTCAATAGCCTCATCCTCGAGGTCGATAGCGATCTGGAGGACTACGAGCCTACGCGTGCCGCTCGTGCTATCGGCGACTTCGTCTCCGAGCAGCTGAGCAACTGGTACGTGCGCCTCTCTCGCCGCCGCTTCTGGGCTGGTGAGATGACCACGGACAAGCTCTCCGCCTATCAGACGCTCTACCGCTGTCTGGTCACGGTGGCTCGCCTTATGGCGCCTATCGCACCCTTCTACGCTGATCAGCTCTACCGCGACCTCACCAGCAAGGGCACCAGTGCTACGGAGCACTCGGTGCATCTGGCTGACTTCCCCACGGCTTGCCGTGAGGAGATCAACGAGAGCCTCGAGCGCAGCATGCACCTGGCGCAGAGCATCTGCTCGATGGTGCTGGCCCTGCGTCGTAAGGTCAATATCAAGGTGCGTCAGCCCCTGCAGCGTCTGATGATCCCCATCGTCAATGAGGCCGACCATCAGGCTATCCTGCCCGTCGTGCCCCTCATCCTCAGTGAGGTGAACCTCAAGGAGCTGCAGTTCGTCACCGACGGCGAAGGAGTGCTCGTCAAGCGTATCAAGCCCGACTTCAAGAAGCTCGGCCCACGCTATGGCAAGATCATGAAGGCTATCGCTGCTGTGGTGGCTGAGTTCACGCAAGACGAGATCGCTACGATCGAGCGCACGGGCCAGATCGACTTCACGGTCGAAGGGGCTCCTGTGACGATCCTCCGCGACGACGTCGACATCTATTCAGAGGATATCCCTGGCTGGCTCGTGGCTAACGAAGGCACGCTGACCATCGCTCTGGATATCACCGTGACCGATGAGCTGCGCCTCGAGGGTACGGCTCGTGAGCTGATCAACCGCATTCAGAACCTGCGTAAGCAGAGCGGCTTCGAGGTCAGTGACAAGGTACGCATCCTCCTGCCCGAGGACGAAGAGCTCCACCGTGTGCTCAGCGTCTACTCGGCTTATATCGCTAAGGAGGTGCAGGCAGTCTCCATCGAGGAGCAGACGGGCTTCACTCCCACGCTGGAGCTTGACCTGGACGAACGTATGATCCCCATCTATATAGAGAAGGCAAACTAACACACGGGCAGGGCGGGTGTACTCTTTCGCCCTGCCTACAATTCAGATAACTATACAATGAGTGACCAGAAGACTTCCTACACAGACGAGGAGCTCCAGGAGTTCCGTGAGCTTATTATGCAGAAGCTCGAGCAAGCTATCCGCGATTACGATCTCCTGCGTGAGAGTGCCGTCGACTATCAGAGCAATGATGTAGCCGACACACAGCCCACCTTCAAGGCAGTCCATGAGGGCGCTGCTTCCCTCTCCAAGGGTGAAGCCGGTCGCATGGCTGAGCGTCTGCTGAAGTTCATCCACAATCTCCAGGCAGCCCTGCGCCGCATCGAGAACAAGACCTACGGCATCTGCCGCCAGACCGGTAAGCTCATCCCCAAGGAGCGTCTGCGCGCTGTGCCTCATGCTACGCTCTCTATCGAGGCGAAGCTCCAAGAGAAGAAGTAAGCCCCCACGCGACTGATGACAAGAAGCTCCAAGACGACCCTCTGGACGACGGCGTTTATCGTCCTCCTACTCGTCATTGACCAGGCCTCGAAGATCTGGGTCAAGACCTCGATGGTCGAGGGGGAGATGCACGAGATCACCTCGTGGTTCAAGATCTACTTCGTCGAGAACGAAGGGATGGCCTACGGGATCACACTCGGTAGTAAGCTCCTTCTGACGCTCTTCCGCATACTGGCGATGGGTGCAGGGGTGTACTATCTGGTGCGTCTGCTACGCCTACGTCGTTTCTCACTCGGCTTCTGCCTGACGCTGGGTCTCGTCATCGCTGGTGGACTTGGGAACGTCATCGACTGCCTCTTCTACGGGGAGATCTTCTCCACGAGCCGCGGGGCCGTGGCACAGCTCGTCCCCTGGGGCGAAGGCTACGGCACCTTCCTGCATGGCAAGGTGGTTGATATGCTTTACTTCCCCATCATCCAGACGACTTATCCCTCGTGGAGTCCTATCCATGCCGGTGAGCAGTTCGTCTTCTTCAGCCCGATATTCAACTTCGCTGATGCCTGCATCTCTGTAGGTGTGGCGCTCCTGCTCCTCTGCTATCGCCGCACGTTCTCCACAGCGCTGGATACCCTCTTCCCTTCACGGGACAAGGATACTGCGACGGAGACTGATACGGAGGAATAGCTTAGTCGTCTTGCACTATGTCGCACCGCTTCACCCTGCCCCATCTCAGCCTACTGAAGGCTCTCTTGCTGGCGCTTCTCCTTGTCGGGGGGAGTGCCTGCGGTGGCTCTAAGGGGAAGTGGAAGCAGATCGACCTCAAGACGGTCAAGGAGCTCCTGCCTGAGATGCTCACGGCAGAGGCTTCCTTCAACCAGCGAGGCCTCGAGGACAGCCTGCGTATCGTGGGCTTCCAAGCCATCCTCAGCCGCTATGGCTATACGCTGGCCGACTGGGATAGCTCGCTCGTCTGGTACGGACGGCATCAGATCGTCGAGTATCAGAAGCTCTATGAGCACGCTGCTCTGGTGCTGGAGTCCCGCCAAGCGACGCTGCAGGTACGTGTCGATAGCCTCGACCGCATCGAGCGACGTCGTAGCCTGTGGGCGGCGCACGATATCGACTCGGTGAACCTCCTGCGCGATAGTGCCAGCCGCTACCTCGCAGGGAGCTATGTAGAGCGCTCCTTCGCTCTCGAGCCCAGCGTCAGCTATACGGGCGGTACGGAGCTCCGCTTCATCGTCCGTGTAAGCGGGGCATCACCCTCCGCACTTCAGCTCCAACTCCGCCTGCAGTATGCAGACTCTACGCAGCAAGCCGAGACCCTTCCCTCCCTACATCCTGGCCTCAACCAAGTCGCCATCACCATACCCAGTGGTAAGACGATGCGCGCGGCTTATGGGCTGCTGCGTGGTCGCCTCCCCAAGAGCAAGAGCCCACTCTTCGTCGTCGATAGCTTCAGCCTTGTCCGCTATACGGGTGCGGCCCCCGAGCCTACACCCACTCCAGCCGACGAGTCTCAGCCCGAGGAGCCCGCTACGGAGCTCTCTGGCGATGACTCCGCTACGGCACTCTAACCACTCCGTATGTCCCGATCTCCCCAGCCTCGCTATGCCAGTCACCACCTGCGCCTCGGGCGCTGGGTCGCTCACTCGGTCCTCATCGAGGAGCACTCGCCAGGGAGCTTCATCTTAGCTCCCTTCGTCGGCGAAGGGGAGCGCACGATATTCCTTTCAGGTACCATACATCTCATTTCCCCCACCTGCCCCTTGAGTGAAGGGGCACCTCTCGAGGCTGAGAGCCTCACCCTCCTACAGCAGGAACTCAACAGCCACACGGGCTGGACGCTCCAGCTCCCATCCGACGATGGGCGGTAGTCACATCAGCATCCACACAACAAGCATATCACCATAGCACTATGTCACACGAATCAGTACGCGTTCGCTTTGCTCCCAGCCCTACGGGAGCGCTGCATATCGGCGGTGTCCGCACAGCTCTCTATAACTATCTCTTCGCAAAGGCTCACGGCGGTGAGCTCCTTCTGCGTATCGAGGATACAGATAGCCAGCGCTTCGTCCCAGGGGCGGAGGCTTATATCATCGAGGCCCTCGAGTGGCTCGGTATCCGCTTCGACGAAGGCGTGAGCTATGGTGGGGACTGCGGCCCCTATCGTCAGAGCGAGCGCCGCGATATCTACCACAAGTACGTCCAGCAGCTCCTCGATGCAGGCAAGGCCTATATTGCCTTCGACACACCTGAGGAACTGGAGGAGAAGCGTAAGACGGTAGCGAACTTCCAGTACGACGCTACGACCCGCACCTCGATGCGCAATTCGCTCGTCCTCCCACGTGAGGAGGTCGATGCCCTCATCGCAGGTGGTGCGCAGTATGTCGTTCGCTTCCTCGTCACGCCCGACGTAGAGGTAGAGGTCGACGATATGATCCGTGGTCGCGTGACCTTCAATAGCTCCGTCCTCGATGACAAGGTGCTCTACAAGAGTGCTGACGACCTGCCTACCTACCATCTGGCGAACATCGTCGACGACCATCTGATGCGCATCACCCACGTCATCCGTGGTGAAGAGTGGCTGCCCAGCGCACCGCTGCACGTGCTGCTCTACGAAGCCTTCGGCTGGCGTGACACGATGCCCCGCTTTGCTCACCTGGCACTCCTCCTCAAGCCCGAGGGCAACGGTAAGCTCAGCAAGCGTGACGGCGACCGCCTCGGCTTCCCTGTCTTCCCCCTGCGCTGGGTCGATCCCAAGACGGGTGAGGTGTCCTCTGGCTACCGCGAGAGCGGTTACCTCCCCGAGGCTGTCGTGAACTTCGTCGCACTCCTCGGCTGGAACCCCGGTAATGACCACGAGGAAGTTATGAGTATGGAGGAGCTGATCCGCTACTTCCGTATCGAGAAGTGCAGCAAGGCTGGCGCTAAGTTCGACTACGAGAAGGGCAAGTGGTTCAACCATCATTATATCCAGACCTCCAGCAATGAGCGTCTGGCTGCCCTCCTGCGCCCCAGCCTCGAGGCTGCAGGTATCACCTTCGACGCAGACTATGTAGCTTGCGCCATCGCTCTGACGAAGGAGCGTGCTCAGACGCTCCCCGAGCTTGAGGAGCAGATCGCTTACTTCTTCACCGCCCCCACGACTTACGATGAGAAGACCGTGAAGAAGCGCTGGAAGGAAGACAGCGCAGCCCAGCTCACGGAGCTCGCTGCACTCCTCGCCACCCAGCCCGAAGACCTCCCCAGCGAAGCGACCGAAGAGGTCGTCAAGGCTTGGATCGAGGAGAAGGGCTACGGCCTCGGTGCGGTGATGAACTGCTTCCGTCTGGCACTCGTCGGTGCTGCTAAGGGTCCCCACCTCTTTGATATCACCGCGCTGCTCGGCCGTGGAGAGACCCTCCAGCGTCTGCAGCGTGCTATCGAAGTCCTGGGCTAAGCGGGTCGTACCCACTGCATGAATCCACTATATAGCTTCGCTGGCATAGCGGCCTCGGCGCTGCTGCATCTGGTGGCTCCCTTCCATCGGAAGGCTCGCCTTATCATCGAGGGGCGTCGGGAGACTGCTCAGCGTCTCAAGGGTCTCACGGCGGATCGTCCCGTAGTGTGGTTCCACGCCTCATCGCTGGGAGAGTTCGAGCAAGGCCGTCCGCTCATGGAGGCATGGCGCAAGGCGCACCCCGAGTATCAGATCCTACTCTCCTTCTTCAGCCCCTCGGGCTATGAGGTACGTCGGGACTATGCTGGGGCAGATGTCGTGGTCTACTTGCCTTCGGATCGCTCCTCATCGGTGCGCCGCTTCCTTGATCTGGCGCACCCTGCGGTCGCTATCTTCATCAAGTACGACTTCTGGCCTACGATGCTCTGCGAGCTGGCTGCACGCTCTATCCCTACCTACCTCGTCTCGGCGATCTTCCGCCCCGACCAGCTCTTCTTCCGTAGCTACGGAGGCTGGTACCTGCGTCTGCTGCACCTCTTCCGCCGTCTCTACGTGCAGGACGAGGCTTCGCGCACGCTTCTTCTGGAGCACGGTGTCGAGTCGGTCAAGGTCACAGGGGATACACGCTTTGACCGTGTCGAGGAGGTCGCCCGTGCAGCGAAGGATATCCCTGCGGTAGCGGAGCTCTCTCGTGGCCGTCGCCTCCTGGTCGTCGGTAGCTCGTGGCCCGAGGACGAAGCTATCCTCCTGCCTTACTTCAATGAGGAGGCTCCCGAGGACTTCGCCTTGGTCTTGGCTCCGCATGAGATCCACGAGGAGCATCTAAGAGCTATCGAAGCAGGGCTCAAGCGCCCGTCTATTCGCCTCTCCGAGTATGACGAAGCGAAGGGCCTACCTGAGGGCACAGCCTGCATCATTATCGACTGCTTCGGCCTGCTCTCCTCGGTCTACCGCTACGGCACGTGGGCTTATGTAGGTGGTGGCTTCGGCAAGAGCGTGCACAATACGCTCGAGGCTGCGGTATATGGTATCCCCGTCTTCTTCGGCCCTGAGATCCGCAAGCATCGTGAGGTGCGTGAGCTGGTCAAGCGCTCTTCGGGCTTCATCTTGCACGATCGGGCGGAGCTCTCGCAGCTCCTCCAGCGCTTCTCCTCGGAGGAAGAGTGCAAGGCCCTTGAGACACGTACCCGTGCTTACTTCAGAGAGGAGTGCGGTGCTACGGCAGCCATCCTCGGCGATATCCTCCCCAGCGAATAAGCCCTATACCTATATATAAGCAGCGCCCCCGAAGGTCATCTTTCGGGGGCGCTGCTTTTTGGTGGTGGAAAGAGAAGCTAACTTGCTGGGGAGATTGGTAGAGGCAGAAGGGTAGCCTTGCGCAATGGTCTCAATAGCTATATAGGATGGCGAAGAAAGCCATGTAGCTTTGTGAAGCGACCGCTATTAGGTTGTTGCTCTGCGTAGGGATAAAAGTTACGGACGAGTGGCAGATAAGTTTGGACTACGTACGTGGCTCTAATATCTACGTACGTGGATATTTGGATTTACGTGCCTGGTCTTTAAGACTACGTGCGTAGACAGAGGAAAACCACTACGTGAAGGTGCTATTTTCTTCACGAGAAGGATACTTCTTCCTCCGCTGGATAAGAGGAATATACGAGATAAGGCGAAGGGCTTGTGTATCACTTCGGAGAGGCATATCGGGGAGCTGGGCGTGCGATACCTTAGCACTCTCAATAGAGGACAGGACTCGCGGCAGCAGCCTCATAATGCGAGATAAGTGTGTACCTTTGTACTACTCTTATAGATGATAATGAAGTAACTATGGCTATGACAACGATAACAGCAGAGGCATTTGCAAAGAATGTGGAGCGCTACCTCAAGGAGGCACTCCAGCGGGGGCTTCGTATCGTTACCTCTGAGGGGCAGATGCTCCATATAGGGCAAGCCGAAGCGCTGACTGAAAACGGCTTGACTCCTCATGAAGAAGAGATGCTACAGCGAAGCATCGAGGCTGGCGAAGAGGATTTGCGTGCGGGGCGCTATACGTCCGTCCGTACGCCCGAGGAACTGCAGGCTTTCTTGGATGCACTTTAGCGATGTACGAAGTCCTCTATACAGACAAGGCGACGGAGGGCATCCGACGGCTCAAGCGACACGAACCCCAGGCGTACAAGAAGCTCTTGACCCTGCTGGTTGAGCTGCAGGAGCATCCTCTGACGGGGACGGGGCAGGTCGAGCCTCTCAAAGGGAACTTAGCTGGCTACTGGAGTCGGCGCATCAGTCGGCGCCATCGTCTAATCTACCGTGTAGAGGAAGTCTGTATACAGGTCATCGTGGTCAATACGTATGACCACGATTATAGTGGAGAGTAGCTACTCTCTCGACTCTATAGTAAGGGGTATCCCGTCATCGGGATACCCCTTTGTTTTTGCTACTCGCTCGGAGGGGTGGACGCAACCAGTAGTGGTCACTCATCCGACCAGTATTGGTCGCGGCTCTGACCACTACTGGTCCAGCGTCGAACCAGTAGTGGTTGCTACTGCAAACCTATAGTGGTTCACTCACCGACCACTATGGGTTACTTTCTCGCCCTCGTATTGCTCTGTGCTACAGTCCTTCGGAAGCGCCCCTCCGAGGAGGCGGAGAATCGCCCCGCAGGAGGGGCAAATACGGTATGAAATACAAGGGTATTTGTGCTTTCCTTTACCTCTTCGTAGAGTACTTAGGCGGGAGTCTGTGGCACAGAATAGAGGGGAATGTGGCAATATGTTTGGATTGGGGTGGGGTAGAGTGCCTAAATATGGAGCGAGTGCTACCCTTTTGTTACAGCTCTGAAATGCAATTATTTTAGAAAATATCAGCGTGAGGGAATTTCGGTATTTTCGGCAGCTCACCTAGCGTGAATTTTATTTAGTCCGAGCTTTTGGTGCGTATAAGGGAAATCCATACATTTGACAACGATAGAGCACGCCAATCGAAGGTGTAGCGTCGCGGGCCCAATGTACCATGGACTGGTCCCACAGTATGAGCTACCCTTGACCTCTACTCTGTCACCGGACACCATCACGATTAAATGATACTGTATGAAGAGATAGCTACACGATACCATGGGAGGAGTGCATCCCTCAGCTGATCCGAGCACCCAGCTCTGTGCCTTGCCTTCGCCCACATCGCCATGCATACACGCTAATCACTTACACAAACAAACTACACACTGCTTATGAACAATCAAAGAGTACTTCGATTGGGCATGGGTTGGATCCGATTAGGACTATTGATGATAGGCCTGGTCATTGGCTTAGGGGGCGACCTCTTAGCCCAGGGTACAGCTCAGACCATCCGAGGCAAGGTCCTCGACGAAAGCGGAGATCCCCTACCTATGGCCTCCGTCTTAGTCGTTGGGACGAAGGTGGGTGTCACGACCAACACCAAGGGTGACTTCACCATCAAGCTCCCTGCTGGCAAGAACCAGCTCCTCATTCGCTTCGTGAGCTACAAGAGCCAGACCGTCACGGCTAAGGACGGCATGGTCATCAAGCTCCAACCCGAAGCCACCACCCTCGACAATATCGTCGTCACGGGTATGGTCGCCACCGACAAGCGCCTCTTCACGGGTGCGAGCGACAAGCTCAAGGCCGACAAGGTGAAGATGGCAGGTATGGCTGACATCAGCCGCGGTCTCGAAGGGAAGTCCGCAGGGGTCTCCGTGCAGAACCTCTCGGGGACCTTCGGTACAGCACCTAAGATCCGTGTGCGTGGGGCGACCTCGATCATGGGTTCGTCCAAGCCCCTCTGGGTCGTCGACGGGGTCATCCAGGAGGATGTCGTAGACGTCGGCGCTGATGACCTCAGCTCGGGGGACGCTACGACACTCCTCAGCTCGGCTATCGCAGGCCTCAATGCCGACGATATCGAGAGCTTCCAGATCCTCAAGGACGGCTCGGCAACGTCCATCTACGGGGCAAAGGCTATGGCAGGGGTCATCGTCATCACGACGAAGAAGGGTCACTCGGGTAGCAGCTCCTTCTCCTACACAGGGGAGTTCACCTCGCGCTTCGTGCCCAGCTACCGCGACTACAATATCATGAACTCGCAGGACCAGATGGAGGTCTACAACGAGATGGAGCGTAAGGGCTGGCTGAACTTCGCCCGCGTCTACAACTACAGCTCCTCGGGTATCTACGGGAAGATGTACCACCTGACGCACGACTACAACCCCACGACGGGGGTCTTCGGACTGGAGAACACGCCTGAGGCTCGTGCTAACTACCTCCGCGATGCAGAGATGCGCAATACCAACTGGTTCAGCGAACTCTTCTCTCCCTCTCTCATTCAGAATCACTCACTGAGCTTCTCAGGGGGGACGAAGAACCTCCAGACCTATGTATCCGTCTCGGCTATGCTCGACCCAGGATGGATGCGTGCCAGCAACGTGCGCCGCTACACGGGGAACCTCAACGCTACCTATACCTTCTCACCCAAGCTCTCGGTATCTGCCCTGATCAACCTCTCCTCACGCATGCAGCGTGCTCCAGGTACGGTCACTCAGGATGCTAACGCCGCTACTGGTGAGGTGTCACGTGGCTTCGACATCAACCCCTTCTCCTACGCACTCAATACGAGCCGCACGCTCGACCCCAATGAGTTCTACACCCGTGACTATGCTCCCTTCAATATCAAGCACGAGCTCGACAACAACTATATCGACCTCGGTGTGAAGGATGTCAAGCTCCAGCTCGAGCTGAAGTGGAAGCCTATCAAGGGCCTGACTCTCGCTCTGCTCGGGGCCTACAAGGACTCGGGTACGACGATGGAGAGCATCGTCACGGAGTATGCCAACCGCGCACTGGCTTTCCGCGCTATGCAGGACGCTACCGTACGCAATGGCAACCAGTACCTCTGGAAGGATCAGGACAAGCCCAACTCACTGCCTGAGACCATCCTCCCTGCAGGGGGCTTCTACAATACGCAGACGCGCACCATGGAGAGCTATGACTTCCGTGCCTCTGCTACGTATAATACGACGCTCAACAACGACCACATCATCAATACCTACCTCGGCTCCGAAGTCAACTCACAGGACCGCGTCTCGCGCTGGATGGACGGCTGGGGTATGCAGTACGACAGTGGTCTGACGCCCTTCTGGGACTACCGCGCCTTCAAGCGCCTCACGGAGAAGAACTGGGATTACTACGGCCTGTCGAAGAGCTTCGGCCGCTCGGTCGCCTTCTTCGCCAATGCCACCTACTCCTACAAGGGCCGCTATACGATCACGGGTACGACCCGCTATGAAGGGACGAATAGACTCGGTCGCACACGCAAGGCTCGCTGGCTCCCCACTTGGAATATCTCTGGTGCATGGAACGCCCACAGCGAAGACTTCTTCGAGAAGCAGCACCTCCTCTCACACCTGACGCTCAAGGGCTCATACTCCCTCGTAGGGGTTGCCCCCAGCTGGGTCACCAACTCCCGCGCCATCATCTATAGCCGTGCGGCCTGGAGACCCTCGGCTGGGCAGTCGGAGAACCGTAACTACATCGGTAGCTTCGAGAACGAAGACCTCACCTATGAGAAGAAGCATGAGCTGAACTTCGGTGTCGATATGGGCCTGCTGAAGAACCGCCTGAACATCGCTGCTGACGTCTACTGGCGTAACAACTTCGACCTCATCGGCGCTGCCTATACCATCGGGGGTACTCGCTGGGGCAACGTCGCTTCGATGAAGAGCCACGGCTTCGAGCTCTCTGTCTCGACGAAGAATATCCAGTCGAAGGACTTTAGCTGGACGACGGACTTCATCTTCGGCTCGACCTTCAATAAGGTCACTGAGCTCGATACGAAGCGCAATATGTTCAACTTCCTCACCGGTAACGGCTTTGCTCGTCAGGGCTACCCCGTACGTTCGCTCTTCTCGATCCCCTTCACAGGGCTCGATGATGAGGGCTTCCCCACCTTCATGGTCAATGGGAAGGAAGTCACGCGTCGCAACTATCGTGATATCAACTTCCAGCAGGTCGATGATCTGGACTTCCTCAAGTATGAGGGTTCGTCAGAGCCTACCTACAATGGTAGCTTCGGGAATATCTTCACGTTCAAGAACTTCAAGCTGAACGTCTTCATCACCTACTCGGGTGGTAACAAGCTCCGCCTGGATCCTTCCTTCTATGCTTCCTATTCCGACCTCTGGGCTACGCCTAAGGAATACCGCAATCGCTGGACGACCCTCGGAGATGAGCGTAAGACGGATATCCCTGTCATCGCCTCGGTACGCGACCACTACAGCTACTCCAACCTCGGTACGGGCTATGCAGCCTACAACTACTCTACGGCTCGTGTCGCTGATGGTAGCTTCATCCGCCTCAAGGAGGTCTCACTGACCTATACGCTGCCTGCGCCTCTCATCAAGCGCCTGGGCTTCCTCAAGAGTGCTTCCTTCAAGGTGCAGGCCACGAACCTCGCTCTGCTGTACGCCGATAAGAAGCTCTATGGCCAAGACCCTGAGTTCTTCCGCTCGGGTGGGGTAGCTGCTCCGCTGCCTAAGCAGGTCACGGCTACGGTGCACATTGGCTTCTAATCATGCAATAGGATCATGTACACTATGAAACGACTATATAGAATGGCTGGCCTCTGCCTCCTGGCAGGCGCCCTCGGTAGCTGCAATCGCTACCTGGATACCATGCCCGATACCCGTACAGAGCTCAACCGCGCTGACAAGATCGAGCGCCTCCTCGTCTCGGCTTATCCGACGCTCCTGCCTATGGGCTTCACGGAGAATCGTACTGACAACGTCGAGGACAACGGCCGCCTCTTCGAGGATAACCATATTGGCAATCACGAAGCCTTCTTCTGGGAGCCCTCCAGTGGGACGGCTTGGGATGATGAGACGAACTTCTGGAGTACCTGCTACAGCATGGTCGGTACAGCCAACCAAGCTCTGAAGTCCATCGAAGAGCTCGGCAACCCCAAGGAGCTGGAGTCCGCCCGCGGTGAAGCGCTCCTCTGCCGTGCCTATACCAACTTCATTTGGGTCAATGTCTTCGGTCAGGCCTACAACGGCCGCACCAGCGACAAGGACCTCGGTATCCCTTACTTCACAAAGCCTGAGACGAAGCTCGAGCGTGCCGTACCTCGCCTCTCTGTGGCGAAGGTCTACGAGCTCATCGCTAAGGACATCGAGGAGGGTATTCCCTTGATCAATGACGACCGCTACAGCAAGCCCATCTTCCACTTCACGACGCGAGCAGCGAAGGCCTTCGCCACGCAGTTCTATCTCTACTACGAGAAGTGGGACAAGGCCAAGCAGTATGCTGACGAAGTGCTCGGCACAGGTGCCGTCTCCAATCTGCGTGATATGTCGAAGTACGACAAGCTGACCAACGCCGACGAGATCTGTAATGCCTATATCCGCGATGACGAGCCTGCTAACCTCATGCTCATCGTCACGCGCTCGCTCTGGATCCGTGCGCTGACGTCCTACCGCTATGCTCACAATGGGCATGTCGCTTCGACGCAGACCTATCGTAGCCCAGGCCCATGGGGGGGCTACTTCCCCGTCTACGACCGCCTCTTCGGCTCGAACAATGGCGCACTCTACTACCCCAAGTATCGTGAGCTCTTCGAGATCACCGACGTCGTGGCCCGCACGGGTCAGCCCCACGTCGTGGCGCTTCCCTTCACGGTGGACCGCGTCCTCTTGTGGAGAGCTGAGGCCCGCGTGATGCTCTCCGACTTCGACGGTGCTGCCAGCGACCTCTCCGCTTGGTACGTCTCTAAGAAGGGACAGGCTGCTACAGCTCAGCAGATCTCCGACTACTACAACGTCGTCATCAATCCCACCGATCCCGACGATGTACGCGAGGCGATGATCCGCAAGCAAGAGACGGTCTCCAAGCCCCTGCATCCTAAGTTCGACATCGCTGCAGGTATGCAGACGAATATGATGCACGCCGTCCTCCATGCCCGCCGTATCCTCAGTATGCACGATGGTACGCGCTGGGATGATATCAAGCGCTACGGCATCGAGATCACCCATAAGCTCTACACGGGCGAGACGATGACGCTCAAGACCGACGACCATCGCCGTGCCCTCCAGATCCCTGCCAGCATCCGCTCGGTAGGCGTAGAGCCCAACCCTGGGTATTAGACACGAACCCCCTTATCAGATCAGAAACTATGTATCTACATAAGATCAAGCTCTCCCTCTGTGCAGCCCTTCTCGTGGCTACACTCGGTGGGTGTAAGGATAGCGACCAGCCCGATCCCTCTCGTCGTGTCACCAAGGCTCCCGCCAAGGAGATGACGAGCTTCGACCGCTGGCTCAAAGAGAACTATACCGACGCGTACAACGCCAGCTATATCTATACCCTGGATGATATCGAGGCCGACCGCTCACGCAACCTCGCGCCTGCCAAGCTCGAGAACAGCATGAAGCTCGCTAAGATCATCCAGCACGCATGGTATGGCGCCTATGATGAAGCCACGGGGCGTGTCGACTTCATGCGCAAGACGTCCCCCCGTCAGCTCTTCATCGTCGGCTCGGCTTCGTGGAACGGCGACGGCACGATCACCCAAGGTACGGCCGAGGGTGGGCTGAAGGTCACGCTCTATCAGGCAAACTGGCTCAACGTGAACGATCCGCAGTCGCTCAATACGACCTTCTTCAAGGTCATGCACCATGAGTTCAGCCACATCCTTCACCAGAATAAGATCTGGCCTACGACGGAGTACGACGCCATCTCTGAGGGCTATGCTCCCACCTCGTGGTTCAACCGCCGTAGCCTCAGCGACTACGCTCCTCTGGGCTTCATCACGGCTTATGCCAGCAGTCAGCCTCGCGAGGATATCGCTGAGATGACGGCTTGCTACATCACCTTCCCCCAGAGTGAGTGGGATGCTGTGATGAATGCCGCTGGTGACGAAGGCCGTGCGAAGCTCAATAAGAAGATGGAGATCATCAAGAAGTACATGAAGGGTACGTGGGGTATCGACATGGATCAGCTCCGTGCTATCGCCCAGCGTCGCCTCGAGGAGGTGAGCCGTCTGACGCTCATCGAGAGCTCTTGGCAGGAGCTTCTCGGCTCTTCGCTCCATAGCCTGCCACAGGCTGCCCGCTCGCTCGCTGGCTACGAGGCTGCTCGCGACGCTGTCGTCGAGGAGCTGATGCGCCACCCGAAGTTCCTCGAGCTTCACACGGGTGAGCATGCAGACCACGCTAAGTGCCAGGTCATCACCCAGTACTTCCACTAATGTCAGACCCCCTAATTCATAGACTACGATGAATAAGAATATAGCGATAGGGCGGGCTGTCCTGCAGGGTGCCCGTCTTGGTCTCCTCGCTGCTGCGGGCCTTGTCCTCGGGGTACTTCCCTCATGCCGTCAGGAGCCTGATGCACTCTTTGAGAAGTCCGCTTCGGAGCGTGTCGATGCCCTCACCTCTGAGCTGCAGAAGACCCTCACCGCCTCCTCCACGGGCTGGGTGCTGGAGTACTATCCTCACACCCAGCTCCTCTACGGGGGCTATCCTGTGACGATGACCTTCGGCGCTAAGAATGAAGTGCTCATGGCTTCGGATGCTCCCGTGAAGGGCCACTCTACGGCAGAGGTTAAGAGCAACTACCATCTGAAGTCCGACAAGATGGTCTCGCTGAGCTTCGATACGTATAGCTCACCTCTGCACCTCTTCTCTGACCCCGATAAGTCCTACGGGGCTGGCGAAGGGAAGAGCTTCGAGGGCGACTATGAGTTCACCTTCGTTCGCTCGGTCTCGCCTGATACGCTCTATCTGAAGGGCCGTAAGACGGGTGTCGTCATGCGCATGTTCCGCCCGCAGGTAGCTGCTAAGGAATATCTTGCGAAGGTCCTCGACCTGAAGTCCCGCGCCTATACCTCGGAGAGTATGTACCAGCAGCACCTCTACGGGCTGACGGGTAAGCTCGGAGGCAAGGCCGTCGTGGCCTACCTCAATAATGAAGTGTACAACATCCTCACCATCGAGGATGCTGAGACGGGCAAGAAGACGGAGGTCCCCTATGTCTACACGCCTGATGGACTGCAGTTCCACAAGGAGTACAACGGCGTCTCCACGCTGCTGTGGAAGGATGCGGATAAGAGCTACAACACCCCTGCGGGTGAGAAGCTCACGGCACGTACCGACCCTGACTACGCTGGCTTTGCCAAGTACCTCGGTGAGTATGACCTGATGTGCACGGGCTGGACGGCGCCTCGCACCGTCACCTTCTCGCAGGCTGCACGCAACCTCTATCGTATCACGGGTATGGCGCCCAACCTCACGATCTACGCTACCTACGACGCTGCTAAGGATCGCTTTGAGATCAAGACGCAGAAGCTCGAGAATACGGGGGGTGCCTTCCTCGCTGTGTGGGCTGCTCCTAATGCTACCAACCTCTCGTGGGGCACAGGCTTCGGTATGTATAGCAAGCTCGATGAGACCTATACTACGGGCAAGCGCTATAAGCTGGTCGATAATGGTATCTGGGGTACATTCATAGCACGCTCCTATATCCTTTGGAAGCCCGGTGGTGGTGGCGAATACAAGTCCTTCGGTGACTCTCGCTTCACTGAGCCCGTATTCACTAAGAAATAAGTAAGAGATATGAAGATCATACATCGCTCGCTCGGGGCGCTCCTCCTGGCTTCGCTTACGCTCCTCGTAGGTGTCAGCTCCTGCCGCAAGGACGACCCTGCTACGAAGACCGAGCACACGCTACGCGTCCTCTCCTCTGAGCACAACTTCACTGCTGCAGGTGGTACGGGGACGATCACGCTCGCCGAAGGAGGCTTCACCGCGAAGTCGGAGGCCAGCTGGATCACCCTTGGCACTACCGAGGGTACGAAGGTTACCTTCACCGTCGCACCCTTCACTGAGCCCACGACTCGCACGGGCCTCATCATCCTCACGCGAGGCGACGAGACTCAGCAGGTAGCCATCTCCCAGCTCGGTGCCTACAGCTACGTCTCCGACCTGGAGTCAGCCTACACCATCGAGCGTAAGGGCGGCACCATCGAGATCGCGCTCGTCGGGGACATCCGTCCCAGTGAAGTCAAGATAGAGGGTCTGCCTGAATGGGCGTCCTTCAAGGTCGAGGGTAAGAAGCTCCTCCTCACAGTCGAGAGTACAAACGTCTTCCAGCGCGAGGCCAACCTCACGCTGAAGCTGAGTGACCTCTACAGTAAGAGCTTCCGCCTGATACAGTCTTATGGTCCGCTCGGCTACGATGCGGTGCTCGGCGACTATACGCTGACCTATATCTCCACCTATAAGGGTGAGACGAAGACGGCGGATGTCAAGCTCATCGCTGACCAAGCTAAGAAGGCCTTCATCCTGCAGGGGCTGGCTGCTGATATCCCAGTAGCCTTCGAAGAGAAGACGAATACGCTGACCATCAAGCCTCAGGAGCTCGCGAAGCCTCAAGGCGTGACGGCATCGCTCATCCTCGCTTCGTATGCTGGCTGGTTCCCTGGTGCTGATGGCAAGGCTACAGGCGACCTGACGTGGGGAGCTGACTACACCTACTCCGCTACGTGGGATGCCGTCTCTATCGAGCACCCCGTCTTCCCCTTCGTTCCTTCGGAGGCTGCGAAGAAAAGAGGGCATCACGGCCTGCACTTCTTCCTCTTCGAGGGTGGTAACTATAAGAGTGCCTACTCGGGGACTACGGGGATTCACACGATCCTTGAGTTCTCGCTGACGAAGAAATAGTACACACTCATTCTTGCTCTTTCCCCTGGCGGGCCGGCCCACATGTTGTGGATCGGCCCGCCTTCATATTGGTGTGGGCTTTGTGGTATAATAGATAGTCGAGTGTAAGCGTGAAAAATTCACGCATGTGTTTGTGATAGGAAGATAAAGCCTTATCTTTGCTTAGTCAACACAAGAATATACCAATGCTACTACGTCTTATCTTGGAGAATTTCCTGTCGTTTGAAACGGCACAAGAGTTCCATATGTTCCCTAATCGTAAGCGTGAAGGGAATGTAGAACATATCTATTCTTCTAATGGTATACCCCTCTTGAAACAGGCTGCGATCTATGGGAATAATGCAGCAGGGAAGTCAAATCTCTTCAAGGGAATCAATACCCTACGTCGTTTTGCTTTAGAAGAAGCATTTTTGACAGAGGCATTTGTGACACGTCACCGCTACCGACTAAGCTCGAATCAGGATGTGCGCCCTATAGAGCTCTTAGTGGAGTTTGAAACTCAGGATCAGCCTTTTATTTACGATGTTGCTGTGTCGGAGCGAGGTGTTGAGCGAGAGGATCTATACCTCTCAGGTGTAGGGTCAGAGAATACTCTCCTTTACCACCGGGCTTTAGAGACTGTCGAACTTGGAGAAGCTTTGCAGAAGGCTCAACAAGAGCAGTGGCAACATACCAAGGATATTGTGGAGCGCATGCTTGGGGAGAGCCATCGCTATGCTTCCTTTCTCTCGCTGCTCAAGACCTTCCCTGTTCTGGAGGATAAGGCGGTTGCGAGGGCCTATAGTTGGTTTAAAGAAGAGCTTTCTGTTATTGGGATGCACTCCGAACTGCCACGGCTTATCGAGTTATTAGACCAGAATGAAAAGGTGTTAAACTTTGTCAATCGTGTTTTTTTACAACTTTCTATTGGGGTTGATGGGGTGGAGGTAAATACTACGGATGCGGACGAATGGCTCCGTAGTCATAGTGGGTCCATCACAAGTGAGGATTTTGGTCAACTAAAAGATAATCAGGTGCTTAGTGCGTATTCTTCGACTCGTCGCCCTCTTTTTTCGACTTTATCGGAGCAGGGGAAGATGAAGGTGCAGGAGTTGCTCTTCAAACAAGTGAGCGAAGCCGGAACTTTTGATTTAGATATTCAGGACCAATCGGATGGGACAGTGCGCCTCTTGACCCTTCTCCCTGCAATCTATTCAGCCGTGAAGTCCAAGAAGACAGTCTTTATCGATGAGATCAACCATTGCCTTCACCCTCAATTGCTCTTTGATTTGGTGCGCTTCTTTGGCAAATCGACTACGCGAGGGCAACTGATTTTTTCTACCCATGAGACTGAGTTGATGGAGCAAAATCGCTTGCTACGTAGCGATGAGATTTGGCTTGTGGAGAAGGTCTTGGGAAGTAGCACCTTATACTCATTGGATGAGTTTAAGCTACACCATACGACTTCGATACGCCGAGGCTATAGGGAGGGGCGTTTTGGAGGTAGCTACGAAGGCGCTATCGAACTTGAGTCCAATGCGTGACCTGCACTACGACAATCCGAAGCGGGGGAAAAGGTCTCTCTGTCCTCAGTTTGCCTCTTCTCAGGAAGTGGTTTCCATGCCTTCTGGGGTAGAGATATCTTTCTTCCCTCCCAATTCCGAAGCATATACACCGAGGGCTAGGGGGGAGAGGGAGCCTGCTCTCTTCTTTGTCCTGTCAGGAGGTGAGAAGCGGGAGCGTGATTATTTCAGGCAGCTGGAGAGGCAAGGAATTACCTCTCTCAAGCTTCTCTTTGTTTCTCCTCAAGGGCAAAGGTCGGGTCAGAATAGCCAGTCTCATTTAGGGTCTTCTCCTCGAGATATGAAGACTTACTGGCGGAATGCTTATGACGTAAAGACGCATGAGGTGACGGTGAATGATGAGAGCTTTCAGGTAAAGGGGATAGATCGGGTCTTTTTCCTTACCGATTTGGATAACTTTCGATTCGAACTACAGGAGCTCCTTGCAGAAGAAGGTGATGTGCCTTATCGCTGGATCATTAGTAATCCTTGCTTTGAGATGTGGCTGTATTATAGCTATTGCGAGGAGGATCCTGAGGAAAAGCTATCAACTTTAAGCTCACTTAATGAAGTTAAGCGACCTAAGCATCTCAAAGGTCTGTGTAGTCAGTTGCTCCTTGGCGGTATGGATCCACGAAAGGCCTTTAAGCTGATCAATAATGCGCTATCGCGAGCAAAGCAATATGATAAGGGGATTGATGAGGATGGAATTCCTTGTCTTTTCACGACGCAGATGGTGGAGGTAGCAGAGCAAATCTGCAAATATATCGCTCCGAAAAAAACTGGTACAAATGATTTCAAGGAGGGGCTCCCGCAGAGAACAAAGGTGTAGCGTCTTATCCTTTACCCTATAGTGCATGGTCGATGTACTCTTCTCATTTTCTATCCCTTCCAACCGGATTGGTTATATCTCAGTGGTGGTCGTGCTTCAATAGTTGAAAGAGAGGGCACATCATTTTGCTATTGTGCAGCTTGTCTGACGAAGAAATAGCACACACTCATTCTTGCTCATTCCCCTGGCGGGCCGGCTCACTGTCTGTGGGTCGGCCCGCCTTTCTTTTGTGCTGTGGGTGAGGACTGTGCTTCGGTTGGGGTGGCTGGGTGTGACTTATCGATCGCCTAAGCACTACGGGAGGGTGGTGTCGACCTATATTGGTCACTGCTCCGACCTATATTGGTCGCGTCGCGGACCTATATTGGTTGCAGTCGTGACCTATATAGCTTCGCCCATCGACCAATACGGTTCATACCACCCCTCCTCATAGGTCGCTTCTCTGTTTGCTTCTCTTTCGCCTTCGTAGAGAGGTCTGAAGGGGGCGTGTTGTTGCTCCTGATCGGGTGGTACGCTTCATCGAGATATACTCCTCTTTTAGAGTAAGCTAACGAGTTTTATCTGGTTTTTGTATATCTTTGCAGAAATTTCGCTCTTTCCCAAAGTGGTGTAAGGAGCACACAGCGTATGTTTTTAAAGCAATTGCCAATGAAGAAAATTTACTCGCTTCGTGAACCGTACAATCCTCCCACAGCGGAGGTCTTTATGCTCCAGACCGGTGTAAATATGCTGGTGGCGTTCAGCCTTGAGGAGGTTGATGATCCCGAGATGGGACCCGACTTGACCCCTCGCGAGGATATCCGCACGGACATCCTATAGTCCGCCTTCCTATCCCTTTAATCCCTATTAGATGAGAAAACTACTACTTACGCAGCTGGCACTTTTCGTAGGTTTGTCAGCGATATCCTTTTCTTCCTGCCGTCAGGCCGAGCCTCTGACGACAGCGACAGCCAGAGAGGCTGCCGTGACTGAAGCCTGGCGTCCAGGACGTACCTATACAGCCGAGCTCGAGGCGGAGGTCGATGATCGGCCTATCGCAGCCACTGCGCAGAGTGCTCGCGGGGCCTATAACTCAGCGGATAATATCGAGACCCATGAAGGCCTGCCCTTTGTGCTCAAGTCAGATGCGTATTCAGCTGGTCAGGAGACGCATACCCATATCGTACCTAAGATTGAGTTCGATCGCACTGCGAATGCAAGCGGTGCCGAGCGTCAGCATACCCTGAAGTCCGTGCTCGCCCTCTATGATAAGACGGCAGGGAAGACCCTTCTGGCAAAGGCTCAGTGGGGAGTCCGCTTCGAGAAGGTCGCTGGCCAGTCTGATAAGACGCGACTCACGCTGCAGAGCGTCGAGCTGGGCGCAGGCGCGAGCCTTGATCCCTCGCACGACTGGTATATGATGGGCTTCTTCGGTGGTGCTGAAATCTCTGGCGGTAAGGTGTCCTTCAAGCTGAACCGCGCTCTGAAGAATGCCAACCAGCTGGGGGACTATGAGTCCGATATGTCCCTGAGCAAGGTCAGCGCAGGAGCCCGCCTCTCGATGGTCGTCCCCTTCGCTACGGGCTGGCGTCAGATCCAGGTGGATGGCACGAAGATTACCCCCAAGGTGACGGCTGGGCAGACACGCACAGATCGTATGACCTTCACTCCGCAGGCCGCCTTTGTCGAGCTGCGTGTGGCGAGCTATATGAGTCAGCCTATGACCCTCGATCCGAAGATCACGATGGAGTCGAACTGCCTCGTGACAGAGGGTGTCTATGACTTCTCTTCGCTCGGTGCTGGGGATAGTCAATTCAATTCAGCCACTCCCTCCATCGAGCCGAATGCGTACTGGACGCCTGAGGGGACGAAGAAGACGGGCGTCGCTGACGACTGGATTTCCGTCAATGGCGTTCACTTCGTCAGCACCTTTACGCTGAAGGACTTCCCTACGCAGATCAACGCACGCTCGGGGAATCAAGCTACGGAGGTCGCTGGTCGCTATATCTTGGCTGTCATGCCCACGGACCCTGCGAAGTCCCTTGCTGCTATGGGGAAGTCGGTGAATAATGCGTTGATCCGGAACTTTTGTCAGACGCTCTTCTATGGTCATCCTACAATGAAGAAGGCTACGGGCGCTGCACCTACGACCCAGGCAAGTAGCTACAGCCGCGATCCTAAGCAGCTGACTCCAGAGTTCGGTACGCGCTATCTCTTAGGCTCTACGGGGGATGAATTTAAGGGGCGTCGCTCTTACTCCATGACGCTTCGCCTCCTGCGTCCGATGCTGCCTATCGAGCGACTCTATGTCCATAGTGGGCTGGAGCTGGGTCCCAGCCTGAATCGAGCTAATGCGCTGAAGATGCCTACTGCCAACATGCGTGCTGAGCTGAAGAATGCTTACCGCCTGCCTTACTGGACCGAGATTGGTACGCTCCTCACGGTGAACTACAATACGCTTACGAATGGCGTTTCCGACGACGGGTCTGTTAAGACACAGAATTGGGGCACTGGATATAGTCGTATTGCCTCTGTGATCCCTAATTCGAAGCGCGTCTTGCTCGAGCCAAAGCCCTACGGGATGTATGACATGACGAACTTCTATAGCTGGCGTGACAATATGATCTACGGGATCATGTATATCGACCCTGATACCAATACGCAGAACTACCGCCAGAAGGAAGGCGGATATACGAAGCCCGGTAATCCTGGGGGCTATGAGCATACGAATATGTATAAGGTAGCCGTGCGAATTAGCTTCCCTACCGATCAGAAGATGAAGCTGGATACCTACTATATCGGGTCGAATCTCGATATCAACAACCAGTTCTACTATCTGATGCATCCCTCCTTCTGGGCTACGGTGGATCAGAATGCGATCATCTCACGTACGCTACCCTTCAACACGCGTAATGATAAAGCGATCTACTACTGGGGGGAAGGCGTCTCGACGGAGTATGAGAATATTAATCCGCCCTGCATACCGATTCTGCGCTCTGGTGCTTCGCTGGTGGATGATCGCGTCACAAGGGATACGAGAGGGAGTGCTAATACCCTCTATTGGCTGAAGGAGCGCAGCTGGTAGCTGCGCTCCTACGGGGGGGGAGTAGATACTTTTTGATAAAAAGTGTATCTTTGCAGGCGATTAGGCTCCCTGAAGCTTCGAATTTTAGGTGTTTGGAGCCTCTTCACCTCCCTCTCCTTTCGTAGTAGTACTGGCTGTGGCAAGTGGTTATCGCTGGCCTTGGTCTGGTACTATATCATCAAAATGAATTGTTCTATAATGCAATCTATGTTCAAAAAATTACTTCTATTTACAGGTCTCTTTGGCGCGCTCCTCGGCTCTTGCCGTCAGGAAGATGCCAATAGACTGGCTGATGACGCCACTACCCCTGCGGGTCCTGGCGTAGAGCTCCTGCTCGACTTTGGCGCAGATCAGCTGCGCGAGACGCCTACGTCTCCTGCCGAAGCGCAGGCGCAGGCAGGCCGTGCCTTTGACTATGTCGTCTACGATGAGACGGCTGGTGGCACGACGAAGACCGCTCCACACCTTGATCCTTCCACGGTGACGGGTGACGTCACGGCGACTGTCATCCTCCGCTCGACGGATCACTCTCAGTCTGTCATAATCGCCCCGATTACGATGGAGCGTCGCACGACTTACCCCGATGGCTCCGCTGTACCAAGCGATCGCCTCTATCTGCATACGAAGAAGTCTGGTGCATCCATCACGGCTGAATCTACCCCTGACTTCACGAAGGGTACTTGGAGTATGTCGCTGATCGTCGGCGGTACGCTGAGTGGTCGCACGCTGTCTGTAGACCCCAATAACCTCGAGTCTGTGAAGTATAGCTCTGACGCTGAGTCGGACCAAGGGATCGACCTCTTTAGCGCTAATGGTAACCTCAAGGGGATCACTAAGGCTACTAAGGGGAGCAGCTATACGGACGCTGAGCGCGCTAAGCTTGACGTACCTTACTTCTCTGAGTGGATGACGCTCGAGGATGGTAACTACGTCGATAAGGGCAATGGCAGCATTCCTACGCTTTCCTTCGGGAGCCGTCGCTTCTCCCTGCGCCCTCAGGGGACACTCCTGAGACTTGAGATTAAGAATGAGAACTTCTCTTCGATCAAGCTCGCAGGGATGCGTATCCTCACGAATATGATGACCTTCCGTGGTAGCTACAACCTCTCGGATGAGAATATCCACTCTTCAAAGGATCTCGCTGCTCATTGGACGGGCCTTCGTGCTGACGGGTCGGATGTCATCGACTCGGCTGCTACCTACTATGGCTGGTCGCTGCCCTTCCCTAACTATACCGACTTCTGGCTCAAGGAGAAGGAAGATATCGCTACGGGCGCTAAGTCCTCTAAGTACTACCTCATCTGGGCTATGCCTCAGACGGATGCTGCTACCGAGCAGAGCCGTGGTGGTGTGATGCACGTCCTCCTCTACGATGCTAATCGTACGGGTGTTGAGTACAACCAGCCAAATAATATCGGAGGCTCTGTGCTGCCTAAGGCACTTATCCGTAAGCCTCTCTTGACGCGTAACTTCCCCGCAGGTGCCTTCCGCCTCTCTTCTACGAGCCGTGGCGGTCAGAGTGTACGTCTCGTGGGTGCTCAGACGAAGATCTACACCTTCCTCCACTACCTGCAGAAGGCAGACGTCGGGAGCTATCATACCTATGCTCAGATGAAGTCTCAGTCTGTCAGCGGTGATGAAGCGCTACCTGATATCAACTACTGGTCGTCGATTTTCCCTGGGAAGTTGCCTGACAATGCCCCTGGGAAGGCTATTCCAAGTAAGCCAGGGAACTTCACCTACTACAACTATATTTACTCGTTTGATAATGAGCCTTGGTCTCCTCGTCTCTTTAATACGAGTCGATATGGTAATGTCCCCGGGAACCTGGGTGAGTCTTTGGCAGTCTTCCCACTTATCTTGTCTGGCAAGGAAACTTACCAGAAGAGGGTTGGCTCTGGACTTGATGTGAATAAGTCAGGTCAGGCTCATAACATCGCTCCTATTAGAATCCCTGCCGAGATGCAGATCCCCTATATCGTAGGAGATGAAGAAAAGCCCCTTAAGTACGCTACCGATACACCTAATGAGGGCCTTTACTTCTCGACCTCTAACCTTGCAAAGGGAGATAAGGACCAGAGCCCAGGTTATATGATCGTTGGCTGGGGTGAAGGTCAGCAGTTCCTTACGGCCTATGCGTACCACTTCAATTTCGATGCTCAAAAGCTTGAAATCTACTCTCGCTACTTGGGTCCAGCATTCCATCGCCCTTACACGGGGCCTTTTGCTACTCAATATGCTTGGGATACATCTTGGCTCCCTTGGTATTCTACAAAGGCGTACGATGGGGGATACTTCGAGTATCGAGCTGAGAAGGATGATGCTAAGCGTGAGCTGACCCTCGGGGGATATAAGTATAATGGGCACCGCCAAAATAACACGGGGGTGACAGGTTCGCAGAACTCGCTCTTCTACTGGATCCGTAGTACGGAAGCCGAACCTCAATGGCTCTACTACTATGGCGCTAATATTTCCAGTAATCGTGGCCCTATGGGTGTCGGTACTGCGATGAAGGCAAACCGTGCTTCATTCAATGCTACTGAGCAGGGTAAGCTGGAGGCTTATATCCGCCTCTTCTCTAAGAAGCCTATCGCTAATTAATCTTACGTAGGCTAATATATCATCAGCTGGCTCCCTCTCCTGTCACAGGAGGGGGAGCCAGCTTGCTTTAGGGCGGTGACTAAAAGCAATAGTCGTTCGCACTCGGATCAGTAGTGGTTCGGGGTGCGAACGACTATTCGTTTGCAGGCCGACTTCCCATCCTTACTCCACGAGCCCCTATAATTATGGAGTGGATGCGCCTGTCGCAATGGTCTCATATATAGGTGGTGCGTGGGTAGAGCTATATAGAATGGCGAAGAAAGCTATATAACTTTGGACTGATTCCTATATAGCTTTACTTGGATTCCTATATAGCTTTCGGTGCGAAGCTATATAGC
>ERZ773027.393-NODE-393-length-27857-cov-10.535213_pt1 | contig 27857 bp, 30 predicted proteins | sample MGYA00511032_ERZ773027 | MGnify/ENA primary metagenome ERZ773027 (study PRJEB29015, sample SAMEA2738138) | human oral metagenome | biome: human oral; feature: human-associated habitat; material: saliva | place: China | collected 2190 ... | reverse complement strand
ACCCTCAATACACCCACCCCCACCCCCATCGACCTCAACCCCAAAACCACTACCAAAGTCTCAAACACCGAAACCACCCCACTCACCTACACCCACAACAACGGAACCCTCACCACCTGGCACGTCACCCACCACCTCCCCGGCGGCGCACAACTCGTCACCAACACCCACGGCGACACACGCCTACACCTCACCGACCAGCTCCACCACGACATCACCACACACGCACCCAACACCATCCGAAACTATACGGAAGAGACTTTCTTCCTGCCCCACTGGGCAACCGTACCAGTACCCACCCCCGTCGCCGACGCGCTCGCTGACCTGTACGCACACCCTGCATACGCCCAGCTGACCCGCAAGCAAATTCAGCGACCCGCTTGGGAAGATGACCTAGACACCGACACCATCACCCGCCGATACTGGAAAACTATCGAACCTGACACATGGGAAGGTGAGCCGTGGCACCACACCCCCGCCGAACACATCCACGAGACCATCGAATACCTCGAAGAAATCAAAGACCTAGCAATCAGCACCGAACCCGAAACGGACTACAGCACGCCCCTACCTGCTGAGACGGCAAGCCAAATCGTCCAGCACATCGACGAGCTCATCAGCACCCTCGAAAACACAAAATACTATGCTGACGAAGATTACAGCTAAAGCCGGATAGCCTGCACACCAGAAAGGAGGGAGAACATACCCTATGCAGTGCACAGACCAAAACATCGAAGAGCTCACCGCACGCCTCCATAGCCTATACGCCACCAAGTACGCGCACACAGCAGATACTAGCCACCCGTATGCCCTCGACATTCACCACCTCACACACCTACTCGGAGGCACCATCATCACCACCCTACACCTAGAACCCGGTAGCATCACTACCTGCATCACGCACCCGCGCCACGACCCGGCACCTGATGCAGGGGCGCCCTTCACCTTCACCACCACCCTCAGTAAGACCGACCCGCCCCGGCTCCAAAGATTCCGTCTAGCCCACGAGCTAGGACACATCTACCTGCATCATCTCAAGCTACCACCAGAGCGGCGGCAATCAGAGTTCTTCAAACACCCCCACAATCCGGCAGAGGCGGAACAGTGCACGCAAGCTAATAAATTCGCTGGAGCTCTACTCATGCCTGCACATAAGTTTCGTCAAGCATGGGATGAGACAGGCTGCGACCTCATCAAAATTGCAGAGCTCTTCAATGTCACTGTAGTGACAGCTGAGGCGCGACACAAGCACCTCGCCCAAATGCAGAACAACCCCTAAGCGATGGGGATTAGAAAGAATTAGAAAGAAGGGGTGACCTTACACCTGGAATAGGCGCAAGTTCACCCCTTCTTTCTGTACCTATGAAACCTACGCCGTATCCCAGCAGAGTTGTGCTACCATATATACATGCTCGCCTCCGGCAGGGGGAGAGCTTGGTAAACGGATGCATCACCCTCCAGTGGTGAACGTCAAGACCCGAACACCCGCTACAGGGTGTAAAGGTTTCCGTAGGCGGGCACCGCCTACTCACCCCACACAGGGAAAGTAGAAGTAATTCGGGCATCTTGCAGGCGTAACGCCTTGTCAGGGAGCGTCTTCCCCGCGCATGTGGGGTTGAGCCCTGACGGCTGGAGTTTCTTCGGATACACCTACAGTCTTCCCCGCGCATGTGGGGTTGAGCCTGAAAACAACTTCATGCTTGGGCGAGATGCTGTCTTCCCCGCGCATGTGGGGTTGAGCCTATACCTTTGGTTCTATCCACTGGGCTAAGGGTGTCTTCCCCGCGCATGTGGGGTTGAGCCCCTATTCATTACTGAACGGCTCCTTTCTGTCTTCCCTGCATACGTGGGACTGAGCCCAAGCCCACCTACACCGCACCCGAACCCACCAGGTTTTCCCTGCACACGTGGGGTTGAGTCTGCGGTGAGTCCATCACACTCCCTTCTCTTTACTCTTGCTCACGCAGGCAGGGGCGAGTCTATGCCTTACTGACCCCCTAAAAAAACACCCCCCAGAGTTGCACGTGAGATTTTAAGTGTGGTACCATATTCATATGAGGTTGAGATAAGTACTCCAACCAGCAAACCACAAACCACCCATAGAAAGGGAAACCATCATGGCAACCATCAACCCCAGCGACATCCTCATCACCGGCGACCACGTACTCCACGTCACCGCCACCGAAACCACTAAGACTCTCACCGGCGAGACCCTGACCGTCACCGCACGCACCGCCGAAGGTAAGACCATTACGGGAGCTATCGACCCTAACGACCAGTTCCGCCACATCCCCAAAGTCACCGAAATCGAAGCTGAAACCTACTTCGACATTGAACGCCGCCGCGACGCAATCTACAAGGACTCCGCATCTGACGCGCACCGAGCTCTGCGAAACCACTGGCTTCACCTCACCTGCGAGAACAACACCCGCGAACCGTTCAACCTTCTCAACCCTGCAAGTGCAGAGCCCCTGCTGGCTTATCTCGACAACGCAGAAAAGGAACTGACCAGCGCCCGCCAGTGGGTAACCGGAAAGCGCGCAGAGTACATTGAAGCTCTCGAAAAGATGCTCATCCGCTACAAGACCAAGCCTGTCTACACCGCACCCGAACCCACCAACCAGAGCGTCACCATCAGGAAGCGCACCTTCCACGTCGGACACATCTACGAGCTTTCTTACCGCAACCCCGGCTACGGCTGGTTTGACCGTACGGTGTACGCCCGAGTAGACCGCGTCACCAAGGGTAAGGCATATGTCACCTTCGGTAACGGCAAGCAGGGTTACATCGCAACCAATCCCGGTGAGAGCTGGTACACCCTCAAGGCAGTCGTAAACGGCAAGGAATACTGGGTTGAGGGTTGCGAAGATTACCACGTAAAGGCTCTACCTACCGCTTTCTTCCAGGAAATCGAAACCTACCGCAAGTACCGCGCAGAAAAGATTAACCCCGAACGCGAAGTCATCAACATCTACCTTGACCTCTTCGCAGGCGGCGCCCGCCCCGGTTGCATAGAGTCTAGCTACTTCATGAATAAGGAGGCAAAGCACTGGTGGGGAACCTACGAGGAACGACGCGCCAAGGCACTGAACGCAATCGCAGGTTTTCTGTACGACATTGAGAAGAGCCTGCACCACATCCAGTGGGTGCGCTCGCAGATTGCTGATTTCTATAAGGATGCCCAGTAGCTTCTAGCTAGTGGTGAGGGGTGTAGGTGGTGGTTTACTGCCGACGCCTACACCCCGTCTCTGTCTTTTTATTGCTGAATTTGAAAGGATTTGTTATGGATTACGCTTCTGTTCGTCGTGGTGATGTGCTTGTTGATGAGCCGTATGTTTACAGGGTTCTTGCTGTAAGCCCGGAGGGTCGGGCTCGTCTGCTTCGAGTCAATGGCGCCGTGGAGGTTGTAGACCTGACTAAGGAGGAGGCGTGGGAGCATCTTCCTGGTGTGCCTACTGCTGGTTGGGTGGCGCTGTGTGAGTGTAGTCGTGCGGCGCAGACTGTCGGTGCTTTCCTGAGTGCTAATCATCCTAAGTCTCCTATCGGCGCGCATAATGTCGGTTACAAGCTTCCTGGGCTTGAGATTGGTCTTACGCTTGATTCTGTCCTGCGGGATGCTGTGGAGGCTCGCCTGGATGATTATGAGGCGGCTATTGCTGAGTCCCGTGCATGGGTTGAGGCTCGACGGGTTATGTATCAGGAAGCGATGATGCCGCTCTTTGAGGCTGAACCCAAGGATACGTTCACTATCGCTGAGCCGTCCGGTATGGAGGAGGACTTTATTCGCCTTCGTGGGTGGCGTTTCGATGTGGGTCAGGTCTACCGTTTCAACTGTAACGAGAAGACTAATTCTGCTGGTCGCCGCCGTGGATATTTCCGGGTGGACCGTATTCGTGGCAACTGGGCGCATGGCACGCTTGATGACGGTTCTTCGGGCTATTTCTGTGTTTCTGATGATAGGGCTTGGAAGTATCCGCTCCGACTGGTGACTGATGATGAGGTGTTCGACTGCTCGAACCAGGTTGAGCCTGTAGCGGTGAGTGACCCTACGGAGGCTTTCGCATACGCTAAGTATCAGGGTATGATGCGTCACTATGGCATGCTGGGTGCTAAGGTCTATCAGAAGCTTTTTACGCGCGCGGTACGCCCGGCAATGCTCACTGGACAGTTCCAGCGGCGCTACGAACTGCCTACCTTGGGTTCGTTGTTCCAGCGGAGTTCCGAACCGTCTATCTATGTTGGTTCAACTCGCACTCCTCGCAACCTGAACGAAACCTACACTGTGGCTCTTCAGGAGATTGAGCAGGTAGAGAACCTTCTGTCCACCACTGAGGTGGAGATTCGAGAAATTCGAGGTCTGCTGGACGCCCTGGAAGGCTAACCATCGGCACCGCCTCTATAGGAGCACCCCAAAAGTTACTGAAATTTTTGGGGTGCTCCTCTTTACCCACAACACACAAGGTTGCACATACAGTTTTTAGTGTGATACTATGTTTACATGAGGTTCCAAGAATGGAATCACAGGAAACCAACGCAAGGAGAAAAACATGCAGAAGAAGGCTCTGTCCTACGAAAGCATCAGCAAGCACTACGTCTTCTACAACAGCCTTAACCCCAATGCAGAAGACCCGAGCATCAAGAACATCGTCAAGCGTGAGAACGAACTTCGCGAAGCAGGCTGGGTAGCAGTCCCCGGAACCTTCACCCTGGATGCACCCCAGCGAGAAATCGTCAAGGTCGAACCCAACACAGAAACCGGCAAGCACCTAGCCCACCTCATCAAGTTCCTCGCCACCAAGCACCAGAAGAAGACCGGCACCCCCTACAAGATGTACGCCCACCTCAACGTATGGGTAAACTCTGGAAGCAAAGACGACATCGGCGAACTCGGAATCGACGCCACCTTCACCAGTGACCCCGAGGGAAAGAATAAAGTTGGCGTCTCAATGACCACCTACCTGGAGGACTCCTACGGAGGGCTCAGCCTGGAAGAATGGCTCAAGCTCGACGGCAAGACCTACCCCATCGGTACCCCCATCTGGAGCGATTGGGGCAATCAAATCGACATCCTCATCAACCCTAAGCAAGGTGTCTAACCCGTAGGCATAGACTAGGATTACCCCACACCTTCCACTGGGTAGGTGTGGGGTAATCTTTTTGGAAAATAACCACAATAGAACTTGCGCAATAGATTTTAAGTGTGATACTATATTCATATGAGGTTGAGATAAGTACTCCAACCAGCAAACCACAAACCACCCATAGAAAGGGAAAACCAATGACCACCACCAACTACACCCCCGGCACCATCATCGTCCACGAAGACGAAGCACACCGCATCCTCCAGATTAACGACAAGGGACACGCACGCACCATCAGCGACTCCGGCGAAGCGGCTGTCATTGACACCAACACCATCGACACCGAAACCGCCAAGGTCATCCCGGACGCAAATACTGAAACCTGGGTGAACTACATTAGCAAGGCACGCACCGCACGCCACATCAATAAGGAACTCACCCGCAAGAAGTACACCACCGAATTCTTCAACGTCCTCGCAAGCTACCGCACGAACATGACCACCGAGGCAGTGCCTACTATCAGTCTCCTCAACGAAGCACCCACCCGAGAAGCTGTCCAGACCTACCTCGAAAACATCATCACTTCCGTCACTAACGGCAAGAGCACTCTGGAGAACAAGTACAAGAAGTTCTTGGCAACCGCAGTCGAAATCATGGAGAACGACCACACCCCTGAAACCTCAATTCCGGCACCGGATGCAGGAAACACTGTCATCAAGGGATACAAGTTCCGCATCGACTGGCTGTACCGATTCGAGGTACGCATCAACGCTGAGGACTACGAATACACTGGTGACTACGAGGAAGTGTACCGCTACGCAAAGGTTACCCGCGTAACCAAGACCCGAGCATACCTAACCTTTGAGGACGGCTCCGAGGGTCACGTCGCTTCCGCAGGCTCAAAGTCCTACGCTGACCTGGCTGTAGCAATCGGCGAAGAAACCTACCCCGTGGACGGTCTCAAGGAATACCCTACCGACACCCTCGACGACATTCAGGAAAGTGTCACCTACGCCGAAAATCGTGCACATGTCGCCAAGCAGATTAGCGGAACCTACAACACCCTCGTTCGTGAGGTGATTGAGGAGGACCCCTTCTGGGACAATATGTTCTCCACCTGGGGTATTGGTGGGCGTTCCGCCGAATCCGTAATGGCTAATGCTATGAAGAACCTTTCCCACAGTATTAGCGCCGCCACCAAAGCAACTGGACAGGCAATTACGCTACTTGACCTCCTGGCTACCTTCGACAGCGAATAAACCATAACAACATAAACCCCCATCAACCGTGGCGGGTACCATCACGAATGAATTGTGAGGGTACCCGCCACCTTTTCCTGTATCAGCACACAAATGATATGCCGACACACAAACCACTCCATCACTGCAAAGGTTGCAAACATGCTCATCCGGTTCAGTCAAACACTCTCCGGCTCCACTGGCAAAACATATTACGGAGCTACCGACGATACCGCATGGGTTACCGAATCACCTAACCCCCACGAAGCCACCCAACTACACGCTCTCATCGAAAAACTCATTGATGACGGCTCCTCCTTTGCCGTAATCACAGGAGCTTTACGCTCAGCCCTAAAACAAGCGTCCGCCGGTGGTGTAACGCTCGTGCAAAGTATTGACGACGACACAATCAAGTACCTCATTATCGGTAACAGTGCAATAGATATAAACGGAACCGTTCACACTGCCAAAAATCAAATGTATGCAACAGGTAGTACCCGCACCCACGGATACACTACAGAAATCACTCTCCTCACTTCGGCTATCAAATCCTGCTATACCCCTGATGAGCCAATTGAGAACTTACTCAAAAAGTTCACCCACACCACAACGCCCCGCACCCGTATCAAGGATGCCGGATACTCAATCCTAGTCCTGCAAATCTAAAGGAGAACCCCTGTGGCACATTTCATCCCCCTCACTGATTACAGCCTCAATGTAATCGAAGAGCCTAGCACCTTCCGTACCCCCTTCACCATCAGCGAGGCTGGAGAAATTGCCGCCGCCGTCACTGGAGGCACCGCATACAATGGCGCCGCTGTGCGCCTCGAAAGCATCGTCCTCGATAAGGAAACCGGCACCGCCGTACTTGGCGTATCCCCCACCACCTTCTACGACCTGCTTGCGACCAACATTCTCTACACGGCACCGAACGAAGCACTCGACGGCATCATTACCGAGCACGTCCGTGACCGCGCTGAGGCGTTCCGGGACTCCCATGTTCCTTCTGGTGCAGGAATCCTTGAGGATAAGCGCTTCGCAAATGCGCTGGCTGTAAGCCTTATCGTGGAGGATATTGATGGTCGCCTTCTGCTGACTGAGCGTGCGGCTGACCTGGCAATCGGTGCAGGTCTCTACGGCGTATCTGCCACCCGAGGAGTCACCGTGGAGGATATTGACAGTGCACACCCCATCCTTGCCGCCATTACTAACGGCTCCAATGTGCCGTTCAACAAGGACAATTTCACCGTGCAGGGCATCTACTTTGGCGACACCAAGAAACAGCCCGTACTGTTCTGCAAGACTATCCTGGATTACTCCCTTATTGGTGAAATCCCTGCCGCAGACGGCAAGAACACTAGCTATTTGCTGGTGGATAAGTCGAACCGGGAAACTCTGGATGAGTTCAAGGTCTCCGAGGCGGCACGAGCCCACCTGAACATGAGCATTTAGTAACACGCATCTCAAGATAGGGGATAGCCCCAAAGCTAGAGGGGGAATCACTGCCAGTAAATGCACCTTGCACTGCCGGTCAGGGGTCCCCCCCCTTTTTCCTGGGCAAAAAGATTTCTTCCCTACCACCCCAAAAAGTTGCATAACTAATTCAAGGTGTGATACTATGTTTATGTCAGTAGGAAATGGAACCTGCAAATAAGAAGTCCACCTTGGGGAATAATCCCCACCACGAGAGGAAATAAGTCAATGACCACCCTTAACGAGTCGAAGTACGACGAAGTCATCGCCGCCGCAATCAAGGTTCAGCGAGTACGAGCTGAGGCACTTGCCGCCGCTGGCGAGATTGCAGACCTCATCAAGCACCGCAATCAGCGCATGGACTCCGACCTGGTCAAGCTCCAGAAGCGTAACCCCAAGCTGACCACTCTCACCCCCAAGGTGAGCGACCATGAACAGGAAATTACCGACCTGAAGCAGTCTCTGGAATCTCTCGCTTTCCCGCTGGGTCAGTCCCTCAACACCGTTGGTCAGATGTGTACCAAGGCTCTTGAAGGTGACGAAGGTAGTATCCGACGCATCAATAACATCAATATTGGCGGCATTCTCAAGGATAAGGAAACTAGCCTCATCGAGGAAAAGTGTCAGGAATGGGAGGATATGAAGCTCCTGTCCGACATGTAAACGCGTAGAAGTGAGACCTCTGATGTGCACACATGCACATCGGAGGTCTCCGTTCATTCATTGTGGCGGGTCTCTTACGGCAAGTCGCCGCAGGGAAAGTTCTCATGGTGGTAAAATCTTGGTATGGCAAGGTACCCCATTGTCGCTACAGACAGACAATCGGCAGTGGAAGCTTTGCCGCATTTGAAACACCACAACACACTTTTGAAGAGGTGAAGCTATGGCGGCTTCGAGCAAGAAGAATGAACGGCGCTTCCATATTAACGGGGTAGGTGAGCGGGAGGACTTTTCCGCACGCCTAGAAGCTATCGAGGGGGTCACGTCGTGTGAAGTGACCTACCAGGGGTACACTCGCACTGAATGCCTCGTGCAGATGCGTGTACCGTCCGGCGAAACGAAACCCTTTACTCTCAAAGTAGGAGCGCCGTTCCACGGGCGCTGTTCTGCAACCCTTGCCCGCCTTGAGGGTGTGGATGAGGAAGAGCTGAATTGGGCTCATGAGACACTGAGTAAGCACCTAAACACCAGCCCGCAGTTCAAACCGGGGCACTTGTCGGGGCGCTACCCGACCGGAACCCAAGGGTGCGCACTGTAACCACCTAAAAGCGTACCAATCTTAGGTAAATCCCCTGGGAGAAATCCAAGATTGGTACGCTTTTTGTGTCTGCAAGCACTCATGTACTGCCTGTCACAAGAACCCCATTAAAATACATGGAGCGTTTGAAGCATGGTACTGTAGGTCTATCATTACTTGTCCTTTGGTGCACCGCTGAAACCGTAAGCGGCGAGCGCATACAATCCACCTTCTTGAAAGGAAAATTATCATGCTTTCCCTTAGCCACCGTATCTTGTTCCCTGTGAATGATTGTTTGGAGGCGGATGCGAATAGTCTTGCTGGTGTTCGTCGTCGTTTGCGGGAGCGGAATGTGGGTGTTGGTGATTTGTTGGTTGTGACTAATACGTTTCGTTCTGGTGATTATGTGGACCATGAGGGTAATCCTATGGATGCCTTTGTGTTTGGGCGTAAGTTTTTTATCAATCAGGATACGTTGTTCACTGTTGAGGGGGTTGAGGATGGTGGTGACCGGCTGGTTTTGTCTGTGAGTGAGTATCCGTCTGGTGTGGGGCATTGTATTGTTTTGGAGGATGTGGTGGGGTATGCGCGTGCGCGTGTGAGTGTTGTGGGTGTGGGTGGTGGGTATCATTTTTCGTCGGTTGGGGCTTTGATGGATGGGCGGTTTTTGGTTCATGTTTCTCGCTCGGAGTCTGGGTTGGCTGGGCGGGTGTGTGGTGTGTGGGATGTGCAGGAGGAGCTTGCTCAAACGGTGAATCGGTGTTTGCCGGTGGTGCGGGGTGGGTTGTTGCCGCCTCATCAGGATTTGAGGGTGAGTGTTGTGTGTGGTCTTGGGCAGGTGGTGGGTCGTGATGTGGGTTTGGTTGGTCGTCTTGAGGTGCCGGTGGTTGAGGGGTATGATGCGGTGCTGGCTCGTATGGAGTTTGTGTTGGATAAGTATCGTCGGTATGTGGGGATGGTTGAGCGAGCCGCTGATGGTAATTTTGGTTTGCCGCCGCTGGTGGGTGGGTCTGACCGTAGCTTGGCTCTTGCTGATGGGGTTGTGTTGGGTGAGGGGTGTTTTGTGGGTACTCGGTTTGATTACTATAAGCGTGCTAGTAGGTGGCTTCCTGCTACTGACCCCAGGTATGTTTTTGTGTCGCAGGTTGTGAGTATTGACCCTGTGGGGCGGTCTGCGGTGTTGGCTCTTGATACGGGGGATGAGGCGACTTTGACTCTGGGTGAGGGTGGTGAGGTCAGTGTCTGGTATGACGAGCGTGAGTATCGGCTTCTGAGTCCTCTTACTGTGGCTCGTGGGGTGACGTTTGCTGAGGCGAATGAGTATGTTGTCAGTAAGTATCAGGTGGAGTCTCGTAGGGATTGGCTCGCTAAGCTGGATGGTGACCAGTTTGTTCGGGAGCTGACCAGTATTGGTCACCCTGTCCCGGCTGAGCTGGTTGAGTTTCTGCACCAGCTACAGACTGTCGGGGATGATGTTGAGACTGCGTATAAGAAGGCACGTAAGGCTGTCCTGAAGCAGAAGGCTGTCAAAGTGAAGGAAGTGGCGTCGGTTGAGGTTCCTCAGTGGCGCAAGATGTGGAACGAGTATAAGGCTCTGCACGCTGACCTCCAAGAAGCTCTAAGCCAACAGTAACCCCCCCCCCCATCCCGTCCCGCAGGCACACACACGAAAAAAAGGGTAGTGGGCAAAAAAGAGGGTAGGGTGTTGGTGGTGTTTCGGTATTGCCAACACCCCACCATCCTTAACCCAGCCAACGTTACATGTGCAAACTTTAGTGTGGTATTATGTTTTTAGTAGTTGTGCGGGTCACCCGCACCAAAGAACACAACCTACACAAGAAGGAAAAACCCATGTACCCCATGAACCATGCACTCAAACCCGCAACCCTCAAGCACCACCTCCAAGAACGCATCCCTGGCGCTCGCGTAGAAATCACCTCACGACACAAAGGCAACATCACCGCCGAATGCACTATCACCGGTGACATCTACCGAATCACCCTCACCAAAGTCACCGGCGGCTACACCACCCGCATCGAAACCCCAACCGTATGGGCTGAAAACGACCTCGACTACGAATCTGAGAACAAGACCCACAGCCGCAACCGAGACAAAATTAACGCCGCAATCAAAGACCTACTCACCAAATAACCACACCCACCGATGCCCTATACGTAGGCGAGCGCCTGCTATAGGGCATTGCAGGAAGGAACCACCAATGGACTTTTACACACTCGCCCTATCAGTAATCACCGCCTGGATTATAGTAACCCTCATCGACCGTTGGGTACGCCGCCGCGTACAGAAGAAACCAGACGGGCACCTCGCCAAATTCTGCACCAAATTCTTCCACACCGAGGAAGAAAACACCCCCACTGGCGAAAGCTGGGTCTCCAGCGGCAAAGCGTACACGTTTGCATTCGAGGGTATCGTATCCGGCATTTCTGCATTCCACCTCGCCGGGTACCGCACCGACAAGTTCTTCCATGCACTTTTGCATGCGCTCGCTGGTGAGAGTGAGACCGTAGAGGGTGCCACAGCTGAACAGGTGCAGTTGTGGCGTGCGGCGACGATTCTCGCTGATTCGGACTTCAACCTCCCCATTCCCATTCAGGAGCTCGCAGAGCGCGCAGAAGCATGCCCCGCAGAATTGGCGGCATACAAGGCGGCGGCGAAGAAATGCTACGAGTCGCTGATGGTCTGGAACACCTTCGGTGAAGGTGAGCTAGAAGTGCTACAGGCGGCTCGCCGTGATTTGGTGAACGCTATCACCTACACGTACTTGCCGAAGGTTGAAAACATCACCGCTGAACAAGCCACCACCACCAACTAACCCCCTCGCCGCGAAGAAAGGAAAAGGGCGACAACCTCATGACTAAGCATGCCACCATCTCATTCCGCACCTACGAGCACCACCACCTCACCGAACGCATGCTACACGGTAAGATGCGGGCAGGCACCACCGGCGACCTAACGCTCACACTAGTAACCGCGTGCAGTAGCCACCCCCACAGAGAAGCAGGTGCCCTCACTGCACCCACTGGATGCACGGTAGGGGTTCTGCGGCGAGTCAGTGAAATACCGGCAGGCGTAGAAAAAAGGTGTACCCCTACCTGTTGAGCTGATTGACTACAACAAGCAGGACGACACCTGGCTGGTTACGGTGAGCATCTAGGTGCTCGCTTCCTGTGCAGGTAAAGGCGGGGGGTGGAAGCTGGTAACCTTGAGACGTATCAAGTGGCGTATCGACTCAAGGGAGCCGGGTTCCACCTCCTTTTCTTTTTTGTGAGTGACACACCCACAACACCAAGAGTTGCACACGCATTTAAAAGTGTGGTACCATATTTATATGAGGTTGAGAGAAACACTCCAACCCACCACCTACCACCCGTTAGGAAGGGAAAACGACTATGATTCGTGCACGCTACATCGAGAACAATGACCAGTTTATCGCCGCATACAAGAACATCAACCCTAACCACCACCCCGCCGTCACCTTGCACCTGAACAACGACAACCTCGTCCTGACCGGTGTCATCAACGAAGACGGCGACACCATCCACTACATGAAGCGTATGGGTCTTCCTGCGAACCGTGAACAGCAGGTGCAGGAACTGAACCAGCTCGCCGAAACCCTCAACCAGGCAACCGGCGCACAGTTCACCCGCAACACCAACACCGACACCGGACACCTCATCACCGGCGGCTACGTAGACGCAAACTACCACCCCGCCGCAGGCAACCCCAACGCCGAATACATCACCGTGTGGATGTTCCCCGAACACTACGCGCACTACTTCGAAGCTGAGCAGAACCTCAACATCGCAATCACCGACAATGAAATCACCGTAGACATCACCACCAAGAGCGACGAAGACGGATACTGGGGTACCGTACCCACCCACACCTTCACCCACAACGGACACCGATACTTCGTCGAACCCCACAACCCCAACACCTTCAAGGAAAGAACCTACACCCTCCGAGCAGAAAACATCATCAACACCACCCACACCCTAAACCTCGAAGCAGGACGCATGAACATCATCGCAACCCCCGCAGAATAACAAGCCAAAACCCAAAGCCCGGCACCCCCCCACGGTGCCGGGCGCAACCACACCCACAAACCACCCACCAAACACAAGGACACCCAAAAATGAGCATCACCCCCACCGAAAACCATCACACCCTCACCCGAAACCCCCACCAAACCATCCCCGCTATCCAACGCATCATCACCGACCGCATCACCCAAGAACGAAACCGCGCCCGCCACATCATCACCACCACCACCCAAAAACTCCTCAACACCCCCACACCACCCACACCCACGAAACCCCAGCACGCACCCAACCCCCAAACCGCTACCCTCACCACACCCGGCACCAAACACCAGCCCCCACAAACCATCCACGACGGAACCTACATCACCCTAACCACCAACAACAACCCACCCGCCCTCTACAAAACCACCGGAACCACACCCACCACCACACACCTACTCACCACCACCAACGAATACCACGCCACCCTCACCATCACCACCCACCCCACAAAACAAACCCACACACTCCACCTCACCAACATCACAGGCACGCACACCTACCATAAACACCCCACCATCACCCCCACAGGAACCACCAACTACAACGAAGCGCGAGCGCTCGCACCCATCATCCAGGCACACGCCGCCGTCACCGTGGCACTCAATGACCATCTGCGGGCTGTCCGTAAGGAAAGGAAGAAGACCGACACCCCCGCATGCAGAGACGCACTCAAAACCTACATGAGGACTCTCAATGCTTGCTTGACCACCGGTGACCTTGATACCCTGCAAGAAGGCGCCCGCCACGCCCTAGAGCTTCTACCCTCTGATACGCATATTAGGGAGCTTGCCCAAGCGCTAGGCGACATACTCCGAGCACGCTACATGAGCTCGAACGACTCTTCACAACAGGAGGCATAATGCACACCCCCACCTACGGCACAGGCTCCATTGACTACACCGTCGGTTCACCTTTGGAGCTGGTGACCCTCTATGAGCACCTTTACGAAACCGGTCAGCTACCCACCCGACTCGACAGCAAACACTACAGTGCACCCGCACGCCTCGCATGGTACAAGTACCACCCGGACATCAAAAACCACCCGCAGAAAGCCGAATACCGGCTAACCCTCAGCATCTACCCCACCAACCAACCCGCAACACACATTTCTGAAACTACCGAAGGGGCTTGCACACCGACCCCGGAGGCACTACACCGCATGATTCAGAACGTAGCACACCGCCTCAACGAGACAGGATTGTGCCATTTCGTACAGGTGACCAACCCTTCCCTGCGTGAAGAGCTTTACCCGGTACACCGTGCAAGCTTCGAAGCGAAATACATTTACGCTGACGCACGCACACACCCTGAGATTACCGACCCGACCCACTACTAACCCATAGGAGAAAACCCGCCATGATACCCAATCCCGTAATGCCAAACGAACCCCACGCAGGGCTCTTCTGGCTAGGCTACTACTTCACCGCCCTCATAACCATCATGAACCTCATCTACACCCACAAAGTAGTCAAGCAACTCGACACCCAAGGAGAAGAACTAGTCACCGACCCCGACTACAAACCGTGGGTAAAGAACCGAGAACCTGAAACCCGAACAATCTCCTGGCTGTACGCAGACATGTTCTCACCCAAAACATACGTCCCAAGCGTCATCTGGTACTACCAAGCCGCAATAAGCCTCAACACCTTCACCACCCTCGACCCAGCACTCATAAGCGCCGCACTCGGACTGACCAGCACAGCAACATACCTACTCCTCAGCCGAGGAGCACTCACCAAGTGCACCGTGCCCATGCTGAAGAAAATCGGGTGGGGCACCCTCACCTGCCACGCTGTAGCGCTCGCTGTCTTTGGCGTGTTGGTCGCTACCGGCGTGTTCATCTAAGCGGTACAATGTCTATGACACCTCTACAGAAAATTGAAAGGAAACATTCACCGTGACTCACGAAGTTAAGGCTGTCGCCAACCCTGACCCGGAACTGGGTACCTCTTTCCTCGCCGCTGTCGCCCCTATTGAGGGTGCACGGGAGGTGGACTTGCTTCGCATGGCGGCGTCCGCCCACTCATTCGCACCGTACGGCGAAGAGAAAGGCGTGCTCTGCTTCTACACGCACGACGACACCCTACTCTGCTACCCGCACATCAACCCCGACACCGGCAAAGCCACCCGCTACACCCCCATCACCGCAAAAATTCCCGGTCACGCACGCAAAGCACAGTACATGTGCGACTGGCTCAAACGCACCAACCAGCGAGCACCCATCAAGCTTGAGGGCACTGAACGGCTCCACGAAAAGGGACGCATCCGCCTAACCTACTTCGGCACCGAAGGCATGCTGAACGACTTCCCCACCTACAGCCGCTTCTAAACACCACCAAGCACACCAACCCCCTATCCGCCATGTATATGATTGGCAGATAGGGGGTTACACTATATGTAGGTACCGAAACAAAAAAGAAAGGCGACACCCATATGACGCAGTTCAACCTCAACCAACTAGAACTCTTCGAAACACCCGTCCGCAACCTACCCGATAGTAAGACAGACACAGTCCTGCGATTCAAAGCAGTGAAGAGCCTACATGAGCTCCGGGCGGCACTCCACACGAACTATGCCCGGAAAGGCTTGAAGCTTTTCCTTTATGCGGAACCTACTGCCACGGAGCATGTGGTAGGCGTGGCACCGGAGGTGTACTTTGGCGTACGGGTAGCTGTCCCACATCTTTCCGGCGCCCACAAGTCCATTATCCGATACCTACCACTCGACGAAATTACCCCTCCAAGCGTCATCGAGCATGTCACGATTGAAGATTTGACGGCGGCAGAAAGAGACACCCTTCTACTAGTTGAAGCACCCACCCGCATCGGGGAATACGCTACCGCACGCAAACGCCTACTCAAAACCCTCGGACTATCCCAAACACAGATACTGGAAGCACCCAACCCTGCCGGGCTAACCTTCGACAAGCTAGAGATTCCACTCACCACCTACCTCAAGAATTACACAAACAATAAATAGTGTGATACCATAGTGTTATAGAGGGGCAAGAAAACCCCACCACACAAACCACCCACCGAAAGGGAAAACCAATGACCATCACCACCGAACTGCGCACCGAAGCCGCACAAACCCACACCAAACTCATCGCCGCAACCACCAACGCCTACAACGCAATCATGCAGATTGGGTCCATTCCCCTCAACATCCAGGAATCAATGCTCTTGCTGACTATCAACAGCAAGGAAGAACTCAACCTCACCGAGCGCTCGCAAAAGAAAGTCCGTCACGATGCAGTCCTCAACGCGTACAGCTCTATTCATGGGCATATGCACTACTTCCCCCGAGCAGTAGCAACCAACATCGCTAAGGGTGATGCAGAGGCAATCCAGAACCTTATCAAAGGTGCTGAAGAAGCAATTATCCACGCTAACAGCACCATCAAGGCGCTGACCAACAACTAACCCCAAAAGGAGACCGGCAATGACCACCAGCCCCCTCACCCCTGCCGAGCAAAGAATCCTCCGCATCGAATCCAAAAAATTCCGAAACCAAGGCAACAAAGAACGACGCATCTACGAAGCGGGATTCACACCCATCGCCTACTATCAGAAACTTAATGCCATGCTCAATGACGAAAGAATCTACAAAGCCGCACCCGAGCTCATCACCGCACTACGCAAGAAACGTGCTGATGGATAATCCGATACCCGCCCCTAGCACCCCGCACCACACCTGGCATGCGGGGTGCCTCACCCACTCAGACATGGAACTACTTTTCCCTATCTTCTTCTTCGCAATGGTCTATCTCCACAACAAAGCCTAATCAGAAAGGAACCCCCACTCATGACCACCACCATCTACAACCCGCCCACCGCTACAGCAACCAGCGATACCGTGCACGCCGCGTTCACGGAAGCCCCTACGCACCTTGTTGCCTTTGGCGAGAATGTCACCCTGGGCAACCCTGATGTGCAGGTGTACAGCATCCTTGCGCACAATGCACGCTTCATCGTGCTTAGTGATGAGACGGCTCCTGCCACTCACCGGCTTGTCTGGGAGACCACCAGTGAGGGGTTGAAGCCTATGATTCACGCACTCGATAGTTCAGCCACCTCTTTCGAGCCCGGTGCACTACTGGTCACCAGTAACCCGGAGAACTACAATCAGCTCAGCGACCTCATGAGTGAGATTCATTCTTCCCTGGCGGCACAGCCTATCGACGTTGGTTCCCTCAACACTGCCCTCAATACCCCTATCCACGAAACCAGCGTTGAAGGTATTATCGACAGCCTGACAAGCATCGTTCATGGTTTCTGGAAGACCACTGAGCGCACCCTCAGCAAGGGGCACGCCGCCGCACACGACACATACCAGCGCATCCTCAAAGCACGCATCAATAAGACACTGAACCTCAACAGCATCACTGCGCCGATTGAAGAGTACTCTGCCGCAACCGTCGGGAATATCCACATGGTGTGTGGAGACACGCTCCACCTGACCGGGCTGGGCATGCCCTCTAACGATTTGTACATGGTCAGCCAATTTCAGAAAGACCCTCACACCAGCGCGGTTTCCGCACTGGTGTTCAAGGGCACCCCGAGTAACACTATCGTCGGAACCGTCGCGTACCTTGAGCAGGCTGAAGCCTACGTCTACCGTGACAAGCTGAACGGTAACGTGAACCTCCTGTACTCGGTCAAGGTCATCCCTACAGCCACCAACGAGAACGCACTACACCTGTTGAATAATGCGTACAACTTCTACAAGGGTGCACGGGAACTTACCGGAAAGCTCCTTGACAGCTACGACTCCGACCAGCACATCCCCGCTGATGCGAAAGCACCACTCAGTAAGCTTATCCGGCACTCCCTGGACGAGTATGTGTACCCTCATGAGTGCGACGACTACGTCGAGTACATGATTGACCAGCACTACACCCCGTCCTCCACCTTCTACGGGTACAGCATCTATACTCTCAATAAGCACAAGGTCACCACACTACTATCCACCGCGCACAAGCTCGCAACCGTATAACCCCAAAGGAGTCACACTTCTTGTATTTCCCCGAATCCACCTTTCAAGAGCAGTGGGTTACTGACACCCTACTCAATGGAGCACCGCACGATGTCCAGTGGAGCATCCAACCTACACCCGGCAGGAAACCGACCCTCACGGTCACCTGTATGAATCAGGTGGGCAGGACAGAATCTCAGGAACTTCACGTCCCGCCGTCCCCTGCCGGTGGCTTCGGTCGCCACATGGACGTTTTGCAGAGCCTCATCAACAGCAACCCTGAAGACGCTAAGGACGGTTCTAACTGGGCGCCTTCTGCACGCCCCACCACCCACAGTGGCATGCAGACCCTCCTACGCACAACTAACCCGCCCACATACACTGTCACCCTGCGTATCTGGAACCAGGAACCTACAGGGATTAGCGCAGGCGCCCTAAGACCTTTTACCAGCTGGGTTCTTACCACCCAAGCGACCCACGCCAAAATCCTCCCCTCACCCCCTGGAACCCTACCGACAGCAACACTTACCAGTAGTCAGACCGGCGATATTGTGAATAGCCCCTACCAGTGGCTCTCTCACACCGCCAAAGTGGACGACACCCTCCAACCGAAATTGAACACCCTAGAAACCGTCGAACTGGACTACAGCACAGCCACATACGTGTACACCCTCGACCGGAAAAACATCAAATACGTGGAGTACATCGTCCCTGTAGGGAACCTGTAAACCTAAACGGTGCCGCCTGGTGAAAATTGCCAGGCGGCACCGTTTTACTTACACAAACCTGTAAAGTGTGGTAATATATGAGTGTCGGCTAGAAAGAAGCCGAAAACATCAACCCCAAGAAAAGGAAACAAACATGCCCCTCGCAAGCACCCCCGACAACGAAACCATCGCAAACCTGCTCGCACTACTCATCCCAGTGAGCAAACTACTCATGTTCGCCGCCCTCACCCTCATCGCACACTACGCACGAATCCTCCACACCGACCTACCCAAAGCCCAAAAATACCTCAAACTCAACAAAGACCAGTACATAGCACTCAACATCCTCTACCTGGTCATCATCGTCACCGCCACCTTCTCCAGCATCTGCTTCGCCTGCTCCTTCCTCTACCCCTAAACCACCACCACTCGAAGCCCACCCCACGGGTTGTGGGGTGGGCTTTCAAAAAAAGGGGCACGCCCCACTCAAAGCAAAGCAAACGCCCACCACCACTGGCACCCCGACCACACACCACCAACCAAAACACCAAGGAGACAAACCAATGCACTCACACTACGACACCTTGATTACAATCATCTTCACCATCGGATGCATCTTCACCACCATCTACCTACTCGTCATCCCCGCAACCGCTATCGGAATCAAACTATGGCACAAGAAAACCGGGAAGAAAATCACATGCCCTGACTTCTGGGAGTACGCAGTCCTCGCCGCCGGTCTCACCCTCATCGCAGGAACCATCGCCCTCTTCATCCTCTTCTTCACCGCCAGGGACGGCGTATTCCTCGTACTAGGATGCGCATCCAGCATCGGAATAGGACTAACCCTTCACTGGCTAAACCTCAGCGACACCGACGAAATCGGCACCTACCTCAAAATAGTCACCGGCGGCATCGGCATCTTCCTAGCACTCACTGCCCTAACCTGCATACCAGCCGCCTCAGACCGAATCGACTACGCCCTCAAAACCGAAAACGACGCCTACAACCAAACCACCACCATCCACCTCGACCCCAACAACCAAAAACTAGAAGGCGAAACCCACACCTACCCCATCACCAGCCTACGAACCAACCGACAAGGCACCAGCTACAGCTGGATAGAACACACCAAAAACGGAACCCTCACCACACGCACCGTACAAAAAACACCCGACGAACGATACGAAATAACCATCAAAGACGACCTACCCCAAACCGACACCACACCACAAGTAGAACGAACCATCGAATACCAGACTAAAGGTGAGGAAGTATCCGCCGGTAAAGAACTATGCGTCGAAAAGAACAGCAGAGGAGACATCGGAATCCTACCCACCTGCAACCCCAACAACCCCAACCAAACAGAAGCACGATTCACAAAAACACAAACCACCATCCACATCCCCGCCGGTAGCATAGACAAGACGGTAACCATCACCAGCGAATAACCACAAACAAGAGCCGCCCACAAGGAAACACAACCCTTGCAGGCGGCTCTTCCACAACCACACGCAACTCGAACCCAAAGACAAACAACCCACCCCATCCGACACCTACACGAAGAAGCGCTCGCGTACATATTTTTGCAATCTGCTATTCAAAACAATATGGAAACCATAGTGCAAATACTCGGTGTTGGGGTGACGGTCGGGCTCTGTTTTATAGGAGTCGCCAACCTGACCTGGGTTAAAATCATCTCCCTCTACACAGCCGTCCTCACTCTCACCCAAAACATTCTCCTACAGCAACACGCTGTGACCGCCATGTACACCATCAACATTGCCTACTATCTGATTGTTTTATTTGAAGACAAGTACCCGGCACTCAAAACCCCGGCACTCAAATACGGTGCACCCACACTAGCAATCGCTACAGCCGCCACTACAAACTACATCCTACTCCAACAATCCATCGCCTCACCTGCAACACTTGCAATACTTGGAGCAACCACAGGACTCCTCATGGTCAAAGCCCACAAATACCTCACACTCAAGGCTCTCACTGCAACTAACGCAATCATATGGAGCTTGTATTGCATCACGATTGGCGCCTACACGAACATCGTGGGAAACATTGTCATCCTCATTGGGGTACTAATCACCACCGCACACTATCTCAAGAGCGCAAGACAAGGAAACCTGCTATAATCAACTCAGGAAAAATTAAGCTTGCAACGGCATCGCAAGCTACAACGTCACCAGCAGAACGCACAGCGACGCGGGACGTTGGCAGGGACCACCCTGATTCACAGCCCCCTTGCATCTTAGATGGAAGGGGTTTAGCTGTACCTGAATCTACGAAAGGAAACTCAAGATGCAGGAAGAAACTAGCTACCTCCACCCTGGAGACCTGCTCCTTATCAACCTCCCCAACCCATTCAGCATCTACGCGCAAACCTACCAAGTGACTGACAGTAACACCACCAACTTCATCCTCCAAAAAACTACACATAACAGCCCCCGCACCTTCGTATCTCAAGAGATTCCTGACGTCATCACCGGAACCCACCAGCCTGGCGGCAAGGAATACCTGCATGTCCCCGGCGCGACCATCATTGCATACCTCAACGAACCCTGCGACACGGATACCGTGCACCTGGAACACAATAACCCCTACATCAAGGATTCTTTCGGCTACCACACCTACCGACCCAATCAACCTGTTCTCATCATCCCCCGAGGCAAGGAAGTCCCGAAGCTCGACACCGTCAAAAACGCATGGGAAGAAGGCATCACCCTCCATAATTCGCGTGACATCTACCTTGACCATAACGTCTACCTTTCTTACATGGAAAAACCTGATAACGGCGCGTACGGGAGGCTCATCTACGGGCTAGACCATACTGCCAACATCATCCCCCTCAGCGATGAGACGCATCTGGCAATTAAGCACATTCTGGACTCGGGGTCGATAACCGAGATGACCACTAATGTGGAAGAGCTCATTGACCTATCCTTCAATCTTGGTGCAGAGAGTGCGGATGGGCACCTATCCGTTAAGGCGTTCAATAACCAGCTCGACAAGATTGACACAACGCTTCAGGCTCTTATTTCTTCCATTCAGAGCCTCCAGGGCGACCTACAAGCGTGCCGCGACATGCTAAACTGAAATAGTTAGAAGAAGATTCATAAGGAGAACCACAATGATTCTAAGTCCTTACCGTCACCCTGAAGACATTAGCACCGGCGACACCGTCCTGGTTGTAAACCAGGGGCATAACACCAACCGCCTCTACTGCACCGTTGTTGAAATTACCTCCAACGACAATGGTTCTTACGGAGGAACCGTTACCTACCCTGGCTCTTGGGCAGGGGAACCTGTTTTCATCAACAGTAACTCTAACCAGTCTGAATGGTCGCTAGACTATTCCTACTCCCGCCACATCCATAAGAACCCGCGTGAAGATTTCCGTGATGACGTTTGCCAGGTGTACCCCTTGGGCTCTCCTATTCGCGAACGAGAGGAGCCGAACCAGATTGAAATTGCCCCTGGTAGCCCTGTGTGGCTTGCCGTAGAGGGGAGTGGCTGTCGTAGCGTGAACGTCAAGTCCGCCTTCAAAGACCTGTTCTTCCTCGAAGGAATGGATGATTACCTCTTCATTCGCGGGGAGCTGGAGGATACCTTGGATGAAGATTTTGGACTGATTGCCAACTGGAATGAGCGATATTTCCCGAATGGTATCGTTCCCATCTCTAAGCGACTTGGAGAAGTCCTACAGCAGACCCCCTGGTCTACTATTTCTGAGGCTATCAAGGGTCTGCGGGATACCGGCGATGTATCCGATGAAGATGAAGAGCTGTTTGAGGAACTTGACGACCTGTTTGGTCTTGGTCAGCCCACTTTCCTCCAGGACCTTATCGACCTGTATGCAATTGATGATGAGCCCCTGACTGACACCGAGTTGGCTGACATGTATAGTCAGAACATTACCTACGTAGCGGACACTGGGCATGTAGACATTGATATTGCTATGTGGTCTTTCCGTGACACCCTGGATAACTTCGTCTCCTCGACTAAGTAAATACCCAAAGGTGCCCCTTCGCACTGTTTCAAGCACTGCGAAGGGGCACCTTTGTTGCAAAACAAAGCGGATTACATGCCTGGCAGGTGGTGTGGTACAATTGTTGTGTTGGCATGAGTCAAGCCGGGTTTCCGGCTTCCAGCCAGCAAGTTATAACTTCAGAGAGAAAAGGATGAAATTATGAGCGAAGTTACCGCAGAAACCCTTGCATTCGATGCAGTCATCGAGGGTAAGAATCTTACCCCTGAGCAGTTCAAGCGCTTCATTGAGGACGAAGAATCTGTTGAGGTGACCGGTATTCGTGTTGCCAGCAAGACTATCAAGCACAACCCCGGCAAGGAAATTGACCGTCTGGCAATCTTTACGCTTGCCACTGAGGGTGTTGAGCCCATCGAGGTTGAAGTTGGTGCACTGACTGAGTTCGAGCATAAAGCCATGAAGCTGATTGCTGAACGCCCGAAGCACGGCTTCGAAATGTACAACGATAACCGTGAAGGCGACAATCTGCACATCAAGCTTGAGCTAGTTGGTGACAGTGTCCCTGTGGTTGAGATGTAACCTCACGACCCAAAAGAAGCCCCTACCAGATTCCCCACCGGAGCCTGGTAGGGGCTTCTTTTTACCACAAGGCTTTGCGTTTTGCGTAACTCAATATAAGTGTGATACTATATTCATGGCTGGTGAAAATGAACCAGTGAAATTACAACTCCTGAAAGGAAATACAATGACCACCATCAACGAGCGAAACCTCGAATACTTCGACCTTATGCACAAGCGAGAGTACCGCAACGCAAACGTGCGTCTCGTATGCCAGAACGACCTGGGTAACGTCTGGACCATCTATGGTACCATCCTCTCCGCAAGTGACCAGTGGGTCACCGTCAAGAAGAAGGATGGACAGACCTACTACTTCGCCGCTCCCAAGAACGCAAACCCCTTCGTTGCCGCCGCACAGGAAATCCACGGCGCAAACCACTACCTGAACATCATGGGCGGTGTCGCCGGTAAGTACAACCCCTTCAACGTCAAGTACGTCCAGCTCGACACTAGCAACCCCAAGCGTGAGCTCACCCGTGTAGCTGACATCGAGGAATATTTGAACGTCATCGCACTCATCCGAGTCGAGATGGAAGCACCTAAGAAGTACCCTCACTGCAAGCTCAACCTCTGCTTCGGCGACCTCGATACCAGCCGCATCGACGGTGAATACAGCCCCCTGGATGCCTACGCGCCCGAGATTGAAGACCGAGTAACCGAAATCTTCAACGCCTTCGACCGCGCCCCCAGCATCGCCGAGGAAGTAGTAGCCGCCCACAACAATATCCACCAGCTCAAGCAGGCGCACGGCGCAGAGCTCAAGAGCCTCCGCCTACCCCCCGTCGCCCTCCTCGGTGACTTCCGCCGGTACGCTGGACGAAACACGTACTACCTCAACCAGGCAGTACACCTCAAGGGAGCAGTCACCGGCAAGAACACTATCGGATTCATCAAGGAAGTAACCAACGAATTCCTCACTGTTGGAGTAGAGAAGGGCGGCAAGATGCTCGCTCTCTACAACTTCATCACGAACACCAACAATGGCTTTGTGCACCCCATCCTCGCTGAAGGTGTGCCCAGCATGGAGCAGATGCGACTCGTCCGAGTTCTCCCTGTACCTTACGTACCGGGTGAAAACGGAGAAGAAGCAAATGCAATCGCCGCAGAACTGGGTGAGGCAATCCAGCACTCCCACGAACACGTTGCAGAGATGCGCAACATCATCAAGAACATCGACTTCAACCAGGTCGTTCGAGAAATCAGTGGTGGCGACAAGGAAAAGTTCAAGGAGACCATTACTTTCCTGAACTCCTTCCGAGTTCATGTAGACGACGCTATCAAGAACGAGCCGAAGACTCTCGATGCTGAAAAGCTCGACCAGATTCTCGACCGTGCACGCCACGCTCTCGCAGACCTGCCCGATGACATCTACACTCTCGCAGGAGAGCTCAAGCCCACGCACCACGATGAGAGCATCCGCCGTCGAAAGATGCGCTACCTCAACGCATAACCTTCCGCACCGTAGAAAAAGCCGCCACCCAGCATGCTTATCCATACTGAGTGGCGGCTTCAACCCACAAATAGGAAAGGAGCTCCACTTGGAAACCACCACCCGCAAATCAATCCCTCTCACCATCTGCCCCACCGTAGAACAATCCCGCATCCTTGCCGAGCACGTGGAGATGTACCACTTCGCACGCAATAAATTCCTTACCATCATCCAACGGCACAAAACCTTCGACCCGCACGAAATCCTGCAAATTGCCGAGCTTGACACTTACTCCCAGACCCCAGCGATTCAGCACCTACTGAAAAACGCCCTCGATGAGGCAATCTCAACCTCATCAAACCTGGACGGTGAATACCCTGCACAGGAATACGTTGCACGATTTACTTACAATCACGACTACAGCATCGACTCCGCAGGAAACGTAGCCCTAACCACGCTCCACGGGAAAATCACTATCCCGACAAAATGGGAGGGCACTCCAACCCACTACCGGTACCTAACCCACCACAACATTCGGCTGAAGCCGCAAGGTAAAGGGTGGAAGATTTACTTCACTATCGACACGGTCACCCGCTCACAAGCCACCTGGGACACTGTAGGTATCGACCTGGGTAGAAGGTTCCTTGCTGTCACGTATGATGGGGATAAGACCTTTTTCTACAAAGGTAATCATGAAATCTCCTCCCGCAGGATACGCTACAGCCGGACGCAGGATAACCTGCTCAAAAAGAAGAGCCGAGCCGCGCGAAGGAAAATGCAATCCATCAAACGCAAACATTGGGCGATGATGGAAAATTACATCCAGAGCGTAGTCCAGCAGATTGTAAGCAAGCAAGAAAAACCCACCGTATTCTTCGTAGAAGACATCCACCCGACCGAAAAGGCTCAGCAGAACGCTCAGGGGCGTAGCCCTTACCACAGTCATTCCGTGCAGTACATTTTCCCCTATTTCTTGAAAATTTTGCACAGTGAGGCAGAGCGGAATGGGCACCACGTCCGCATTGTCCACATTGAAAACACTAGTAGGGAATGCCCCAAATGTGGTATCATTTCTAAAGGTAACCGAAAAAACGCATCACACAAATTGCAATGTGTTGAATGCGGGTACCAGACAAATGACGACCGCGCCGCCGCGATGAACATCCGCAACGCAGGAATCATCGGCTACGACAAGGGAACATTTGAAGCACACATGTAGGCATGCCCTCGCATGTGGGCGGGGTGCCAACAGTCACCCCACAGGCAAACTAGAACCCACGCTGTGTTCAGGTTCAGTGAACACAGCAGAAGATGCATCTGTGGGATATAAGGAATAGCACCTTACAAGGATGCCTATGATATTCCGCCCGATGCTACGGGAATGGGATGAACGCCCTGGTAGCTAATTGCAGTTAGCTACCAGGGTGAACTGCATCCTGGACACATAACCTCAATATGCTGAAAATCTCACGCATGCCACACTTTTTACGCTACATGCAACAAAGTAATTCCGCTATACTGGCTGTAGCGGGTGCCGCAGGCCCTCTGCAACACCTAAACCCGGCAACTGGAAAACACTCACAAACAGGAGGAAATAAACCTTGTCTGCCACTTTCATGAAGAATCTCAAGAAGAAGACGGTCGGTGTAGCATGCATCACCGCCTTGACCCTGGGAACCGGCACCGCAGGCGTCGTCGCACTCAACGCCGCACATGCTGTCGAATCTAGCGCTTCTGCCGCATCCAGCCAGGCGCGTACTAACACGAACAAGACCGCACAGCTCTCCGACTTTACCGGCAAGGCTCCGTCTCAGACTATCGACAACTACGTCCACTGGATTTACAACGATTCTCAGTTGCCGACGTACAACACTGCCTCCAGCACCACGTACACCGTGAAGGTTGCTGACCTTGCAGGCGTAGGCATCAAGCCTGAGACTCTGCTTATTGGTGCTGGTGCTACCCGGTCTCAGGCAGATTCGCTTAACCAGCCTGTTTATGCTGGCGACGACGCATCGAAGCCTAACGCTACTACCCTCACCCTGGGCAAGGGTAGTGTTTCTACCACTATCCGTGCAAATTCCGACGGAACTATCACCATTCCCCGCAATGATGACACTCTTCAGCGCATCACCTTCCTCTATTCCGTTGAGCGCGCAGACGGAAATGGTACGGTGACTCAGCGTATTACGTTCAACCCCACTCTGCCGACTCGTCAGCAGGGCGCCGTATCTGCCAACACCACTATTGGTCAGCTGAGTACGACCGCGAAGAACCCTAGCGAGGTTAGTGTCAATGATGCAGGTGACGTAACTTTTACCTACACTAACAATTCTCAGGTTCCGGCAACCACTGCGGCAGGGTCTTCCCTGGACGACGGCAAGATTCACTTGTCTATGACCCGTGACGGTAAGCCTGTCTCGCTGGAAAAGATTGAGATTAAGCCGGGTGAAACCAAGACCATCTCCGTTCAGAACGTCAAGGCGTCCAGCACTGCTGGTGAAGTGACTGGCTCTGATTTCAAGGTTATCGAAAAGGTTCCCAGCTGTACTCAAGAGATTTCTGTTGGACCGTCTGACCACCTTGCCGCACGCACTATCGTCATGCCTGCTGATAGCGAGCTGATGCCTGGTACTGCAACTGAATTCTTCTCCAATGCAATCTTCGGTAAGGACGTCGTTCGGGCGGCACCCATTACCCCTGCTGGTGCTAAGGTTGAGCTTTACGACGCTAAGACTTCTCTCACCCCGTATCTGAATGGTCAGGGAACCTTGGAGGTGCTTTCTTCTCATGCATTTGGTGCTACCTCCGCTACTGCGGCATGCTCTATTTCTAGTGAGCATGAGCACACTTACGACTACTCGGTCTACGTAAAGCCGGTCGAAGCGCCTGAGCCTACCCCTACCCCTGAGCCTGACCCGTCTGAGACCCCCGAGCCGGAGCCTACCCCCACTGTGGAGCCGACTCCCGAGCCCACTCCTTCTACCCCGG
>ERZ773027.387-NODE-387-length-28079-cov-6.165037_pt1 | contig 28079 bp, 26 predicted proteins | sample MGYA00511032_ERZ773027 | MGnify/ENA primary metagenome ERZ773027 (study PRJEB29015, sample SAMEA2738138) | human oral metagenome | biome: human oral; feature: human-associated habitat; material: saliva | place: China | collected 2190 ... | reverse complement strand
ACCTGCATCAGCTCGATTCCCTGACGTGGAACAGGACCGAAACGGTCTTCCAATCGTTTGCGGTAAGCATCGAGGTCGGCATCGTTTTCAATGTTATCGAGCTCGCGATAGAGCAACATTCGCTCCGAACTTCCAGGCACATACGTGTCGGGGAAATACATTTCGAGGTCGCTTTCCACCGCACAATCGTCAATGAAGTCATCGCCCGTAAGTTCTTTTCCCTCTGCCATTTCCTCCGTATAAAGGTCTTGGAACTCGTCGTTCTTTAGTTCGGTTACTGCTTGGTTCAATATCTTCTGATAAGTTTCGTAGCCTAAATCTTCCATAAACCCACTTTGTTCAGCCCCAAGAAGATTGCCTGCACCACGAATATCGAGGTCTTGCATCGCCAGACTGAAGCCACTGCCGAGGTCGGAGAATGTTTCCAAAGCCTCCAAACGACGGCGTGCATCGGGGTTCAGGGCTGCCAATGGCGGTGCAAGCAAGTAGCAGAAAGCTTTCTTGTTGGAACGTCCTACACGCCCACGCATTTGGTGAAGGTCGGAAAGTCCGAACTTATGCGCATCGTTTATTATGATGGTGTTGGCGTTGGAAATGTCTATACCGTTTTCAACGATGGTTGTTGAAAGCAGCACATCGTAGTCGTGGTTCATAAAACCAATGATGGTTTCTTCCAACTCTTCGGGTTTCATTTGTCCGTGCCCAATCGCTACACGGCAATCGGGTACGTATTTCTTGATAAGACTTGCCAATTCGGGCAAGTTTGCTATACGGTCGTTCACGAAAAACACTTGTCCGTTTCGGCTCATCTCAAAGTTTATCGCGTCGGCGATTACTTCTGACGAGAAAGAAGCTATTTCCGTCTGAATTGGATAGCGGTTGGGCGGTGGTGTTCGCATAATGCTCATATCCCTTGCGCCCATCAACGAGAACTGCAAAGTGCGGGGAATGGGCGTTGCCGACATCGTTAGCGTGTCGATATTGTTCTTCAGTTGGCGCAGTTTCTCCTTTGTCGATACGCCGAACTTCTGTTCTTCGTCGATAATCAGCAAGCCAATATCCTTCCATTTTACGCTCTTGCCTATCAGTTTATGCGTTCCCACGAGAATATCAATCTTTCCTTCGGCCAAGTCTGCCAATACTTGCTTGGTTTGTTTGGCTGTTCTTGCTCGCGAAAGGTAGTCTACCGTAACGGGCATATCCTTCAGTCGCTTACTGAAAGTTTGGTAATGCTGGAATGCAAGCACCGTAGTTGGAACGAGCACGGCTACCTGTTTTCCGTCGGTAGCTGCCTTGAAAGCTGCCCGCACCGCTACTTCGGTCTTGCCAAAGCCAACGTCGCCACACACCAACCTGTCCATTGGGCGACTGCTTTCCATATCGTATTTCAGGTCTTGCGTCGCTTTCAGCTGGTCGGGCGTATCCTCGTAGAGGAACGAAGCCTCCAATTCGTGCTGCATAAACGAGTCGGGCGAGAAGGAAAAGCCCTTTTCGTGGCGTCGTTTGGCATAGAGCTTTATCAAGTCGCGAGCAATATCCTTGATGCGTTTCTTCGCCTTTTCCTTGAGTCTGTCCCACGCTCCCGAGCCAAGAACAGAAAGACGCGGGGCTGCATCGCCACTATCGGCACGGCGATACTTGCTTATTTTGTAGAGCGAATGTATAGAAACGTCCACAATATCGTTGTGCTGATACACCAAGCGTATCATTTCCTGATAGGATTCGCCTGCCGGAACACGCACCAAACCTGCAAACTTACCAATGCCAAAGTCTACGTGGACAAGGAAATCGCCCGATTCCATCTCTTGCAACTCCTTCATTGTAAGTGCCATCTTGCCCTGTCGAGCCTTGTCGGACTTTAGGCTGTACTTGTGGAAACGGTCGAAAATCTGGTGGTCGGTGAAGAAACAAACTTTCAAATCGTTGTCGATGAAGCCCTCGTGAATGGTTCTGTTCACGGGCATAAAGGGGATATTGTCTGCCACAGAGGTCGTTTCGGCTTTGCTGTCTGCCCCCTTACTGTCGAATATATCGCGCAAACGCATTGTTTGTTTCTCGCTGTCGGCAAGAATATAGAGTTTGTATCCTTGCAGCAGATAGTCTTTCAATGACTGCGTAAGCAACTCAAAGTTCTTGTGAAAGAGCGGTTGCGGCGAAATATTAAAACGTATAATCGCCTTGCTTTCCTCGTTCTTTGCACGGTTTGCGCCAAACTCTATGCGCTTGAAGTTCAAGGCATCGTCGGTAAATTGTTGCGCCGTTATGAGTTGAAGATTAGCTTGCAACTGCTTTCTCAACTCGTTTTGCTCTGTTTCCGTTTTTCCTTCGAGCTGCTCGGTCAGTGCTTGTGCGGTGAAACCATCGTTGTAAATGCGTTCGATGGTATCGTGAATATACAGCAAATCCTTCATTACGAGGACTGAATCTTTCGGCAGAAACTGCAAGAAAGGTATTTTCTCTTCGCTCAATGTAGCCAATTCCGGCACAATCTCCACCTTTTCTTTCTTGTCTTTCGATAGCTGCGTTTCCACTTCGAAAGTACGAATCGTATCTACATCGTTGCCGAAAAAGTCGATACGATAAGGCAGTTCACTCGAAAAGGAATAGACATCGAGAATGCTGCCACGCACGGCAAACTGCCCCGGCTCGTACACATAGTCTACTTGTTGGAAGCCATACAAGCGCAATGTCTTCTCTGTTTCGGTTAAATCCATCGTCTGCCCGACACTCACAGACAAGGTATGCTCGTCCAACTTGTGCTTGGCAACCACCAATTCTGCCAACGCCGAAGGCTCGGTAACAATGCAAAGAGGCAACGAAGCGGTAGCTTTTGCCTCGTTGATGACCGACAAACGCGACAGAACCTCTGTACGCAGTATCTCGTTTCCTGCATCGCGCTGACCATATTTCACCGCCCTGCGATACGAAGAGGGGAAAAACAACACCTCAGCAGTCTGCTCCTGCCCATTTTCGGGCATGGCGATTGTTTTCAAATCGTTGTAGAAATAGCCCGCTTCGTCGTTGTCGTTCAGTACGAAAAGCATTGTTTTTTGCCATCGTTTCACTATCGAAGCAAAGAACATTGGTGTGGCAGAAGCCAATAATCCTTGAAGAAAAACCGTGCGAACCGACTTTTCTTCCATTGTTTTCATCAAAGCATCGCCCTGTGGCAACACTCCATATAGTTTCTGTATGTCTTGTATATTCATCGCAATCATTGCGTTCCGACAAACCGTCGGATTTCTTTTTTGAAGTACAAAGGTACAACTTTTACCTTATATATAGTCTGCTTTGAACTGAAGAATTTAGACCCGACTCCACCATTCGTTTATTGCTTGTTTTTCAAACGTCAGAAGTAAAGAATTGGAAAGTACCTACATTCTATAAAAAAAGTACGGATGTTTTCATAAAAAAGTACGGACGTTTTCCCGAAAAAGTACGGACGTTTTCCCAAAAAAGTACGGACGTTTTTTCTGAAAAGTACCTACGTTTTTATTTTATTGTCGTAAAAGCGGTGTAAAAAAGGTTGTTCAAAGGGTACAAAAGCACTATTTTTAAACAGATTTTCAACTGAAAGCCAAATAGTTACAAGCATTTTCGCCAAGCAATACATAGCAAAATAAAACTGCTTCGAGCAAATACGGAAATATATTATCGTGTCAAAATCTTTTCTTTCTGTCTTTTTTGCTATCTTTGCACACATGAAAAGAACGATATTTGCATTATGCGCATTCCTTTTTTCTATCTTTACGCTGCAGGCAACAGCGAAGGATTGGAATGCCGACAACATACCAATGGTGCACCTTCAGGACGCAAGACGATATGTTTGCGACCCCGAAAACATTATGTCCGCTGCTATGCGCGACACCACCGACGCCTATATAGGCAGGTTGGAAAAGGAAGCTGGCATACAAGCGGTATTTGTTATTGTGTCGCACGTGGAGAACGGCGACCCTTTCCGTGTAGCGCAAGACATCGGAAACAAGTATGGCGTGGGTAATAAAAAGACCGACCGAGGATTGGTTATCGTGGTTGCCGTAGACGATAGGAAATACTTTATTGCACCTGGCGATGGCTTGGAAGGCGACCTGACCGATGTGGAATGCGACGATATTGCACGCATCTGCATCGTAAAAAATATGCGAAAGGGCAATCCCGATATGGCTATGCTATCCACGGCAAAGGCTATTTATAACAAATTCAAGACGGGGGAAACAGGTATTGAAAGCCCCAAGGAGGGAGCAGACGATGCCATTGCAGCTGCCATCATTCTGTCTGTTGTCTTCTTTTGGATAATCTGGTCGATAAGAAACCGTAGAAACAATGGTCGTGGTGGTGGCAGACGAGGTGGCAGTAGCACTAACTCTATATTCTGGGGCAACCCCGGACACATGAACGACAGACACTTCGGAGGTGGCTTCGGTGGCGGAAGTTTTGGCGGAGGCAGCTTCGGTGGCGGTGGTTCTGGCGGTGGTTGGTAAGACATTCAAACAAGAAAAATAATATTTTAAAACAAGAAAAGATGAAGAACAAAGCACTTTTAATCGTAATAGCGATTGTGGTTGTCTTAGGCTTATGGGCTTATTCTGGCTACAATGGTATGGTAGACAAGCAAGAAGCAGCAACCACTGCCTTGAGCAATGTGGAGGCACAATATCAGCGCAGAGCCGATATGATGCCACAGTTGGTAAAGATTGTGAAGGCATACGCCAAGCACGAAAAGGAAACTTTCGATGCTGTAACAAAAGCACGAAATGCTGCAACACAGATTCACCTCGATGCCGAAAACCTGACACCCGAGAAAATGAAACAGTTTGAAGTAGCGCAAAACCAACTTGCGCAGGCTTTCTCACGTTTGATAGCTGTTGCCGAAGCCTACCCGGAACTGAAAGCAAGCGAGAATTTCAAGGCTTTGCAAATTCAGGAAGAAGGCACAGAGAACCGCATTAACGAAGCGCGCAAGAAGTATAACGAAAGCGTACAGGAATACAACCAAACCGTTCGCCATTTCCCCAACTCACTGTTGGCAGGTATCTTCGGTTTCGACAAGATGACTAAGTTTGCTGCTGCCGAAGGTGCAGAGAAAGCACCAGACTTGGACATTTAAGTTTTAGGAGTTAAACCACTACCTTTGTTTGCTACCAGCTTTGATGTATCAACGCATCGAAGTTCTCTGAAACAAGCAGCATCGGTATTGGTTTAACTCCTTTTCTTTACGAAAAACCACTATGATAAACGAATGTAAATTTTACTACTAATCTAATAAAGATTGGTTAATTATATACTAACCAATGTTAAAACAAAAAACGGCAAGCGGAAAAATCGCCTGCCGTAGTGGTCTGCCACTTACGCACCCCGTTACGCTTAGAGTTGCACCGCTGCATTGCTCCTACCCTCACGAGGTATTGCAAAGGTATTCAATATATTTTTATTTTACAAATAATACGTTATAAATGTTACGGAATGAAAGCTATTTATACGCTTTCTAAATAATAGAAAGCATTTACTTTTCGGTTGTCATAGCTGCGAATAACAAGAAAAGAACGAGTATTGCAAGTATTATCAGTGCCCCGCTTTCTTCTTTGCCTGCTGCCATTATTTCGTATGGGCTAACATCTAAAGCCTTTCCGATTTCTTGTGCTTTTTCCCACGTCATATTATTATAACGTATTTTTTAGGAAATATTATACCCGATAATCACGAATGCACAAATTTCTTGGGTTTTCGTTCCAAGACACGTGCAGCCACGTTGTGCCTAACTTGTTGTGTTCGTAAAGCAAAGTATCTACTTTCTTGTTTTTGGAAAGAATATCGAACAACTTTTGCCCGTATTCTTTTGACTTTATGCGAATGTCGGCTGCTTTGCCTTGAATGTGCTTTGAGTACAAAGCCCCGCCTACAAGGGTGTTCAGCTTGCGACAACGAAAACCCGATGTTATTGTAATGGGTTCGCCAAGTTCTTGGCGGGCGGGGTCGAGAATATTTTTTACAAGATATGTAAGATTTTCGATAACTTGTTTTGTTGGCGTGTTATCTATTTTATTCCTTTTTGCCGTGTCGCTTGCAACGAGTTCGGAGAGATTGAAATATTTGCCTAATGGTTGCGAAAAAGGTGTATTTTTCTGCGAATGTAATTTTGTACACATTGTCTTTATTTATTTTTCGATTGTAAAAATATAGTTTGATTTCAATTTTTTTCATAGTTGTAAATAAAAAAAGAGAGTGCCAGGCGTTGCGCCCGCACTCTCAAAAATAGACGCTTTTCTATTTTCTGCTTCTTTTTCCGCTTTGTGTTAGTCTTTCTTTTCCTCTTTCTTTTGGAAGAACTGAATAAGAAGACCTAACACCGTAGAAATGAGCGATAAAATTTCTAACTTGTTGATTTTCATTACTATGTATCTTTAATGTGTTAAACTTTGCGGGAATTATGGGTGTTCGTGTCCCCCTCCACCGCTTCCACCGCTTCCACCTGCAGAGTTACCGCCCTGCTTCTTACCGCCGTTGAGCACCTTTGTAGAGCCACCGCCGAAGTAGTTTTTAACTGCTGCTTCGTTGTCGGGGTCTAAGTCGTTCACGGTAACCATTTCGCAAGTAGAACGTTTCCACTGCTTGTTGTCGAGTTCTGAAAGAATAACACCAAAAGCAGTAATACCGTTTACGGTGATGTTGTTGTGTTCTACACTTATAGCAGAACTTGTTCCCTCGACATCAAACATTTTGCGCATATCTTCTGCAGTTGCTGCACTCGCTGGCTCGTGGTCTGTTTTTTTGTTCTTGAAACGAATCCACTTAAATTCCGAATTGTTGTCGAAGAAGACAATAGTAAACATACCATTTTCGGAAAGTCCTAAATCTTTGAGGATATCCTTTGACTTTTGGTCTACATTTACATTCAAAGTACCGTTGTGGTCGTGCACTTCAAAAAGGTTCGTTCTGCTCAATGTACCTTCTGACACAAGAAATTCAGAGGGCAAAAATTTGTCTGTTTTCTTGTTGTAAAAGTTCAACTCACGGTGTGAGTTCGCAGATAGGAAGTAAGCCATTGACTGAGCACCGTACTGCTTGTTCTCGAAAGAGTGGTCGCAAATTTCTTTCATTTTGCGATATGTTTTCGTCAATGTAGCCATTTTGGTACGCTGATACGCTTGCCCGTATGTGCGTGGGTTCTTTACACTTTCCGCTTTTTCGCGGGTTACTTGTTTGCCATTGAGCACTGAATAGGTGAAAGACTTCGTACTTCCACGTCTGTGCCCGAAAAATCCTTTACTTGTTGCCATAGTGTGATAAGTGTTAATTAAACGTAAATAAATAAGTTCACGTTTGCAAAGGTAATAAACGGAGTTGGAACAGACAAGGAGCGGAGCAAGGGCGAAGAATTTTTGGAGTTGCAAAATTGATGATTTTTCGATGATAATTTTAACATTTGAGAGGGCAAAAAAGTGGCACTTTTTAACATTTGACGTTTTTGTATAGTTTAACGCTTTGTAACTATTTTTATAGATAAAATAATAGCTTTTTTATACACAAAACGATGTTTTTTCTATGTGGTCGAAAGAATAAGCGGGCGGGGCATTTGTGGAGCGAAGCGACACAACGCCCCTGCCCGCTGTGTGTCGTGGTTGTGCGGGTGTTATTTAGATTTAGTATAAATAAACTTTTCGTATCGATGCGAGGACGGGGGAAGCCTTGATAAGAAATAAATACGGTGGCAGCTTGTTAGGCTGTGAGTTTAGCGGGACGGTTGGCTTGGGCAACAGAATACGAGCGAAAAAAAACTGTTTGCGAAAAAATACGGCTGCAAGCCGTATTTTTTGGAAACTTTTTTTTTGCTCAACATCATTGCAGGGAGCCCCCCTTTGGGGGGCGCACGGGAGCAAGGGGCAAGGGGGCGGGGAGCGCAGCGGAACGCCCACCGTGCCCCTTGCGAGGGTGGGGCGGGGGTTTGCGCAAGCTATTGCCGAAAGGCGAAGCTACAGCGAAGCCTTTGGGCTATGGCGATGCGCTTGCGAACGACGAAAGGCGAGGGGTGGTCGCCTTGAGGAGGGCGCACACTTGCGCCTATTTATCCATAATATTTATTATTTTACGGCAACGGGGCGAAAGAATGTAGCCCCGTAGACGGAAAATAATACACGCGAATATTATGATAACATAGGCGCAAGAAAAACAATGAGTGAGCGAAGCGAACACCGCTTTTGTGTCGGCGAAGCCGTGAGAAATGAGGAGCGAGACACGCAAAAGGGTTGCAGGCTGCAAGCCTGCGAAGCCTTTTGCGTTTTTGACCGAGCGACACCGCTTTGCCCCGCAGGGTCGTGGCAACGAGCACGGGGCGAACATTCGGGCAAAGGGCGAGAGCAGCGCAGGGCGAACGCCTTTGCCCGCAGGGTCTCCCGCAAGGCGTTTTTTGGTCTGTTTCTTGTGAAGACCCCCAAAAACGTTTAAGGTATTGGATATGAGTGGTTTATTCGCAGTTGGTTTGTAAATTCAACTGCGGCACTACTGTGCCGCAGAGTTGCACTTTTAGAACGGGCACTTTTTAGGAACTTCACCCCATAAGTCTATTATCTGTTTTTTCGTTGGTGTCCATATTTCCTTTATTTCTGATGCGCTTAATTTCTGATATGGTAGTATTTTTGTTACTTTAGGTTTTTCAACTTCGTAAGACATTATTAGAGCGTCTTTGAAACGCTTTTCCTTTAAGCGTTTTTCTGTTGCGAGGTATTGCGCAACTTCCATTGCAGCACGTTTTATTAACACGCTTGTATCTTTGCTATCAATAAGTTCCTCTAATCTCTTGATAAGCATTTTATCTACTTTTGTAGGTTCTTTCTGCTTTGTAAGCTTTTTCGGTTCGTATGCCTTTTCGTTTGGTGAGATTTTGAATGTAGTATGTATCGAACATCTGTTTTTTGGCTTTATTTTTCCGTTTTTCGTGTAGTCTTTATTTCTGAACTGAAAGTATTTTGCTGCAAGTATATGGAAATATCGCAGGAGTTTTTCTCTTGTATCATAGTTGCAAAGGTTGTGCAGTCGGTTTCTTGTGCTTTCAATGCGAAATACTTTTGAGAATTCTCAAACGCTTCTTTCTTTTCTAATATCTTGAAAGACGAATTAAGCGAAAACTCAATGCGCCAAACTTCATTTTCTCTTAGCCCAGCTTCTTTCCACGCATCACGAATATAGAATTTGTCTTTTACTTGCTGTAGTTCTAAAGATTTGTTATACATTTTGGTAGTAATGGAAGAAGTATCACTACCCCACTTCAAAGAATTTATAATACGCTCGTTCCACGCATCACGTCCGTGCATATAGATGTTAGATATATCTTTTCCGAATTGGTAGAACGCACTTTGATTTATTTTGCTTATTTCTTCTTTTGTGTATTTCTTTATAAAGTTTTTCGGTGTTTCTCCACTATCAAAAACGTTGAAATCCAAACAAATGTCGATACGTGAAAGTGTTTGGTAGTTATATGCGTTTGATATTAGAAAGGCTCGCAAATCATCTATGGGGGACACTTTATAACAAGCTCGGTTTGATAGTCTTATATGACAGGCGTTCGGCAAAAATATTCCTCCGTTTTCTTTTACAGAATATGGATTGCGCCTAACTTCAAATTGCGGAAAATCCTCACTATCGTAAATAGTAAACATTTCCCTATATTGTGGTGTGCCGTACTCACGTTCTTTTACCTTGAAACCACGAGTCCTAAAAAACTGTGCGTTTCTTGGGGCTTCAATGCTTTCAAGGCAATAGACTTCGAGCCAATCGATATTTACACACCTATTCACTTTTTTTATTGCAAATCGATTGTTTTTATAAGTTTTCCGTTTTTAAACATCTTGATATTACGGTAACTTTCATAAATGCTTATGACATTGCCGTTTTTTGAATGCTTAAGAATGTTTGTTGTGAGTTCACCAAATGTTATTTTTTTCACTGAATTATAGCCCTCTGTGAAAAGGGCTATAATTTCTTTGTCAATAATACGCTTAGAACGGCTCATCGCTATCTTCTATTTTATTGTTGTTAGTGTTGGTTCTTTCTGTTGTTTCCGTGTTTTGCTCTTCGGATTTTCCCCCGCATAATTCCACTTCGTTTGCAGTGATATTTACACCGATGTGCTCTTTCCCGTCTTTTCCGTAGTATGGTTTTACTTCGAGCCTGCCACGTATAAAAACCTTTGTTCCTTTTTTCAAGTATTGAAGAATACCCTCTGAAAGGAAACGGGAAACGATAGATACCCACGTAGTTTCGGTAACAATTTCACCCGTTTTTTTGTTTACATACTTGTAAGAAGAAGCTACACGGAAAGTGTAGAATTTCTCACCGTTGTTTACTCTCGTTTCGGCATCACAACCGAGATTTCCAATAATTTCTGCGTTTAACATAATTCAATTATTATACGATTAGTTACATTTGAAATAGAAAGAATAAAATGCCCTTTAAAAAGGCTGTACACTCTTGAACTTTCGCCATAGTGCACACGAATTGTTTTTCTCATTGTTAAAAAATTTTGTGATATAAATTTGATATTTTATCCATTGATAAAGAAAGGTATATCATTGTTGTATTTATGGAACTATGACCCATAAGTTTTGAAATACTTTCTATTCCCATACCGTTATTAAGCAATGTAGTTGCAAAGGCGTGCCTTAATGCGTGCGGGTGCGCTTTGTCCTTGCGTACGAATGGCAAAAGATTTTTCTTTACGATATACCGTACTTGTATTGTTGTAAGTTGTTCACCGTCTGAACAGTTATTTATTATATAGCCATTGTATGGAATTTTGTACAACTTGTTGTTTATTAGGTTTAAAATTTCATCTGAGAAAGGCACAACACGTTTTTTTCTGCCTTTTCCGAATACGGTAAACACTTGTTGCTCTTCGTTCATATCATTTCTATTTAGGGCAACAAGTTCAGATACACGTAGCCCACAATGGTACAAAATAGTAAGTATTAGTTTATCTCGTATTTCAATATCCGTGCTTGTTGGCATTTTGGAAAGAATTTGCAACATTTCGTTTTCGGATATTGTGCCGAATAGTTTCGGGGCTTCTTTCAATGGTGCAATAATGGCAACGGGGTTTTCTTTTCTGCCATAGAACTGGCACGTAAAACGAAAATATGACATTAAGGCAGCACGATGCAAATTTATTGTGGCAGGCGTTAATTTTTCCTTACCCAATTGCATTAAATAACTAACGACATCTTGTGTTGTTATTTTTTCATCTTCTACTTTGCAAACTTCGTCAAACTTTTGAAAGACATACGAATACGTCTTAATGGTTTCTTCTGAATAATGACGCATATAGCGACAATAATCTAAATAATGGTTTACTTTCAACATAGTAATGAAATTTTAAGTGTAAATACTATCGGTTTTTTTCGTGGGGCGTGTTGGCAGTTGTGTTTTTAACAGGGCTTTTGTTATAAGATTGGTTAAGTTGCCTTTTTTATTTGTTAAATACGAATAAAGAAAACTGACAAATTAGCACATTTACATTTTTTGGGTCTATATTTGCACTTGGTTTTGCAACGAGACGGTAAATAAAGAACAACTGCCTCAAGATAACAAAAACCTTTAACACAGGTTTACCAGCTGACAAATTGTCATTTAACGCATTAGAATTATAAAAACAACAATATTAATTTAATAAGATAAAGAGATTATGAAAAAGATTGAAAAACTTTTCGTTGGCGCAGCTTGCGTGCTTGCACTGACATTCTCAGCAGGAGCTTTCATCAAGGTATATGCTGCCAAAGCACCGGTAAGCGCACCGGGACAACCAGTAGACCTTACTTATGCTGCCGAAAAGGCACTACCAGCAGTAGTACACATTAAAAACGCACAGAACTCTAAAACAAAAACAATAGAAGTACCCGACGACCCATTTGGCGGATTCTTCGACTTCTTTGGCTTTGGCAGTCCGGGCGGTGGCTCACGCCAACAGCAAATACAGACACCGAAACGAAGCGTTACAGGCAGTGGCGTCATCATATCTTCAGACGGCTATATCGTTACAAACAACCACGTTGTAGATGGTGCCGACGAACTCACGGTTACCCTGAACGACAACCGCGAATATTCGGCTCGCGTGGTGGGAACCGACAAAAGCACCGACCTTGCTTTGATTAAGGTAAGCGCAAACAACCTCCCTACCCTCCCGATTGGCAATTCCGACAATCTGAAAGTGGGCGAATGGGTAATTGCAGTAGGCAATCCTTACAACTTGAACAACACTGTTACAGCAGGTATCGTCAGTGCAAAGGCTCGCGGATTGGGCGCAACACAAGGCGTGGAGAGCTTCATTCAGACCGATGCTGCCATCAATCAAGGCAACTCTGGTGGTGCGCTTGTAAATGTTCAGGGGGAACTGGTGGGCATCAATGCTATGCTTTACTCGCAGACAGGTTCTTACAGCGGTTATGGTTTTGCCATTCCAACCGTTATTATGAACAAAGTTGTAGAAGACATTAAGAAGTACGGAAGCGTTCAGCGCGTAATGTTAGGCATTCAAGGTGGCGATGTTCTCAACTATATCAATGCACAGAAGGAAGAAGGAAAGAGCGTAGACCTCGGCACAAACGAAGGTGTCTTTGTCGATAAGGTCAGCGAAGACGGAAACGGAGCAGAGATTGGATTGCGCAGCAAAGACGTTATTACAAAGTTTGACGGCAAGAAAGTAACCAAGATGTCTGAACTTCAGCAACTTCTGAACGTAAAACGTCCTGGCGACAAGGCTACCATCACATTTATGCGCGACAAGAAAGAAATAACGAAAACCGTTGTTCTGAAGAATGCTCAAGGCACGACAAAGCCTATTGCACAAGCCGACATCGACGTTCTTGGTGGACAATTCCGCCCTGTAACCGAAGCGATGCAAAAGCAGCTGAGCATAAAGTATGGTCTTGAAGTAATAAAAGTAAATGGCGGTGCATTGCGCGAAGCAGGCATCAACCGTGGCTTCATCATTCAGAAAGTGAATGACCAGACTGTTAATTCTATCGATGCATTGCAGAAGATAGTTAAGTCAGCCTCTACCAGCAGCGAGCCTGTACTCTACATTCAGGGCATTTATCCTACTGGAAAGAAAGCTTACTTCGCAGTTCCGTTGTCAGAATAAACCATTTCTGCCCAACTTTGGTTTAAACCTACACGGCAGACTGTTATACCAAAACAGCTCCGATTAAAACAGAAAGAATGTTTCAAACGGTCTGCCAACAGTTCAAACCAAATGCAGAAATACTTATCTAAAAAAGCCTCGCCGTTCTTATACGAACAGCGAGGCTTTTCCATTTCAACAATATAAAAGTAGTCCTGTCTATATTCTCAAAAGGAACCACAATGGCTAAAAACGGCCTTGATTCTGTAAAGATAATTCATTAAGAAAACGATAATTTCGCTTTGACGTTGCGAAAGCGGCTCTTTTGCAACGCAAAACCTACGCTTTTACCGTGCAAAACAGCCGCTTTTGGAATGCGAAACAATAGGTTTTATAACACATTGATGATAAAGCAGTTACGCAATAGCCATGTTTGCGAAAAATATTTACAGGCTTACGGCCTTTTTCAGGCTATAAAACAATGCAAAAGGAACAAGATAACGGATAAGAAAGTCTTTTCATTCGGAACGGTTAAACAGCAGTATTATTTTCCCACTGTATTTCCACCGTTCCGCAAAATTACTGTCTTATCAGGTTTCGCCCTGCGTCTATGCGCAAGAAAATAAATAGTAGCAGCGTGAAACCCCATAGAGAAGAGCCACCATAACTAAAGAATGGCAGCGGAATACCGATAACGGGCGTCAAGCCAAGCACCATACCTACATTGATGAAGACGTGGAAAAGGAAGATGCTTGCAACGCAATAGCCATAGACTCGCCCAAACTTGAAGGGCTGCCGCTCGGATATATACATCAAGCGAAGTATCAGAGCTAAAAACAGTAACAGCACAGCTGCCGAACCAAGAAAGCCTTCCTCCTCGCCTACCGTACAGAAAATAAAGTCGGTATCTTGCTCTGGCACAAAGTTGAGCTTTGTTTGTGTCCCATTCAAAAAGCCTTTTCCTTGCAATCCGCCCGAACCAATGGCAATCTCGCTCTGGTGCACATTGTAGCCCGCACCTGCAAGGTCTTCCTCCAATCCTAACAGCACATTGATGCGCACACGTTGGTGTGGCTGCATAACATCGTTCAAAACATAGTCGGCAGAATAGAAGAATGCTATCGAACCAACAGCAAACAAGGCGATGAAGAAATAGTGGATAATGCGGGTACTCATAGCATTATAGACCAAATAGCCTATCAAGCCTGCTGAAATAACAAGTTGAATCCAGACAATATCGAAAGGTATTACAAACTTGGAGAATAAGAAACAAAACAGAGTGATGCCAAGGGAGAACAGCAATATCTTCTGCGTCTTTATCTTTTCGTGCAAATACGTCCACACCATTCCTGCACTAAACAGCTGCACCAACAGAAGCACGCTAAACTTTCCTACCGATGTAGGGGTGTCCCAAAGCAGCACATTATCGTACTTAACGCCTACAACGAAATACAAAACCATTGCCACGCCTGTAAAAAGGAACGAGCCAGGCATACCTTCCCTGTAAAACATCAGGAAGAAAGATAGGTAAACAAGTGCCGAACCCGTTTCGCGTTGCCCAACAATGCACAACATAGGCAATACGATGATACCCGCAGCAGCTGTCAGGTGTTTCCAATTGGAAATGGTAAAGCCGTATGCCGACATAAACTTGGCAATTGCCAAAGCCGTTGCAAACTTAGCGAACTCGGCGGGTTGCAAGCGTAAAGGACCTAAAACGAGCCACGAACGCGACCCTTTTATAGTGTGGGGATTAAAGATTGTAGCAAATAACAGCAGCAACAGCAATGCGTAAATGACATAAGCGAACGTGTCGTAAATGCGGTCGTCCATCATTAACAACACAAAACCAAGACAAATGGAAGTGCCAATCCAAACGATTTGCATACCAGAACGCGATGACAACGACAGAATATCGGTATCGCCATAAGTATAACTCGCACCACAGACACTTACCCAGCCAAAAGAAAGCAATGCCAAATAGATGCCTATCGTCCACCAATCTAATGAACGAAGCACACCTGACTGTTTGTTCGATTTATAATTACTTGCCACTTTCTTGCCTTTTATTCGTTGTTAAACTTCCTGTTCTTTCACCGTTTGCCTAACGGCTTTCTCTGTCTTTCTTCTTCCCCTTATTGGTTTTGTCCTTATCTTTCTCGTCCTTTTCGGTTCTTATCTTCACTTCATCTTCCATTCTTATGATAGGGTCGTTCAACGGCTGCTGATTTTTTTCTTTCTCTTTCGCATCTCGTGCTTCTTTTAATTCTTGTTCACGCTGCTTGGCTTCCATATTCTGTTTCTCGCGAACAAGGCGTAAAGAGTCTTTTATTTGGTTTACACGCTTTATCGAATCTAAGCGTAACGAATCAGCCATACTCAACTTTTGTCTGAAAGGATAACTGATATGGCGTTTCTGTATTGACGCTGCCTGGGCTTCATCGCCAGGCGTTAGCTTTCCATTGATATATTGCTCCATCATTAACGAGCCTATCGGCACACCATAAACAGCACCGAAACCGCCATTTTCCACATACACGGCAATGGCAATCTTAGGCGATTCTACAGGTGCAAAGCCCATAAATACCGAGTGGTCTTTACCACGATTTTGCGCCGTACCCGTCTTACCGGCAAGTGTATAGCCAGGGTGAACCGCATGGGCACAAGTACCGCCACGTGCCGAAGAAACCATACCTGCCACTACTTCATTAAACGAACGAGGCGTTCCCATTACCTTATGCTTTTCCAAATACTTCTTGTCCAACCGCTCTCCTTGTATCTTTCGTACAACGTGTGGCGTATAATAATATCCACGATTGGCTATGATGGCTCCAAGATTGGCTATCTGTAATGGGGTCAGGTTTATTTCGCCCTGCCCTATTGAAATGGAAATAACCGATAATGGGTTCCATCTGTCAAAGGCATTGTTGTAAAACTCTGCATTCGGAATAAGTCCTCGCTTCTCTCCAGGTAGGTCAATTCCTAACTTATAACCAAATCCCATTGAAACCATATAGTCGCGCCAGCGGTTCATTGCATCGTCAAGTGTTTTGTATTTCTTCCTGTTCGACAACATATAATATAGTCCCCAACAGAAATAAGCATTACAAGAAGTACTCAATGCAGGCACAATAGAAATGGGAGAAGCGTGTCCGTGGCAACCCACATGCAGCCCTTTGAAGGAGAATCCATGCGGACAAGGGAAACGCGTAGAGTCGTTTACAATCCCTTCACTATAATACGTAATGGCTTGACTTGTCTTGAACGTAGACCCTGGAGGATATTGTCCCATGATGGCACGATTGAGCAATGGCTTTGCAGGGTCGAGGGTCATTCGCTGTTGATTCTTACCTCTCATCTTGCCAATCATTTCACGAGGGTCGAATGTTGGCGAGGAAACCATTGCCAGAATCTGCCCTGTCTTTGGCTCAATGGCTACAATAGCACCCAATTTTCCTTCCATCAAACGTTCTCCAAGTGCTTGTAAGTCGGCATCAATTCCCAACTGCAAGTCCTTTCCTGCTTTGGGCTTTTGGTCGTATTGCCCTTCTTTATACCTTCCCTTGATACGTCCATGGGCATCGCGAAGCAGAATTTGCACTCCTTTTTGCCCACGCAAAGACTTCTCATATTCACGCTCAATGCCCATCTTACCGATGTAGTCACCTGGCTGATAATACTCATCTTCCTCTACATCGCTTTGACTCACCTCTGCCACATCGCCCAAAACGTGTCCAGCAATCGTTCTATGGTACTGACGAATGCTGCGCTTTTGGATATAAAAACCAGGAAAACGATACAACTTTTCTTGAAAGGAACTAAATTCTTTATCGCTCAACTGACTTATAAACAGCTGTTGAGTAAATCGAGAATAGCCAGGATTCTTTGTTCTGTCCTTTATATCAGCCATACGTTGAACAAAGAACTCCTTTGTAATATTTAAAGCCTTGCAAAATTCTAAGGTATCAAGACGCCCTTTTTCTTCGTTCATCACCACCATTATGTCATACGCAGGCTGGTTATAAACGAGTAGTTTCCCCTTTCTGTCGGTAATAATACCACGCGAAGGAAACTCTATTTTCTTTAAAAAAGCATTGGAATCGGCACGTTTCCGATAGTCATCGCTTGCTATTTGAAGCGCAAACAGGCGTATCAAGTAAACAGTAATGATTGCAACCGCCACTCCGCTAAGCACCAAACGGCGTTTCTCAAAGTCAAAGTTCTTCATGCGCGACTCCTTACATGCTCAATTACCAACACAAAGAATAAAGAAAGCAAGGCACTACCGCCAACACACTGCAACCAAACAAGGATATTGAAGAAGCTAAACATCTCCAATATAAAGAATACGGTGCAATAAATAAGGGTCAAAATTATGCTATACCAAATGTATTGACCATAACCAAGTGTTGCTATCCCCGGTTTCAGGTCTTCAGCACTATCGCGTGATATAAATGGGCGCAACATATAAGGCTGTATAGCTGCAATCAAAGTGAGTGAAGCTGACGACACTCCGGGCGTATTAGAGAAGGTATCTATCACTAAACCCATCAGAAAGCCCCACAATATAATTGCCCATTGAGGATAGTTTCTTCTGAAAAGAAAGATGAAATAGATGTAAGGCAATGGTGTTGCAAAACCAAACAAATGAATGTAGTTCAGTACAAATACTTGCACAAGTACTAAAACTACAAACCAACCCAAAGTCTTTACAAAATCTATGCTCATACTTTAAATCCTAAAATAGCTTTTTACAAAATCATTGATTTACTATTACAACTTGCCATTAATGCAAATATGTAATGCACAGCTATACTTAATTTGTTTCGCTAAAATCAGTATTAAGATGCTTTATCGAATCTTTCGCAGCGTCCATCACCTTCTTTTTCTCTCTCACCGTAGCATCGTCAATGACACATACATCGCGCAAATTGCCAAAATCGGTAGACAATTGCACTGCCAAACGGAACGAAAGTCCATCTTCAGAGTTATAAACGTGCTTTATCTTACCTACTAAAATACCAGCAGGGAAGATTGCAGAATAGCCGCTTGTAATAATCCTATCGCCTAACTTAAACTTTGCGTGGCGTGGGATATCATCTAAGTAAGCAATGTTTTTTACACCTCCCGTCCATCGCAAATAACCGAAATAGCTTCTTCCTTGTATAGAACAACTGATGTTTGACTTAGAGTTTAAGACTGGCAAGACTATGGAATAATGCGTTCCGACAAGATAAACCACTCCAACAATGCCATTGCCACAAGCCACGCCCATATCTTTTCGGACTCCGTCCCACGACCCTTTGTCGATGGTTATGAAATTCTCTTCCTTATCAAGCGAGTTAGATACAACCTTTGCGTTTATGAGTTTAAAATCAGAAAGAAACCTGTATTGTCCTTTTTGCGCAAACTTAGGGTCGCGCGTTTTTTCGTAAAGTTGCTCTGAAAGTTCCTTTACTTGGCGTTCCAACTGTACATTTCTTTCCGTCAGTTCACGATTTAGCTTACCCATTGAGAAGTAAGATGTAACCGAGGAACTTAGTTCGTAAACCTTGCCTGCCACTATATTGGCAGAGGTAAACCACACACTACCTTGGTAGTTGTTGAAGCGGAACAAAAGCACCAAACTGGCTATTTCCAGCAAAACAAAAAGAAACCAATGTTTATATTTGGCAAGAAATTCAGTTAGGTTATTCATTCTTACAGCTTATCAACAAAATGAAACCGACCATTGAAGAAACTTTCAGTGCATTTCTCCAACAGTCAGCCCTATTTAGCTTGTTTATCTCATCAGGAATGAGAAACGGTCTACATTCTTCAATGCGATACCTGCTCCCTTAGCAACGCTGTGCAATGGGTCTTCAGCCACGTGGAACGGAATATTAATTTTATCGGTTAAACGCTTATCAATTCCACGCAACAAGGCACCGCCACCGCTCAAATAAATGCCATTCTTCACAATATCAGCATACAATTCGGGTGGTGTATTCTCCAAAGCAGAAAGAACTGCATTCTCTATCTTTGCCACAGTCTTGTCCAAACAGTGCGCTATTTCCTGATAGCAAACAGGTACTTCCATTGGCAACGCCGTAATACGGTTTGGTCCGTGAACGATATAATCTTCTGGAGCCTCATCGCCTAAGTCGGTCAAAGCTGAACCAACGTGCACCTTAATACGTTCTGCCATACGCTCGCTGACACGTACATTGTGCTGACGGCTCATATATTCCTGAATATCAGCAGTCAAATCGTCTCCCGCAACACGAATAGAGTTGTTGCAAACGATACCGCCCAACGAAATAACAGCAATCTCGGTGCTACCGCCACCAATATCAACAATCATATTGCCTTCCGGTGCTTCCACATCAAGTCCCATACCAAGGGCAGCTGCCATTGGCTCGAAAACAAGGTAAACATCGCGCCCGTCAGCGTGCTCGGCAGAGTCGCGAACGGCACGAAGCTCTACTTCCGTTGAACCTGAAGGCACGCCAATCACCATACGCAAAGACGGAGAGAACAAGCGATTACCGCTATGTACCATCTTAATAAGTCCCCTCATCATTTGCTCGCATGCCGTAAAGTCAGCAATCACACCATCGCGAAGTGGGCGAATGGTACGAATATTGGGGTGTTCCTTCTCGTACATCATCTTGGCATCGTTACCAACGGCTATCATCTTGTCCGTACGACGGTCAAGTGCCACTACTGAAGGTTCATCAACAACTATCTTATCATCACTGATAATGATAGTATTTGCTGTTCCCAGGTCCATTGCTATTTCCTGGATAAATGAAAAAAATCCCATTCTAAAATATTTGATATGTGGTGAAAACGGGGACATTCCCCATCGTCATTTTATTATTTTCTTACTTATATGCTTGCTATCTACAAACGCTTACAGTCTGCAAATACTTCTCTTATTTACTTCGCAAACCAATTATGTATTGCCGTATCGTACTGACTGCTGATGCCAAATGCACGTTCAGCAAACATTTTTCGGTCTTCGAGTCCTGTCTTTGCACCTTGCTTGTTCAGCAATTGCAACAACACTGGATATTCCGCCTTGCTTGGCACAATAACAACGTCGTTGAAATTCTTTGCGCCTGCACGTATCAGCGAAATGCCGCCAATATCGATTTTCTCGATAATATCAGCTTCGCTCGCACCGCTTGCTACGGTTTGTTCAAACGGATACAAATCAACAATAACCAAGTCGATTGTCGGAATTTCGTATTCGGCCATTTCCTTTTGGTCGTTCTCAAAATCACGACGTGCCAAAATACCACCAAAAACCTTAGGGTGCAACGTTTTCACACGACCGCCCAAGATAGAAGGATAAGTAGTTACGTCTTCCACTTTCTGACATTCGTAGCCTAAAGACTCTATGAACTGCTGCGTACCACCAGTACTAAGGAACTTCACGCCCTCTTCGTTCAGCTTCTTTAAAATATCCTCCAAACCATCTTTGTGGAATACGGAGATTAATGCAGTCTTAATTTCTTTTGTATCAACCATAGTTGCCTGCTATTTCAATTTGTTTTGCAAAGATACAAAATACTGCAATAAGTAAACAAGAAATTTAGATAAAAAAACTTTAATTCAACTACATTATTAATCAACATCAACTCAAAATGTCTTAAATTCTTATTTTTCGACATTGCGAATTATATGTAAATTAAAAACAAGATAGCCAATTCGCATAAATTAAACAGCTTTTCAGAGAAGTCTATTCATAATTTTTGGAGTTGTAGAAATTTAGTACCGATAAGTATGCCAATTCATCTTTCTATACAGAAATCACTCGTTGGTGCGCTACACAACTTCGCCTATACACATTATTTATATAGGCAAAAAGAAGCCTATAACATGTAAATATTTTTCATAAACACAACTATTGCGTAACCACCTATTTATCAACGCATTACAAAACCTATTGTTTTGCATTCCAAAAGCGGCTGTTTTGCACGGCAAAAGCGTAGGTTTTACCTCGCAAAACAGCCGCTTTCGCAACGCCAAAACGAAATTATCATTTTTCGATGTAATTATCTTTACAAAACCAAGGCTATTTTTCATTTACACCTTTCAGCAAGAACAGGAAAATTGTTCCACCAATAAGCGTCTACAAATCCAAAACAATAGTAGGCAGAAATTAGAAACTTCCAGTACTTTTCCCATAGTTTCTGAGCCACAAACGTCTTATTCTGACTAACTTATAACAGCAAATATGGGCGTTCCTAAGCAAGTATATAATTTCAAAAGAAGTTTCTTTCGATATTTTAAGTACCTTTGCACCATGAACTTTAGCAAGACTATATTGAACTGGTATGCCATAAACGGGCGAGAACTTCCATGGCGACAAACCACCAATCCATACGCTATTTGGCTGAGCGAGGTTATTATGCAGCAAACAAGAATTGCACAGGGAACAGCCTACTGGGAACGTTTTATGAAACGCTGGCCTAACGTTCACGAGTTAGCAAAAGCTACCGAAGACGAGGTTTTAAGAGAGTGGCAAGGACTGGGATACTACTCTCGGGCACGAAATTTGCACAAAGCGGCACAACAGATAGTAGATTTAGGGCGTTTCCCACAGACTTACAAGGAGTTAAAACAACTAAAAGGAATTGGCGAATATACCGCAGCTGCAATTTCTTCAATATCATTCGCAGAACCCGTGGCAGTAGTAGACGGCAATGTCTACCGTGTGCTTGCTCGCTATTTCGGTATTGACACGCCAATAGATTCTACCGAAGGAAAAAAGGTTTTCAAGGCTATGGCGCAGGAATACCTACCAAAAGAGGCTCCCGCAGCTTACAATCAAGGAATGATGGACTTCGGTGCCATACAGTGCACGCCAGCTTCGCCCAACTGCGAAGTATGCCCATTGATAGATACTTGCTTTGCGGCAAACAACAATAAAGTGGCCGACTTGCCTGTGAAAGCAAAGAAAACAAAACAGCGTGAACGTCATCTCTCCTTTATATATATAAGGTGTAATGGCGAAACTGCCATTCGCCGCCGTGGTGCAGGCGACATTTGGCAAGGCTTGTGGGAACTGCCAACGAAAGAATTGCTGGGCAATGCCATTGAAAATGCCACGCTAATAAAGAAGAACATAAAGCACATACTTACCCATCAAATCATTTTTGCCGATTTCTATCTGTTAGAAACTGACACTCCTCCTACTCTATCTGCCGATTATATATGGATAAAAGAAAGCGAGATAGAACGTTACGCCCTACCTCGCCTTATAGATTTACTCGTTAAAAGTCTGTGAGATAATTAATTTTCTCTACGCGTCCTTCTTGCCAAATTTAGGGTCTACCTTCAGCAGAGATGCTACAATGAAGGGGAAGATGCACGACACCATAACCAAAACAAAGAAGATGTCGTAACCTACGGCGTCTGCCAAAGCACCAGCAAATAAACCTGGCAACATCATTGACAGTGCCATAAAGCCCGTGCAAAGGGCATAATGGCTGGTTTTATGCTCTCCTTGACTGAAGTATAGCATAAAAAGCATATAGGCACTGAAGCCAAAACCATAGCCAAAGTTTTCTACAAAGATGGCTGAACCGATGGCAAAAAGCGTAGAAGGCATTGCAAAACCAAGGTAGACGTAGGCGATATTGGGCAAGGTAATGGCAAGTGTCATAGGCCAAAGCCACTTTTTCAGTCCGTCTTTGCTGGCTACCAAGCCACCTAAAATGCCACCAAGAAGCAGTCCGACCACGCCAACGATGCCATTTACAACGCCGAATGCCTCTAAAGAAAGACCTAATCCACCCTTATCGGCTGATGCTCTAAGGAACAAAGGACCTACGGGATTCAACAGTGCTTCGGGCAAACGGAACAGTAGCATAAAGGCAATGGCCATCAGAATTTGCTTTTTGCGGAAGAAACTTGCGAATGTTCCCACAAACTCGTTCAACAGTTTGGAAGCCGAAAGTTGCGTGCGTTCGGCATCGGAATCGGGTTTTGGCAGTACATATTTATGGTAAAGGCTCAGTCCGATAAACATTGCTGCCAAGCCATAGAACACCAATGCCCACGAAAGTTGCACTTTCATATATTCCTGCAGCAATCCTGCAAGGGCTACCAAACCACCTTTTCCAACAACCATTGAAATGCGGTAGAACGTTGAGCGAATACCCACGAAGAAAGCTTGGTCGTGCGAATCAAGTCCCAACATATAGAAGCCATCTGCCCCAACATCGTGTGTAGCACTCGAAAAAGCTAACAACCAGAAGAAGCAAATAGTGCCTTGCAGCCAAAACGACGTGTTAATGGTGAACGCAACGCCTGCAAAAGCCGCACCAAGCAGCATCTGCATCGACAGCACCCACCAGCGTTTGGTTCGTATAAGGTCGAGAAACGGACTCCATAAAGGTTTTATCACCCAAGGAAGATAGAACCACGATGTGTAAAAAGTAACTTCAGCATCGCTCAATCCCATTTGTTGGTAAAACACCAACGACACCAATGTTACTGCTGCATAGGGCAATCCTTCGGCAAAATAGAGTGTAGAGACCCACGCCCAAGGCGATACTTTCTTTTTAATATTCTGTTCTTGCATTTTAAATCCACTTTTATAATAATGTGCAACTCCGCACATCGCTTGCAAAGGTAAAGAAAAAAGCTAACATAAAAACAGAAACTACTGCCATTTTATGGGAATGTTATCTTAACTTTGCACCCACAAAGGAATTTAGTAAGGTATGAAAGAGCTATTTTCAAGAACAGAATTACTGTTGGGCAGCAAAGCTATGGACACCTTAAAAAACAGCAGCGTGCTGGTTTTCGGTGTCGGTGGCGTGGGCGGTTACGTTGTAGAAGTATTGGCACGCAGCGGCGTAGGGACAATTGGAATCGTAGACGACGACCATATTGGACTATCGAACATAAACCGACAGATTATTGCTACACACGCTACACTCGGACGAGCAAAGGTTGATATAACAGAAGAACGCATAAAAGACATTAACCCAAGTTGCGTGGTAAAGAAGTTTCAGACGTTCTATCTTCCTGAGATTGCCGACCAATTCGACTTTACAGCATACGACTATGTGGTGGATTGCATCGATACCGTAGTGGCAAAGATTGACATCATAACACGTTGCCACAACCTAAGAATACCTATGATTAGCAGTATGGGGGCTGCTTTCAAATTGGACGCAACGCAGTTTGAAGTAACCGACTTGTTTAAAACAATTAACGACCCTTTAGCAAAGGTGTTAAGAAAGAAGCTCCGCAAGACCAACGTGCGTAACGTAAAGGTGGTTTACAGCCCCGAAGAGCCACTAACATCTTTATATTCAGACGACAATGAAGATACCGACAACGATGCTGAATATACAGAAACCATTGCACACAAGAAGCGTTCCACACCTGCTTCAAACGCATGGGTGCCTGCCACAGCAGGATTGATAATAGGTGGAGAGGTGATAAAAGACTTGTGCAAAGCTGCAAAAACAATGCGCGAAACAGACATCAAGAAATAGACATTTCGTTAGAACGAAAGAGGGAAAATAAATAGCTGTAACAGCATTCCAAGTGTTAAATATCACATAAAAAAACGCATAAATTTCAAGTTTTAGCAAGATTTAAAAGCCAAGAATTTTGTTTATACTCTAAAAAGTCTTAACTTTGCGCTACTTTAAATCAACATAAAATAGTTTTATGCCTAACACAGTCAAAGAGAGTAAAAATAGAGTTGTCTTCTATCATCTCATCGCAATTTTGGTTGTAAGTATCTGGGGTGCTACGCTTGTAAACACGAAAGTAGTAATCCAAGGTGGTATGCGTCCTGACGAAGTCTTTCTGTCACGTTACGTCATAGCCTATCTTGCTATGTGGACACTGTCGTATAAGAGATTATGGTCCGACAATATCAAGGACGAATTGCTTATGGTGGCATGTGGTATTTTAGGTGGTTCGCTCTATTTCATACCCGAAAACTTTGCAGTTCAAGTGGGTAGCGTGAACGATATCAGCTTCATTCTCTGCACATCGCCACTGTTTACAATGTTTTTGGCGATACTTTTCTGCAAAGAAAAACTAACAAAATCTCTTGCTATTGGTTCGATTATCGCCTTGATTGGTGTGTCGTTCATTATATTTGGCGGCAACAACGAAAGTTCAACTGTAACCAACCGTGTGTTGGGCGATGCCTTAGCACTGCTTTCAACAGCTTGTTTTGGTGCTTACTGCCTATTGCTTCGCCCATTAGGACAGAAATACGGTGCGGCATTCCTTACCCGTAAAATGTTCTTCTACGGCTCGCTGACGAGCTTGCCACTGTTCATTATCACACCGTGGCAATTCCCATTAGAGCACTTCCTCACCGACATGCCTGTTACTTTAAACCTTCTCTTCCTCGGTTTGGTAGCATCGTTCTTCTGCTTTGGTGCATGGAGCTACGTTACAGAAAAGGTGGGCGCAGTGAAAATAGCCAACTACAACTACCTCAGTCCTATTTGTACTGTCATCATCAGTGCCATCTTCTTGGGCGAGAAAATGACAATGGAAGCTGCCATCGGTAGTGTATTAATTCTGATTGGCGTGTTCTTTGCCAATAAAAAATAAGAGAAACAAAATAACAAAACAGCCTCTGCACATTTAGCGCAGAGGCTGTTTTGTTTGAGATAGAAGAGTACCTAAGTTTTTATTTTCTACCTAAATGGCTAACTTCTATTTATAGCTTGCCATTACAATAATCCATTTCTTCCAGCTCTACCCAGCCTGCATCTCTTATTTCGCGCAGGAAAAGGCGGGCACACATCTCCGCATCGTCGCCCGCACGATGGTGCGTACCGTAAGGTATTTCAAACTGATTGCAGAGATAATCAAGCTTGTTGCAATCAAAATCGTAAATATGGCGGGCTGCACGAAGCGAGCAGTAATAATCTACTTCGGGTGTGGGCAAACTGTAATACTCTAAAGAATGGCGAATACAACTTATATCGAACGAAGCATTGTGGGCTACCAACACAGGACATTCTTGCAAGTAATCGGCTATTTCAGCCCATACTTCAGGAAACATTGGCGCATCGGCGGTATCTGACGGCTGAATCCCGTGTACACGAATGTTCCAATAGTCGTAACGATTGTCTTCGGGACGAACCAACCAAGATTTGGTTTCTACCACTTTACCGCCCTTCACCACACAAATGCCAGCTTCGCAAATGGAAGCCCGCTTAGCAGTAGCAGTCTCAAAATCAATAGCTATAAAATCTATATTGTTCATTCTCAATCCGTCTAATAGTTCAACTTATTCTCTTCAAACCACTTCATTGCTTTGCAACTACTCGTTTTCCAAGATTCTAATTTCGATACAAATATACAAAAAACATATATAAAAAATAGAATATTGCAAGATATAATAAACACCACTTATAATTCTTTTTCAATACTTCTTTACTTGAGTTGTTTTCTTTTTATCGCACAACTAAAATACCGAGAAACATCTCCGACTTTGTAAAGATAATTCCGTTAAAAAGTGACAACTGCGCTTTGACGTTGCGAAAGCGTAGGTTTTGCACGCCAAAAGCGGCTCTTTTACCTTGCAAAAGAGCCGCTTTTGGAACGCAAAACAACACATTTCATAACATACTGACAGATAAGCAGTTAGACAAAAGACATTAATACGAAAAATATTTACACTTTCGTAATCTACTTTTCGTCTGATATTCGACTCGCAAAGTCGTGTGAGAACATTGCGAATCGAATACTTAAGAAGTGGAAAGCCAACTACCAAGTCAGCGTGTCATTCAGTATAACGCCATCACCAGCTGGCGAATCGTTTTCTGCAAAGCTATTGGCTTTGTATTGAATGCAAAGCATCAACATTTCATCTTTACCAGTATTTTTCAATGCACGTTTGCCATTAGGAGCTACACGAATAATACTGCCTTCCGATACTGAGAATATTTCTCCATCAACTTGATATTCCCCTTCACCTTTAAGAATGAAGTAAAGTTCCTCGTGTGTCTTGTGTGTATGAAGAAAACCGCTATCCTGATTAGGAACAAGCACTTGGAATGATAGCTCACTGCCTGTTACCTGCAATGCCTGACCGACGAATACCTTGCCAGGAATCTCAATGTCGCCCATTGGAAGGACGTAATCTTTAATCTCGTTAAGTTTACCAACACTCACTGCTGTGAAGTTCTTACCTGTTTTAATTGTTTCTACTGTTTTCATAATGCTATTTGTTTATTTGTTATAAGAGTTGTTATTATTCTTGTTTTGATAATGCAAAGATATTGTGTTTCAAAAGTTTATGCAAGTAGGCACGCAAATGTAAGCCAGTTACTTAGAGGTAAGTAATATTGAAAGTGAGCGAGTTAAGTGTTTTACTTTTAGCACTGTTTAACAATAAAAAAACAACTGCTCAACCTATAATAGTTACTTTTGTGCAGTAATATCGTTTTAAAACCCTATTAGCTATGAATAGAAATGAAGTAAGAGATGCTCTTTTCCCCAATTGCCCTGTCCGAAATGTGCTATCGAGAATAGGCGACAAATGGTCGATGCTGGTGCTTTTTACATTGGAAACTAATAAAAATCAGCGTTTTAAAGAGTTACAGCGCAATATTCCAGATATTTCCCAAAAGATGCTGACAACCACTCTTAAAATGCTTGAAGGTGATAATCTCGTTCATCGTGAGGCTTTCCCTGAGATTCCACCACGTGTGGAGTATTCGCTTACTGATAAAGGACAAAGTCTATTACCCCTTATAGACAACTTGATGGTATGGGCAAGTGAAAATATGAATGACATTATTGAATCAAGGCAACGTTATTTATTGAAATGATTGCTGCATCTTGAAAAATCCACCAAAGCCTTAACAATGAAAATAAAAAAAGGAGTTACGAAAACGTAACTCCTTCTTATGTAGCGGGACGGGGCTACGATCCCCGGACCTCCGGATTATGAATCCGACGCTCTAACCAACTGAGCTATCCCGCC
>ERZ773027.383-NODE-383-length-28321-cov-6.924998_pt1 | contig 28321 bp, 30 predicted proteins | sample MGYA00511032_ERZ773027 | MGnify/ENA primary metagenome ERZ773027 (study PRJEB29015, sample SAMEA2738138) | human oral metagenome | biome: human oral; feature: human-associated habitat; material: saliva | place: China | collected 2190 ... | reverse complement strand
CACGGTAAAAGCGGCTCTTTTGCATCGCAAAACCTACGCTTTCGCAACGTCAAATCGAAATTATCATTTTTCTGTCGAATTATCTTTACAAAACTGAAGCGATTTTCAGCACTTGCCACAAGAAAGGAAGCGAAAAGCAATCGCCCAATAAAGAAATACTGAACTGCTTTTGTTGAAAAAACAGAAGATAACAAACTGAAATATAGTGGCTATACCACGACGAAACTACATTTGTGATATTTCACATTTTTAAGTGGTTAATTTTACGACAAAACAAAAAAAATGATTAACTTTGTAGGTTGATAAATAGAGACTATGAACGAAGAGTTAAGAATCATCATAAGCGGTGGCGGAACAGGCGGACACATCTTCCCAGCTGTGTCGATAGCCAATGCCATTAAAGCAAAATACCCTGACGCAAAGATACTATTCGTCGGAGCAGAAGGAAGAATGGAAATGCAACGTGTTCCTGCTGCAGGCTACGAGATTAAAGGCTTGCCCATTAAGGGATTTAACCGCGCAAACAAGCTGAAGAATTTCAGTGTGCTCTGCAAGCTCTGGAAGAGTCTGCGCTTGGCACGCAAGATTATAAAAGACTTTAAGCCGCAAGTTGCTGTGGGCGTAGGTGGCTACGCAAGTGGCGCAACACTTTACGAGTGTTCAAAGATGGGCATTCCCTGCTTAATTCAAGAACAGAACTCTTATGCTGGTGTAACCAACAAATTGCTTTCTAAAAAGGCAAAGAAGATTTGCGTAGCTTACGAAGGAATGGAACGTTTCTTCCCAGCCGATAAAATCATTATGACAGGTAATCCAGTGCGACAGAACGTACTCGAAACACCGCTTTCGCAAGAAGAAGCAAGAAAATCGTTCGAACTTAACCCTACAAAGAAGACCATTCTGCTGGTAGGGGGCAGTTTGGGCGCACGCACCATTAACCGTGCTGTGTTGGAACACTTAGACCTTATAGAGGCTTCCGACGCACAGTTTATATGGCAAACAGGCAAATACTATCATCAGTCTATCATCGATGAAATGAAGGGAAAGGAACTTCCGAACCTTAAAATTATGGATTTCATCGGCGATATGGGTGCAGCTTACAAGGCTGCCGACTTGGTAATCAGCCGTGCAGGAGCAAGTTCTATCAGCGAGTTCCAGCTCATTGGTAAGCCGGTCATACTTGTGCCAAGCCCCAACGTTGCAGAAGACCATCAGACAAAGAACGCAATGGCATTGGTAAATAAAGGTGCCGCACTGCTTGTCAAAGATGTCGAAGCACCCGAAACGCTCTTACAGTTGGCGGTAAAGACCGTAACCGACGAACAGAGACTTGCAGGTTTAAGCGAGAATGTAAAGAAAATGGGACTTCACGACTCTGCCGACGTGATTGCAGAAGAAGTGATGAAACTAATTAAATAAAACGAACAAGAGGTGTTTTCAATACACCGAACGACTATACGGAAAATGGAACTGAAGGATATTAAAGCTGTTTATTTCGTAGGAGCAGGCGGCATCGGTATGAGTGCCGTGGCTCGATACTTCCGTCAGAAAGGACTTGTGGTAGCAGGTTACGACAAGACACCATCTGACTTGACACGCCATTTGGAACAAGAAGGAATACAACTGCACTACGAAGAGAACACGGACTTGATTCCCGAAGCGTGCAAAGACCCCGCCACAACATTGGTGGTTTACACGCCAGCTATTCCCGATACGCACAAGGAACTGGCTTTTTTCCGTGCAAATGGATTTCAGATAGAAAAGCGTGCACAGGTATTGGGCAGGCTCACGCAAACACACAAAGGACTTTGCTTTGCTGGTACACACGGCAAGACGAGCACTTCAACGATGTGTGCCCACATTATGCACCAGAGTCACTTGGATTGCAACGCTTTCCTTGGTGGCATTTCAAAGAACTACGGCACAAACTACATACTGTCGAACAAAAGCGACTATGTGGTTATCGAAGCCGACGAGTTCGACCGTTCTTTCCATTGGTTGCGCCCATATATGAGCGTTATCACATCGACCGACCCCGACCACTTGGATATTTACGGCACTAAAGAAGCCTACTTGGAAAGCTTCCGCCATTACACCGAGCTGATACAGACTGGCGGTGCCCTCGTTATCCATAAGGATTTGGAGATGAAACAGAACGTACAAGCAGGCGTAAAGGTGTATGAATACAGCAGGGAAGCAGGCGATTTCCACGCTGAAAACATACGAATACAAAACGGAACCATCGTCTTCGATATGGTGTCGCCCATCGAAAATGTTACGGACATAGAGTTAGGACAGCCCGTTCCTATCAATATAGAGAACGGCATCGCTGCTATGGCATTGGCACAACTCAGCGGTTGCACAGCCGACGAACTGCGCAGGGGTATGAAAAGCTACGAAGGAGTGGACCGTCGCTTCGACTTCAAGCTGAAGAACGACCGCCACGTGTTGCTTTCCGACTATGCGCACCACCCTAAGGAAATACTGCAAAGTGCCAAAAGCTTGAAGGAAATTTACCCAAATCGGAAGATTACGGTTATTTTCCAGCCTCATCTTTATTCACGCACAAACGATTTCTATAGGGACTTTGCAGAAGCACTCAGCCATTTCGATGAAGTGGTACTCACCGAGATTTACCCTGCAAGAGAAGAACCTATACCGGGCGTAACGTCAGCACTTATCTACGACAACCTCAGCAGCAATGTTGAGAAACAAATGATAAAGAAAGACGATGTGCTTGAATTTGCAAAAGGCAGGGACTTCGATGTGCTTGTAGTGTTGGGAGCAGGAAACCTTGACAACTACGTGGGACAACTCACAGAGATAATAAAAGAGAAGGAACAAAGATAAGGAAATGTACACAAACTGGAAGAAGATAACTTTCTGCGCATTAGATGCCGTATTGGCATTCTATCTTGTTATGGCGGTAACCTCGTGGAACACGCCAGACAAGAGCCGTCGCATCTGCACGAAAGTGAACATCAACATTTCCGATTCCAACAACTCTGGCTTCCTCAGTGCAAGGGAAATAAAATCCATTCTTGAAAAGGAACAACTCTATCCGCTTAACAAGCAATTGGAAGCAATAAAGCCACGAAGAATAGAAGAAGCCTTGAAGGTTGGACCATTTGTAGACACTGCACAATGCTACATAACGGAGAATGGGCACGTGAATATTATGATTTCGCAACGTATGCCTATCATTCGTATCAAGAACGATAAAGGAGAAGACTATTACTTGGACGATAACGGAGGAATACTTCCGAATTCTAAATATACAAGCGATTTAATCATCGCATCGGGAAATATCAGCCAATGGTTTGCCCACTATGGCATTGCACCATTGGCAAAAGCTATAAACAAATCGGATTTCTGGCTCAATCAGATTGAACAAATCCACGTTTGTACCGACCGTGGCATAGAACTCGTACCACGAATAGGCGACCACATTATATTTATTGGCTACCTGCCAATAAGGAAAAGCAAGTCTGCAAACGAGAAAAGTATAGCCGAGTTTGTGGCAAAGAAGCTCGAACGAACCGAGAAATTCTATCGCTATGGGCTTTCGCAGGCTGGTTGGAACAAGTACTCGTACATCAATGTAGAGTTCGACAACCAGATTATTTGCAAGAAAAAGTCTGAACAGCAACCACAAGCAGCTGTACAGCAGCAAGCAAAACAAGAAGAAACAATTCCGACAGAAGTATCAGAATAAGAATAAAACATAAGTTATAAAGTATTTTAGTGTATGGCAGAATTTATTGTAGCCATTGAACTGGGCTCATCAAAAATTATGGGTATAGCTGGCAAGAAGAACCTTGACGGCAGTATCTCTGTAAATGCCGTTGTCAAGGAAGACGCCTCGCAATGTATCAGAAAGGGCGTAGTCTACAACATCGACAAGACAGGACAGTGCTTAACCAATATCATAAACAAGTTAAAAAAGCAGCTTAAACACGAAATAACACACGTCTATGTAGGCGTAGGAGGACAGTCTATCCGCAGTGTAAAGAATGTAATAGTAAAGGAATTGCCTGCCGACACCATCATATCAAGCGATATGATAAACGAATTGATGGACGCAAACCGCGATATGAGCTATCCAGAACAGGAAATTCTCGATGCTGCCACACAAGAATACAAGGTAGACAACCAAGACTCTATCGACCCCGTAGGCATTAAGGCCAACCATTTGGAAGGCAACTTCCTCAACATACTTTGGCGCAAATCGTTCTACGACAACCTCAACAGTTGTTTTGAAAAGGCGGGTATCGCCATTGCCGAGATGTATCTTGCACCTTTGGCATTGGCAGACAGCGTACTCACCGAAAACGAAAAGCGCGGCGGTTGCGTGCTTGTAGACCTTGGAGCAGAAACCACAACAGTATCGGTTTACTACAAGAACATACTCCGCCATTTGGCAGTACTGCCACTTGGTGGTGCAAATATCACAAAAGACATTGCCAGCTTGCAGATGGAAGAGAAAGATGCAGAGAAGCTGAAGCTCACATACGGCAGTGCATACACCGACGACAACGACATCGACAACAACCTTTCTTACACAGTAACCGACGATTACTCGGTAGAAAGCAGGAAGCTCATTTCCATCATTGAAGCCCGCGTCGAAGAAATCATCGAGAATGTAATCTATCAAATTCCAGCAGAATTTGCAGACAAGCTCTTAGGCGGTTTCATTCTTACAGGCGGTGGCTCTAATATGAAGAACATTGAACGCGCTTTCCGCAACCATTCTCACGTCGATAAAATCAGAATTGCGAAGTTCGTTACCCAAACCATCAATGCAAGCAATGCGGACATCAATGCCAAGAACGGCACGATGAACACCATTCTCGGTTTGGTGGCAAAGGGCGACATCAACTGTGCAGGTGCTCCTATCAACCCCGACCAGAAGCTGTTTGAGGATACAACCAAGACAACAACAGCTACCACAAGCGACCTTCACAAGGAACCAAGAAAGCCGACTGAAATCGGACAAGGCGTTGTACTGACAGCAGCAGAGAAAGAAAAAGCTGAAGCAGAACGCCGTCGCATAGAGGAAGAAGAGCGCAAACGCAGAGAAGAGGAAGAAGAAAAGCGCAAGCAGGAAGAAGAAGAGAAACGCAAGAACAGCTTTTGGGGCAAGTTCTCTCGTAAGGTGAAAGAATTTGGCGGTTCTATTTTAGAGCCCGAAGAGTAAAGAAAACATTTTCAAAGGCGTAGGAAATAAAAAACAAGACAAAGGAAATACGGCTATGGCAGATAATAATATGAAAAGAGAAATACTCGACTTCGGCGAAGCTGAACAGAACAGCATCATCAAGGTTATCGGTGTTGGCGGCGGCGGTGGCAACGCCGTGAACCATATGTATCGCGAAGGCATACACGACGTAACATTCGTTTTGTGCAACACCGATGCACAAGCACTCAACGATTCACCCGTTCCCATTCATTTGCAGCTTGGCAAAGAAGGTTTAGGAGCCGGCAACAAGCCTACCAAGGCAAAAGAAGCAGCTGAGGAAACCATCGACGATATAAAGAAAATGCTGAGCGACGGCACCAAGATGGCATTCATTACCGCTGGTATGGGAGGCGGTACAGGTACAGGAGCAGCCCCCGTCATTGCAAAAGTAAGCAAGGAAATGGGCATTCTCACCGTAGGTATCGTTACCATTCCATTCCGTTTCGAGGGCGACAAGAAGATAGATCAAGCACTCGACGGTGTAGAAGAAATGTCGAAACACGTAGACGCCCTGCTGGTGATAAACAACGAACGCCTGCGCGAAATATACCCAGAGATGAGCGTGCTCAACGCTTTCGGAAAGGCAGACGACACACTCAGCGTAGCCGCAAAGAGCATTGCAGAAATCATTACCGTACACGGACTCATCAACCTCGACTTCAACGACGTGAAGACAGTGCTGAAAGACGGCGGCGTAGCCATCATGAGCACAGGCTACGGCGAAGGCGAAGGCCGTGTAAAGCAAGCTATCGAAGACGCGCTGAACTCCCCATTGCTCAACGACAACGACATTTACAATTCCAAAAAGATACTCCTCTCCATCAATTTCAGCAGCGACAACAACGACAATCCCGGCTTGACGATGGAAGAAATGAGCGATATAAACGAATTTATGAGCCACTTTGGCAACGGATTCGAGCTGAAATGGGGATTGGCACTCGACTCAGAACTCGATAAAAAAGTAAAAGTAACCATTCTCGCAACAGGTTTCGGCATCAAGGATGTAGAAGGAATGGGCAGCCACATCAAGAAACACTCGCTGGAAGAAGCAGCACGCCTTGCCGAAGAAGAAGAGCGCGAGGCAGAACGCAGAGACCGCAGAGACCGCATCTATGGCGGAAGCAAGTCTACAAAATCGAAGCGTCGTCCGCACATCTACATCTTCTCGCAAGAAGATTTAGACAACGAAGACATTATCCTCGCCATCGAAAACACACCAACCTACAAGCGCACGAAGCAAATGCTCAAAGACCTGAAGGTTACACCAGAGAAAAAAGAGGAAACGCCCTCTGAAGAAGTTCAAGGCGTCATCAGCTTTGTCTAAGAAACAAGACGGATAAAGCCCATAAGACAATGCAAAATACTTTTCAATAATACAATCATTTATACCCAAAAACGATGTGCGAATACTCCCAAACGCACATCGTTTTTATTTTTGTATATGCACATTCTGTAAATGTCATGAACCTTTATACATAAGATAGTTAAGGGCATTTGAAAGAAATCTACGTTCAAATATCCGTTTCTTACGCTCACTCCATTTCTGCATTTCTGATTCAAGAATATCAAGAATATGTTTTTCATCATCAGTCCGCCAGTTTTCCAACTCAGGAACAGTCTGGAGCAGATAGTCAACCGAAGAGAGTAATTCCAATGTATAATTAGAATAGCATCCTTGTAAAAAAGATTTAGTCGTTCTACATATCTCAAGAAGTCTTTTGTTTTTATATCTTTCTGTAAATGCTTCTGCTTCCTCCACCGCACCATCTATCAGCCAAATATAGTCAAAGGGGCGGTTCTCCATTCCTCCCATGCCTTTAATATAACTGCCATTCATATAATATAATACATGAGCAACTTTACCACCTGAGTATGGTCCGTACCAATGTGGTTTAAATTCTATTTTGAAGAATTCCTTAGCCCCAAAACGCTGCATAAAATAAATAATCTTCTCTGCTGCAAAAACAGAAGCGAACTCTCCATTCTTATTCATATCACCAAACATTGAAAGCAACATAGCACGAGCTGGGGTCAGCTTTACCTTTTCCTTCTTTAACTTTTCAATAATCGCATCAGATGGCTCGTAAAGCATAATTTCACAGTCCAATCCATCCAAGGTCTCTTCTATCATATGTTTTACTACCAACCAGTCCAAACCTCCATTATGTGTTCCCAGAGGAGGGATTGCTATTGACTGAATATGACGGTTCTCTATTTCCTTACGTAAAGTCACCAGGCCTTGTTGAATATAGGAATAATCAGAAGGCATTCTCCAATGGGTCTTCGTTGGAAAATTAACTATTAACTTAGGCCCCACCATCAAATTTGAGTCCTCAACAATTAATATATCTCCAATATGAAATTCTTTCTTCTGACAAGCATTTCTATATATACGATAGTTCTTTGGAAATGATTCTTTAAACTGGAGTGCTATTCCCTTCCCCATCACTCCCACTGTATTGACGGTATTTACCAATGCTTCGGCATTGCTTTCTAATAAATTTCCTTTTACATAATGTATCATATCCAAATTCTCCTAAAAATAATAATTAGACTTCACAACTATCATATTCTCATTGATATCTTTTCCTATCAAACTTTGCCTTGCATTTTCATTATACACAACGTAACCTTTTATATACTTAGCTGGCAAATCATCTTTTATCAGCAGTTCAGCTTCCTTACGGCGTTTCAAATCACGGTCTTTCTCCAGGTTCCATTGCGAGGAATACACGTCATCGTAGTTCACTATGCTGTCTATATTGACTAATTTATCTTTGGTATAGAAGGATGTAAGGATATTCAGTGCATGACCGTCTGTAAAAATACATTCAATACCATCAGTTATCAAGTCATCAAGTTTGATAACACAATAAACAATTTCTTCAGGTTCTACTCGTTGCACGCCATTATAGCCATGTTGAATCACATAGAGCATAGGTGAACGAGGGCCAAAATAAAACGGAATGTAGTCCCCTATATGATATCCCTTTACCACTTTGCTTTTTCGCAGCTTAATGACTTGGCTATCACCGATAGGCTGGAAATTTTTATCGTGCAGAGGTGAACTGGCTTTTACTATTCCACATTTTGCAATATGCGATATATTGTTTATGTGCGTTATGCGAAATGCATATTTTATTTTATTTGCCATATCTAAGCCTGTTTCATTTTCATAATTTCCTCTTTAAACGACTTTTTCCCCTCTATAAGCTCAAGACCCCATGGATCATAAATAGCTTTTACATCGGCACAAGAAATCGCAAACAACATATCCAAGTCATCTTCGTTCTTTATCACTTCAATCACCTGCTGCTTCTCCCTGTCTTTTTTCAGACAGTCACCTATAATATCATGATATACAACCAACATACAAATCTGACGTATCTCCTCATCCGAGAGGTTTTCTATCTCTTCTACAAGGATACGTTTCAACATCGGTATGGCATCAGCAGGATGATCCAAATAGGGGCGATTCATTGGCGTATTACTCCATTTACTTTTCGGACCCTTCCCCATATCATGAAGATACGCAGCCAATAATAGAACATTCTTTCTTTCATCAGAAGTATCCTTGTAGTAATTCAACTGCTTCATCTCATCCACAACCTTCTTCGTGTGTTCATCTACCGTATCATTATGCGGTGCATAATTTTGTTGCAATCCCATAACTTCTTTCAGCTCTGGAAGAACTGAGAAATCTTTATCAAGAGCATTTACAAGTTCCTTTATCGATTTATATGGATACGTTACTTTCTTTTTTTGCCTTACAGACTTAATGTCATTAATTAATTTGCGATACACACAACGAAGAAGCAAGGGACCGTGAACTAAAGTCTCATACTTTCGATCACTGAAACGAAACTTTGTATAATAAAAACTATAATCTTTTATTTTGTGATCAAAAAGAAGTAATATATCTGGTTTTTTTATCCCATTATTCTTGAATATCTTATCTACTTTTCCCTTAATGTAGTCATTAAACACAACAATTGCATCCACCTCTTCTATTCCTACACGATTGTGTATCAAGGCTTCTGCCATTTTTTTATGTTTGCCCTCATCAGTAGGTACACTCCACTTTTTGCTGTCAATCAGTTCCCAATTTAATTTATTCAAATCCTTCACATCATCATAAAATGTCGGAGGCACATTCGTATTTGCAGAGGCATCCGTAAAAACGGCATCATCTTTGTCCAAGCGGTCTATTTTCACACACAGGTAAACTATGAATGGTTGGTCCACATTCTTTTCATTTAACTTCTTCAAGAGCATCGGATTGATTGAAGAGAAGTAGAATGGTACATAGTCGTGCACCTTCCCCTTTGGTCCAATGGGTACTTTCATCGTTGCCCGTCGATTCTGGATGTTCGTGTTTGCGATGTTTCTATGTGTTATACCATTCTTATTTTTTATGTTTGTACACAACAAACCATTCTTGATTATTGAGTCAAGGTTACGTATATCTGTGAAATGAAAGATATATTTATTCTTATAATTATTTGCTATCGCCATCGTTATTCATATTTAAATATAATACTCTATTTGCAAAATTAGCATTTTACTATCATATATATAACATTTCGTGCAAATCATTATTCATTTTTAATACTTCTACCATAAAAGTACCTACCAATTCCCGCTGACAAACGCAGAGGACAGAAAACTTTGAAAGATAAATATTTTACAGAAAAATTCTTTAGAAAATCCTTTGCAGATATATAGCGACTGAAACATCTTCGAGACATTTCCTATCAATAATATCCACTTAGCTCTCAAAAAGAACAAACTCATGATATTCAATGACTTACCAAACCATAGTTCTTTACTTAAAAAAAGTACTATTGTTTTGCCCAAAATGTACTATCGTTTTACCGAAAAAGTACTATCGTTTTTACTGAAAAGTACTATCGTTTTTTATAAAAGCAAGTATCAAGATAAAAGAAAGGTATTATTTCGACAAGATAAAAGTAGTATCATCCCTTGTAGATGTAAAGTATTTTCGTTACCTTTGTAGCAGACAATTGGGCGAAAGAATTCCGCGAAGAGTGCAGAAAACTCCACCCTTGAAGTCTATAAACAATCTAAATCTTTTATTATTATGGACTATTCACTGAATAAACGAAAAATGAGTGTAGGCCCGTTGAAGGGCAAGGAAGTATTTGTGGCAAGTGCCGTTTGCCAGAAACAGCGCATCTCGTTCGACCAACTTTGCGAACGAATGGCAGAGGATTCTACCGTAGGACAGGCTGATGTTGCAGCTGTATTCTACAAGTTCCGCAACATACTCAACCGACTTTGCTCACAGGGCTATATTGTCGATGGCGGTCCGCTCGGAACATTCCGCCCCACATTCTCGTCAAAGGCTGTCGAGAAGGAGGAAGATTTCAAACCGTCAGAGTGCATCTCCAAGACGCAAATCCTCTTTACTCCTACTCCCGACTTCCGCCAACTGAAGAATGTAGAGTTCTTCCGCGTAGCAAAGCAGGAGAAGAAGAAAGGCAAGCCTTCACAAATATCTTTTTTCATTTCGATGAACCTCCATAATACAACACCCATAAAAAATCAAACAACCTCCTTACTTACATTTTTGCAAGAAGGAGGTTTATTTTATTGTCATACTGAAAGAAAGCCATATTTACGATTGCAAATTAAAATAAATTTAGTATTTTTGCATCGTGTTTCTTCAGAGACACAAGACATCGTTGGAAAAAGAAGAAGCGTTATGCTTGCATCTGTTCGGCCTGAAACCTGAGAAATTTCAATTAACGAACGAAGAACAGCATAGTGGTTCTCACGCATAGGCGTGGGCTACTATTTGTACATTCGTTCGTTCAGGTTTTCTCAGGACCTCAGGCTGAAAGTGTGGACATAGTCAGTTCCACGCTTCTGCATATCTAAACAATTAAAAGCCGAGTGGGACTGGGTAGGCAAAGAATAAATATTATGACCTTTAATGGAGAAGAAATGACTGCTATTATTAAAATGGCAAAGGCAATGGTAATGGCAGATGGAAAGATTGAACCATCTGAAATAGCCGTAATGAAAGGAGAATTTATGCGCTTTGGTGTCCCAAAGAATCAAGTGGATTTATTATTGAAAGCCTCTGATAATATCGAAGCAAGCCAGGCTATTTTACTGATAGCTGGAATGGATGAAGAACGCAAAAAATATGTAGCATCTTATCTTGGTGTGATTATGGCTGCCGATGGAGACATAGACGATAACGAACTTGCATTATGGACGCTTATTTCAACATTATGTGGCTTGCCTACAATGACTGTAATGGACGCTATCAATAATATGGAAAGCCTTTAAATATGGAATTGAGCTTTATTTTTAAGTCAAGTGACCATCTAAGATACGAGAATGGAGTTCATGTAGCTGGCCCTCATGGTGGAGCTAATCGCGCTGTCAAGGTAGAACCAAATCTAAATGGGTGCAATGGCTACAATATACCCAGTGGCGAGGGTTATATCGTTACCATTTACAATTTGGACGGTCCACATCCTATTTGGCAGAATAATGTACAAATGTCTCCAAAACCAATGCAGGTTGTCAGCCAGTCAGCAGATAAGATTGTATTGAGGGGCTATCCTGTTCAAGCAATGTCTCCGTTTGGCTGGATTGATTTCAATGGACAGGATTATGGATTGACTATTTATCTCAAAAACAAAGAGGTAGACAAATGTGTGCTACATATGCACAATAGAAAAGTTGATCTTGAATATTTGAAATAGAATGCACATTGTTGCATGATAAAGCTTGTAACAATGAATAATTGCCAATAGATTACTTACATATATTTTAAAAGGAGTTGAGAACTATCGTAATTCTCAACTCCTTTTATGTTTTTAGTACCTCTGCCAGCTCGTTAGCTTCTTCTGAACTGCGATGGACTCTTGCCGTAGCGGTCTTTGAAATACTTTCCTAAGAAGCTTTGGTTGGGGAAATTCAATTCTTCCGCAATCTGCTTGATGCTCATCTTGCTGTTTTTAAGCAACACACGGATTTCCATCATCACGTAATAGTCTATCCATTCGCTCGGTGTGCGCTTGCTAATATGCTTGATTGTTTCCGACAGATACTTGGGAGAGATGTAAAGTTGCTCGGCATACCAACTTACACGGCGTTCCGAACGGTATTCTTTTTCCACCAATCGTATGAAGTCGGAAAAGATGGTTTCGCCTCTCGACTTGCCCGTTTTCTCTACTTGCTGCACACGATAGATAACGTTGCACATATCGTAGATAAGCACTTTCAGCATTGTTGCCACTAATTCGCGGCGAAACTCGTGTTCAAGGTCGAGTATTTTCAGCTTCACGGCTTGTATGTAGTTCAGCAATTCGCTTACCAAACGGTCTTCGGCGTGGAATACTGGGTGGCGGCGTGCGAAGAGGAAGAGGGTTGTAAGTTCTTTCACATTGCTCACAATTTCTTGGAAGAAGTCGTAAGAAAGCAAAAGACAAACTCCTTTTGCATCTGCCGACATTTTGTAATCGCCTATTACTTGTCCTTCGCTGACAATGAGAACATCGTTAGAAGAAACCTTGTGTATTACAGTATCAACCGTGTACTCAATCTCTCCCCCCGTACAGATTGCCAACAACAGGCATTTCATTTTCGATGTTTCGGTGAGAGTGGGCAAACCAGTTGTCGAGTCGTACAGCAACAAATCGTTCTCTATGCTGAAGCCATTGGGGTATTTACCCTTAATGAAATCAATATTAAGTTCCCTCATATAATACTATTTTGAACGGGTCAATCACTTATCCCGCAGGTGCAAAACAGTGAAAGTTCGTAGATTAAGCTATTCCTTTTAGAGAGTCGGCAACGCTATGCGTCGATGTTTGCATAGGTTGCGTTCTGCTCGATGAACTCACGGCGTGGTTCAACATCGTCTCCCATCAACATAGAGAACATTTCATCTGCAGTCGAAGCATTCTCGATAGTTACTTGTTTAAGGAGGCGCGTCTTTGGGTCCATTGTGGTTTCCCAAAGCTGTTCTGGGTTCATTTCACCCAAACCTTTGTATCGTTGCGTATGAACCGCCTTGTTTTCTTCATCTCCACCCGCATATTTCTCAAGGAACTGGAGGCGTTGCTGCTCCGTATAGCAATACTCGCTCACCTTCTTGTAGGTACATTTGTAAAGTGGCGGAGTAGCAATATACAGGTGTCCTTCTTCGATAACACGGGGCATATAGCGATAGAAAAGCGTCATAATGAGTGTGTCGATGTGAGAGCCATCGACATCGGCGTCGGTCATAATGATAATCTTATCATAGCGCAACTTATCGGTATTAGCCTCAAAATCCGACTCGCCATCAACGCCGAAGCGAACGCCTATCGACTGGATAATGTTCATTACCGATTCTGCTTCAAACACTCTGTGGCGTTGAACTTTCTCTACGTTGAGGATTTTACCGCGCAAAGGCAGAATGGCTTGCGTGTATCGGTCGCGTCCTTGCTTGGCAGAACCACCCGCAGAATCACCCTCGACAAGGAAAATCTCGCATTCCTTAGGGTCTTTGTTAGAGCAGTCAGCCAACTTTCCGGGCAATCCGCCCCCTGTCATAACATTCTTGCGCTGAACGCTTTCGCGGGCTTTGCGGGCTGCAATGCGGGCTGTTGCCGCAAGAATAACCTTGTCGCAAATGAGTTTTGCTTCGGCTGGATTCTCCTCTAAATAATATGAAAGTGCCTCGCCCACTGCCTGCTGAACTGCACCCGACACTTCGCTGTTTCCGAGCTTAGTCTTGGTTTGTCCCTCAAATTGTGGTTCGGCAACCTTGATTGAAATAACTGCGGTAAGACCTTCGCGAAAGTCTTCGCCCGTAATTTCTATTTTAGCTTTCTCTATTTGCTTTGCTATTTGTGGTTCGTTGTCGGCATACGACTTCAACGTACGTGTCAATGCAGCACGGAAACCTGTAAGGTGTGTACCACCTTCGATGGTGTTGATGTTGTTCACGTACGAGTGTATGTTTTCGTTGTAGTCCGTATTATACATAACGGCAACCTCAATAGGAATGCCTTGCTTTTCGGTTTTCAGGTAGATAACATCGTCGAAAAGGTGCGTACGGTGGCGGTCTACGTATCTCACAAACTCTTTCAGTCCGTCTTTAGCGTGGAAAACTTCTTGTCGTGTCTTCCCTTCCTCATTTGGACGCAAGTCGGTGAGTGTGATTTTTATACCTGCATTCAGGAACGCAAGTTCTCTCATACGGCGTGCCACAATGTCCCATTGGAACACTGTTGTTGTGAAAATGCTGGCATCTGGCCAGAATTGCTGACGCGTACCCGTCTTGTCGGTATCGCCAACTATCTTCACAGGATAGAGGGGTTTGCCTTGTTCGTATTCTTGTTGGTAGATTTTTCCGTTACGGAACACTTGCGACATCATGTGGGAAGACAGTGCATTAACACAGCTGACACCCACACCGTGCAGACCACCGCTGACCTTGTAGGAGCCCTTGTCGAACTTACCACCCGCGTGCAGTACGGTCATAACCACCTCGAGCGCACTCTTGTGCAACTTCTCGTGTTCGTCTACTGGGATACCACGTCCGTTGTCCTCAACGGTAATGGAGTTGTCGTCGTTTATGGTTACTTCGATATGGCTGCAATAGCCTGCCATAGCCTCGTCGATAGAGTTGTCTACAGTCTCGTTGATGAGGTGGTGAAGTCCTTTTTCGCTTATGTCGCCAATATACATCGCAGGGCGTTTGCGCACTGCTTCAAGTCCTTCGAGGACCTGAATATTACTGGCCGAGTAGTTGTTCTCGTTTCCTAAGTTATCTGCCATTTTTATTTGATTCTCCTTGTTCTTTTGCGATAGTTCCTGCGAGTATGTCTAATCTTTCAAGATTTCATACAACCTATGAAACTATCTACTTGCAAAGATACGAAAAAATACCTAATTAAAAGGAATATTTAATGCGAAAAAAAGTTTAATTAGAGGTATTTATAGGGCATTAGAAGCTTTATAAAGAGTAATCATATCGCTCAATCCACTTTGAAAAGAAAGCACTTTTTACTCGCTACCCTACTGCTCTCGCAATCTTATTTCAGAAAGAAAAAGACGGCAAAACACTGTAAATATTTTTCACAAATGCAATAGTTGCGTAATCACCTGTTTATCAGCGCATTGCAAAACCTATTGTTTTGCATTCCAAAAGCGTAGGTTTTGCACGGTAAAAGTGGCTCTTTTGCATCGCAAAACCTACGCTTTCGCAATGCCAAAGCGCAGTTGTCACTTTTTAACAATATTATCTTTACAAAATCAACCGTGTTTTTGAGTATTTTTTTGAGCAGGAAAGATAAAACAAGCTCACTCAAAACATCAAACGTTTTTCTAAATACAACGAGAACCAACCATAAGCACCTACTCGATGCAAGTATATAAGGAGAAAGCGTTTGCCAAGACTGCACGAAGTTATAAAACGCAAAAGGCTGCAATCTTTTTCAGATTGCAACCTTTCATTATTCTTTATTTGCTATGACTTTACCGTATTTTATCCAAGCGTAGCAATGTGCTGGCAAAGACCTGACTTCAAGTTCGCTGCCTTATTCTTATGAATAACATTTGTTTTAGCAAGTTTATCAAGCATCTTCTGCACAGTTGGATACAGCTTAACAGCTTCTTCCTTGTCAGTGATGTTACGGAACTTGCGAACAGCGTTACGCATTGTTTTAGCGTAATACTTATTGCGCAAAGTCTTCACCTTGTCTTGGCGGATTCTCTTAAGTGATGATTTGTGATTTGCCATCTTTACTTTTTATTTTTGTTTGTAGTCTCTAGGGGAATCGAACCCCTCTTACAAGAATGAAAATCTTGTGTCCTAACCGATAGACGAAGAGACCATCTTTTGTTTTGCGGGTGCAAAGGTAGTGGTTTTATTTTAATCGTCCAAATTTTCTCAAAGATATTTTTCATTATGCTGTGTTTTTTGTATCTTTGTATCAATAAAAAGGCTTATGATTACAAAAACAAGAGGAATAGTACTGCGGAGCGTTCGTTTTGGTGAATCATCGCTGATTGTCGATGTGCTGACGGAGTTGTCGGGGCGTGTTTCTTTTGTTGTGCGCATTCCTAAAACCTCGAAAGGCAAGGTGAAAAAGCAATATTTCCAGCCTATGACCTTGCTCGATTTTGAATACGATTTCAGGCAACGAAGCAGCTTGCAACATATTAAAGATGTAAGAATAGCCCAACCTTATTCGTCTATTCCTTGCAATCCTGTGAAGTCGAGCGTTTTGCTTTTCCTTGCAGAATTCCTATATTATACCACTCGAGACGAGCAAGAGAACTCCACCTTATTTAATTATATAAGTGCAAGCTTGGAATGGTTCGACAGTGCCTGCGATGGTTTTGCCAACTTCCACCTTGTTTTTATGATGCGTTTGGGCAGGTTTCTTGGCTTTCACCCTTTTCTCGACAACTTCACACAGGGCTGTTTCTTCGACCTTCGCAATGGTTGCTTCACGCTGTCGGCACCTTTACATTCCGACTTTCTGAATGCAACAGATGCCGAACGTATGCACACACTGATGCGAATGAACTTTGAAACAATGAAGGTTTTCAAACTTTCGCACGACGAGCGCAACCGAATCACCGAACTCGTGTTGCACTACTATCGTCTCCACATACCCAATATGCCCGACCTTCAAAGCTTCGACATCTTGCGTGAGGTGTTTTCCTAAAAGGTACATGTATCTTGATTTTATTTCTCAAAACATATTTTAACCATACAGAATGCAACCTTTTGCGCATTTACGCATTTACTTGGCGAGTACTCAAAGATAAAGTAAAGTTTAAGTTTAATACAATATCAAGAACAATGAAAACAGGTAAAATATTCTTAGGGCTTATTTCTATATTCACTGCGTGCAGTCTTTTCACCTCGTGTGATAACGATACTAACGACAATATAAAAAGGTTTCCCAATGCTATTGTTACGATAAAACCGATTAACGGTGGCGAAAGTTTCAATGTTTGGGTAAGCGAAAAGGTGCAAGGACCGCCCAGCAATCTTACAAAATCGCCATACGGAAACAAGGAAGTAAGGGCTATTGCCAATATAAAAGAAGAGAAAGACGCCAAAGGTAAGACTAAAATATACATCAACTGGATGGATAGCATACGCACAAAGCAGGCTATCGCACTCAAGAATCCCGAATTGGAGTTGAAAAAGTATGGCGAAGACAGATTGGAAATCATCAACGGATTCGGCACAGTGGTAGAAGATGGCTATCTTACTTTAAGATTCAGCACCGCCATGCGCGACCTAAAACTCAAGCGCGACCTAAACTTAATCGTGCAACATTCGGAGAAAGAGCCTTACAAATTAGTGCTTGCGTACAACGCCCACGGCGATAACAGGGGACGAATGGCATCGAGTCTTATTGCATTCAGATTATCCGAAATTGACAAGATAGCAAAGAAGAATGGAAAAAAAGATGTAACTTTACAGCTCCATTGGAAATCTTATCAAGGGGATAAGCACGTTTCCTTTAAGTATCATGTAAGAGATGATAGCAAATAAAGGAAGGATACATACACACACTGAATGATAAAGTTAGACCAGAAAGAAGAAACCAAAATCGCTGAAGGGCTCCAAAGACGGGACACTTCAGCGATGCGGACTTTCTACAACCTATACGCAGGAATATTCATGACAGTGTGTTCGCGTTACATTGCAGACATCGACGATGCAAAAGATGTACTGCAAGACGCATTCATAAAGATATTCACAAAGATTGATAGTTTTGAATACAGGGGCAGCGGTTCGTTGTTGGCATGGAGCAAACAAATCGTTGTTATGGAGGCATTGGGCTTCCTGCGCAACAAGAAAACCATTCCGCTGATATACGGAGAGCAGCTTCCCGAACAAGACGACAAGTCGGATTTAACGGTAGAAGATATACCCGAAGAAATGCTACTGCAGATGATACAGTCGCTGCCCGATGGTTACAGAGTCGTATTCAACTTATACGTATTAGAAAACAAATCGCATAAAGAAATTGGAGAAATACTTGGGATTAGGGCAAAGTCTTCTGCCTCGCAGCTATCCCGTGCAAAAAGCATACTTAAACAACAAATTGTCTCATATAGGAAAGGAGTGAAACTATGAACGAAGAATGGAAAAAAGGATTTCATAATAAGCTAAACGATTATGAAACAACTCCTCCCCAAGGACTGTTTGACGAGATTTTAAAGCATATTCCACCTGTCGAGGAAGGCAAAAAGGCACCGAACAAACCCATCGAAGTGCCGATTACAGCTGCCAACACCAATAAAAAGCAACAGGTCAAGGTTGCTATTTGGCTCACAGCCATTCTCTCTGCCGCTGCAATAGTTGCGATTTTGCTGGTAAACAATTCTGTTGTAGATGTTGCGAACCATACGGACGCAATTGGAAACTTAGCAGAAAACAACAAAAATGTAATAGAAAACAGAAGTGGAGAAACAGCAACAGCCCCTACCGACAACGCATACACCAACAGTAACGGCAACGAAAGCACTCCTACGGTAAATGCAAAGAGCAGAATATTTGCCTCTATAAAGACTGCATTCAAAGCTGTTGCCTCGACGGTTTTGCCTCAAAACACTGCCGACAAGACCACTTTGGCAATGGTAGAACAACCCACTACCACCACAGAACCGACTGATAAGGCGGACAACATACAAGGAACAACTGTAAACGAAGTACCCAAACCGAACGAAAAAGTGGAATGCTCAGAGCCAACAAAGCATCAACAACCCACCACGTCTACCACCAACAGCCGCCCTCGGCGCAATAAAAACTCCGTCCAATTGGGTATGTTGCTTGCAGGTATGCCCACGGAAAACTCGTCAGACGACCTTTATTCCGTCGCACCGACAGCAATGAAAGAAAACAACGGAATGATAGTAACAGGGCAAAACAAGATGGTTAAAAAAGCCAACCACCGCCAACCCATCACCTTGGGCGTTTCCGTTGCCTTGCCATTGAGTAGCAAGATGAGTATGGAAACAGGCTTGATGTATAGCCACCACTATTCGGAACTCGCTTACGAAGTGGGCAACATAAGCCACGACATCAAACAACATCTGAATTTCGTCGGCATTCCGCTCAATCTGAACTATCGGTTGTGGCAACGACACAACACATCTGTGTACGTGTCGGGGGGCGGAAGTGTAGAAAAAATGGTTTATGGAAAGCAGAAAGAGCGATACGATGGTACCGAGACCACTATTGCCAACAAAGTAGAAATGAAAGAGTTGCAATGGGCATTGTCAGCCCGCTTCGGTGCTGCCTACAAACTTACAAAGGGTGTCAGCTTCTATTTAGAACCAGGGGTAAGCTACCACTTCAACAACAAATCAGACTTGCAAACCATTTATAGCGACCGCCCTATTTCTTTCCAACTAAAAGCTGGACTCCGATTTAATCTGCGATAAAATCATTGCAACAGCGTTTCAGAATTAGGAAAATACAGATTCAGTAGCACTTTATTGGAGGAATAATTTTCTTCTTTATAGCTCAAAGCAGATGGTGAAAATCGCCTTGATTTTGTAAAAATAATTCTGACGAAAAACGATAATTTCGATTTGGCATTGCGAAAGCGGCTGTTTTGCACGGTAAAAGCGTAGGTTTTACGTTGCAAAACAGCCGCTTTTGGAATGCGAAACAATAGGTTTTATAATGTATTGATAAATAGACAGTTACACAACCTCTACTCTTCTGAAAAATATTTACACGTATTTGCCGACAGATGCACGCAACCAAAGCAGTTTTAATAGGCTGTCCAGTGCTTTCCAAACATCTTGTTGGTTGAGCTATTCTTTCAGCAATTGCTCGGCAACAGCTTCCAGTTCGGCATACCATTCTTCACCAAAGCGGCGAATAAGCGGACCTTTTAAGAACTTATAAATAGGCAAATCGAGTTCCCTACCCTTCTTCACGGCATCTTTACAAATGTCCCAACGATGATAATTCAGACCTACAAGATTGTTTCCAAACTCCTTTACACGAATGGGATAGAGGGCGCACGAAATGGGTTTTACGAAGCTTGTCTTCCCCTCACGATACGAACGCTCCAACGCACAGAGGCAACAGTCTTTGTCGTGGAAGGTGAAAACACAGTCTTTTCCGTGCACAATGCTGGTTACCAAGTCGCCTTCTCGGTCGGTATAAGCAACGCCCTGCTTGTCGATAACGGCTTGCGCAGACGCGCTGAGGTCGCCCCACACCGCATCTACAACATCTTCTATGGCTGCTATTTCGTCCATAGAAACAGGTGCGCCAGCATCTCCTTCCACGCAACAGATGCCCTTACAAGCATCGAGGTCGCAACAGAACTTCTCCGTTATAATGTCGGGTGAAACCAAAACATCGCCAACCTGCAAGATAGGCATCATCTTCTTATCGCTCATTTCTTTCCTTTTCTCTTTCCCAAATATGGATTTACCAATCTATTTCGTCCAACCCCTGCTGCTTTAAATAAGCATTGCAACGTGAAAATTGGTGCTGACCGAACCAGCCACCTCTATTTGCTGACAGCGGAGAGGGGTGCACCGATTCGATAATACAATGGCGATTGGCATCTATCAATCGCTTTTTCGAGCGGGCAAAACCACCCCAAAGCATAAAGACAATGTGTTCGCGATGGGCATTGAGTGCCTCGATAGCGGCGTCAGTGAAGTTTGCCCAGCCCAAAGTTTGATGACTGTTGGCTATATGTGCACGCACTGTCAGCGTGGCATTCAGCAGCAACACGCCTTGTTTTGCCCAACGCGTTAGGTCGCCCGATGTGGGTATGGGTTTGCCAAGGTCGTTTTGTATCTCTTTATAAATGTTTTGGAGCGATGGCGGCAGCATTATTCCTTCGGGCACAGAGAAGCTCAAACCCATAGCTTGCCCTTGCTCGTGGTAAGGGTCTTGCCCCAGAATAACCACTTTAACCTTGTCGAACGGACAAAGATTAAAAGCATTGAAAACAAGTTTTCCCGGTGGAAAACACAAGCCATTCCTATACTCGTTACGCACACTTTCAGTGAGTTGGGCGAAGTAAGGTTTCGTAAACTCCCCCTCCAAGTGTTCTTTCCAAGAAGCCTCAATATCTACCATAACATTTTCTTAGATACAATTCAGCCCTATCAGGCATAAGTCTGATAGGGCTAAACCATTGTTTTTATCTTTATTTATCTTCTATCAAGCATTCGCCTGTCATCTCTTCGGGTTGTTCCAATCCCATAATGTGGAGAATAGAAGGCGCAACGTCAGCCAATCTACCTGGCTTTACACGAGCCGAATTGTTGTCGGTAACGTATATAAACGGTACAGGATTCAACGAGTGTGCCGTATTTGGCGAACCGTCTTCGTTCAGCGCATTGTCGGCATTACCGTGGTCGGCAATGATGATAGCTTCATAATCGTTCGCCTTTGCAGCTTCGATAACTTCCTTCACACAGTTGTCTACCGCATGAACGGCTTTCGCAATGGCGTTCATAACGCCTGTATGACCCACCATATCGCCATTGGCAAAGTTCACAACAATAAAGTCGTACTCTGCTGTATTGATTGCTGCAACCAGCTTGTCTTTCACTTCGTAGGCACTCATCTCTGGTTTCAAGTCGTAAGTAGCAACCTTTGGCGATGCCACCAATATGCGGTCTTCGCCCTCATAAGGCTCTTCACGACCACCATTGAAGAAGAAAGTAACGTGCGCATACTTCTCCGTTTCAGCCGTATGCAGCTGCTTCTTGCCTTTCATGCTTAGGTATTCGCCAAGCGTCATCGTAACATTCTCTTTTGGGAACAGAATGTGGACGCCCTCGAAACTTGCATCGTATGGTGTCATACAGTAGTATTGCAAATCCTTTATGGTGTGCATGCCCTGCTCTGCCATATCCTGCTGCGTGAGAACGTAGGTAAGTTCCTTTGCTCGGTCGTTGCGGAAGTTGAAGAAAATAACCACATCGCCCTCGCCAATGGTTCCGTTTACGTTTGCATTGGTGATTGGCTTGATGAACTCATCAGTAACTCCGTCGGCATAACTTTCCTCTACGGCTTTCACCATATCGGTAGCTTGCTTTCCTTTCGCCTCAACAAGCAGGTCGTAAGCTTCCTTTACACGTTCCCAACGCTTATCGCGGTCCATTGCGTAGAAGCGACCAACGATAGATGCGATGTGCGCACCGTTGGCGTCGCAAACCTTCTGTATGTCGGCAATAAAGCCTGCACCGCTCTTCGGGTCGGTATCGCGACCGTCCATAAAGCAATGCACATAAACATCGTTCAAGCCGTATTCCTTGCCGATTTCGATTAGTTTATGAAGATGTTCCAATGAAGAGTGAACGCCACCATTAGACGTTAAACCCATCAAGTGAACCTTCTTGCCTGTCTTCTGTGCATAGCCGTAAGCGTTAACGATTTCTTTATTCTTGAGAATATCACCGCTTTGGCAAGCCTTATTAATCTTTACTAAATCCTGATATACAATTCGTCCAGCACCAATATTGAGGTGTCCTACTTCCGAGTTACCCATCTGACCGTCTGGCAGACCCACATTTTCGCCCGAAGCCTCCAACTGTGAGTGTGAAGAAACTGCATTCAGATAGTCCAAGTAAGGTGTTGGCGTATTGTAAATAACATCTCCCTTACCATGTTTTCCGAGACCCCAACCATCGAGAATCATCAGAAGTGCTTTTTTTGCCATAATAATTTTATTCCTTTAATACCTATTTTACTGATTTGCAAAGGTAAGAAAAAACTTACAAAGCACAAAGAAATATCGTTATTCTACTATTTATTTTCTACAATAAAGTGTAAAGCAAATACCCCCAATGCGCTACCAATGCTGCAGCAAAGCCGCCGATGGTATGAGAAATAATGGCTTTTGAAGTAAGTTCACGATAGCCGATTGTATCGAGCATAGCTGTGTGTGTGCTGAGGAAACCGCTCCAACACATACCCATACCCGTAAATACAGCAATGGCATTTCCGTCTATCCAACCTTGAGAAAGGAAGTTTGGAACAAGACTGAGGGCAGCACCCACAGCACCAAGTGCCGTAATAGGGAATGCTATTTGGTGTGGGTCAGAGAAGCCGAATAAAGGTTCCAACAACCAATTCAGATAGTTGGCTGCCTCTGGCAAAATGGCGATGCCTTCGTAAGCAGCTCCTGTAAACTCGCCCGTCTTGCTCGGACCGAATGTAAGTATCATCACAAGCGTAGAGATAATGAGCACACCGGGGATAATAGCAAGACCAACTTCTACACCCGACTTACCTCCGTCGAGCAAAGAGTTAAGCGTACGCAGGAAGATAGACTTCTCTTTTTCGTGTTCAGGAAGCTCTGCTTGCTTTTCAAACTTGGCTGTTTCGAGTGCATTTTCTGTGAGATACTGTGGATAAGCCTTCAATACGAAGTGCTGCATACAGCGTGTTGAAACGATACAACCGCAGCAAGCACCGAAGAAACCAATCATTGGCTCAGCGAAATAGCCTTGTCCGAGCATAAACACAATAACGATAAGTCCCATACCGAACGCAGTACCGAAGTTGGTAAGCGAAATGTATTGGTATTTCTTGAAGTATCCGCTAAAGTGCTTATCTTGTGCCAAAGTAATGATGGCAGGGTTGTCTGAAAGGAAAGTAAGTATTGCGCCGAGCGATGCCACACCGGGAAGCTGAAACAACGGACGCATAAGCGGACGCAAAATCTTCTCGATAAGGTCTACCACACCAAACTCTACGAAGATTTTACCCAATGCACCTGTAAGCACACAGATTGCCATTAGATAGAAGCAAGTGTTCAATAACAAATCGTGCGCCGTATGCATAATGGTGTTAAGCATTGGTGCGACACCCATTACCCAGCCTATACCGCCGAATAAAGCAATAATAATGAGCAGACACACAATGCCCTTTGGCAATATCTGCTTCGACTTCTTAGTCGTGTTGTTTTGTTGGTTTTGTTCCATTTTGTTTAGGAGTTCTTTCACGCATTTAAAATTTCGGGCGTAAAATTACTATATTTTTCACAATTACGATACTAAAAAAGGAAAAACATTTAATTTATCCTCAACATATTCAACAGGTAAAGTCAACTGGCAAGTGCAAAAATTAAATATAAATAAACAACGACATCTTCACTAAAGAATTTTGCATATTAAATACTTTAACCCAAAACCTCTTGTTTTTTTGAGTGGTTTTGGGTTAATTATGTAAAATTCTGTTATTCTATATTTCAGTTCAAAGCTTTATCAGCTTGAACATTTTTTTATGCATAAATGGAATATACAGACCGAATCCCATACAAATCAATAATAATGCCCATAAAACCATTAATCCTGTAAAAAAACAGCTATACACATCTGATACAGTTGTTTTTTGCAGTACGTAGAATAAAAAACAGAATCCGGGTAGTATCATGTAATTTACAAGAGACCAATTTTTAAATAATCTTGTAGGACTGATGTAAAATGTATCATTATTCCCATTACAATCAATTGATGCTATTGTAAATGTGAAAGAATCAGGATATTTCAGTTTGACAATAATCCGTTCACCTTCTTTTGCCTCAAATTCACAATAGTCTTGTTTCATTGGGCAACTGAGAATTTTTTCTGTATTTTTGAATACAATAATCCGTGTGAATATTTTGTCAAATCCTCGATTAACAATGAGTTTCATTTCTTTTATTTGTTAAAAATATTTAACTTAATTAGTTTACATCGAAATAGAGTGCTGCTGCTGCTGAAGCTGCTACAGCTGCTGGACCAGATGCTATAGCGGCACCCAAAAATGAACCAGCGACATCTGCTGCAGCAACCGCTTCAAGATATTCTTTTTTTGAAAGTTTTTCCTTTTTTTCTTCGCTTTTTTTCTTCTGTTTACCGTCCTTTATTATTCTTATATTATTAGAAGAATATTCAGTGGTTTTCTCTATTTCAATTTTCGACCAAGATTCTACATTTTCTGAATTTGACCAATACCCTATTGAGCCATAGAGTACACCAAGAGATTGAGCAAGAGTTTGTTTTTCTATGTCAGAATTGCACTTTTGGATATAGAGATCATATACTTTGTTAATAATTACATGTAAGTCTTCAAGTAAATACTTGTTGTCAAAAATCTCATCATCCTTAAAGGCGTTCAAATGATTTTTGATTTTATCCATACATTCATTGCATGCTTCTATAGCTATGTTTGTGGAAATACTGCTCCTTGTCTGTGCTAATGAAGGAATATGACCATTGAATACAAGTTTCTTATCAAGAGCTATTTCTTGCATAATTTTGTGTACATCTTCCTTACTATAAATACTACTTGTATATTTTTCCAACACCTCATTCAAGTATTTTGGCGTGCATATGTTCTGGGTTCTCTGTACATCACTTTTAATGTAGTCCAAGCCAGAATTGTGAATGTTAGCATATTTCTTTAAAGTTTCAGAACTAATGTTATTTTGTTCTTCACTACTGCAAGAAATAAACAGAGCAGTAAAAATAAATGTAGGGATTAAACCCAGTAAAATAAAAGATTTTAATTTCATACTTTTTGTAATTTAATTATATTTAGTTTTAAAATTTTGGACAAAATTACAAAATAAAATTACAAATGTATGCTCCTCAAGATGTTTTTATATTTTTTTAACTATCACATCTGTTTTTTACAAACCTATGGATTCAACATGCTAATGCACTACGGTTGCAAAGTAAAGAATATTTTCGTATAAACACTCGAAAGGAGTCCGAAAATTTATATTTTATCCCGCACCATAGTTTACAAATTACAGACCGATACTAATATGGAACAGAATAATGCTGCACAAGAAGATACATCATAGGGTGTATCCTGTTGAAAAACAAGGCAAATCTTGTGCACTCACGGCACAGGTCAATACACAATTTTATTATGAACATTTGCTCGGCATTGGCGGCGTACTGTTTCTTTGAGAACAAGCCTGATGTACTGCCTGTATATATTGAGAATACAAGACAACTGGAGCTATTTTAAGATTCTTCTTATCCCGAACTCGCGTAGTATATAGAAAGAACAAGGCAATAAGAACTCTTTTATAGAATTTTCTTATCACGAACTGATGCAACTTTGAAAAACTATCACAGATTTTCACACTACGATTTGGAAGTACAATAAGTTCGGCAAGATTACACAAATATAACAATTTCCCATTCTTTCCCACTATCGAGTGCTGCCACACGAAAAAGAAGGCATATTACTGCATTTCAGGTTTCGACAGGCAAAAAGAACGGCGATGATATTAAAAGCAAAAAGACGAAACCTTGTATGGTTTCGTCTCTTTTTTATTTTCATTCTCCTGCACACCTACACCGTAATTATTCATCGTAACCGATGGGGCGGAACTGTTTTTGCTGCTCGCTGTATATGAAACCAGCTGAACGAAGATACGCTTGCAAACGTTCAGGGGTATCGTTGAAATTGTTGCAGAGCGATGACAGTGTATCAAATTCCTCGTCGCGCAAAAGCATATTCACTGCACTTACGAGGATTGCAGGGTCGGTGGGTAACTTTTCCATAAGATAAATAATATATTGTAGATTATCAAAGAACAGCCGCAGAAAGCTTGAAACCCATTTTTGCGGTCTGCCAATGATGTTTAGGGGAATGCAAAATGCCCCAAATGGCAATGCCAAATACGGGACATAACTTGTTTATTTCATTGATTCGCCAACAAACTGCAAGGGCAGCAAGTCTTTTATGGTGTCGATTACATAAACCCCTTCTGTACCGTAAAGCAAGATGCGAACAGGCTTTTTATAGCGGTCTTCTATTTCCAAGACCACCTGTCGGCACGCTCCGCAAGGCACAATGGGCTGCTTCATCAGTCCTCCGCCATTGCGTGCGGCTATCGCCAACGCCTTTATGGGCTGGTCAGGGCGTGTGCTCTGCGCTGCAAAAATAGCCGAACGTTCGGCACAAAGTCCCGATGGATAGGCAGCATTCTCTTGGTTTGCCCCCATCACCATTTCGCCATTCTCCAACAACAAAGCTGCTCCCACACTGAAATGGCTGTAAGGCGAATAGCTGTTCTTGGTGGCTTCAATCGCCGTTTTTATAAGTGCTTGCTCGTCGGCAGACAGTTCTTCCAACTGGCAGACGCCTATTTTAATGTTTATATCAATTTGCTTCATAAGCTTTTTCTTAATCTTTTTTCTTTTCGGGTCTGTATTCATAACAACCTACATCGGGCTTCTCATCGCGCGCAAAGCCGTCGTGGTCGGTGGTACTGATGCCGTTGGGCAACGCAATACCTATATCGCGGGCTTTCGATTTCTCCGAAAGGTGGAAGTCGTAAGCCTGCTTGTCGCCGTCTATCTTGCGGAAGTGTTTCTCGCCCGACTGCACTGTGTCGGTAGCTTCCTCCCACAACACTTCAACGTACTTGGCAGCATCAAGTTCCTTTGGCTTTATGGTGCGCAAGATGCTGTGGTCGAATTTGAAGTTTTGGGCGGTTTCATCGGTAAAAGCACCCATTATTACATCTTCGGCATACCCCGTTATCAAGGTGTTGAAAACATTGAATTGTTGAAGCGTGTATTGCTTTCCGTCGTTGCTGTTTCCGAAGCGTAAGGCTGCGCCACGGTTTCCGTCGAAAGGATAGAACTGCGCAAGGGTGCAATGACTCAACGTTATGTTGCCGCCAAAGAAAGCAGCACAGTCTTTCAGCGTGTTTGTAATTTGGCTGTTGCTGACGTCTATCTTACAGTTGGTAGCGAGCAAACCATACCCCTGACAATTGTGTATGGTGCTCCGACGAAGCGAAAGCGTAGAACGGTCTACACTCGACGAGTCGCACACAATGCCATTATAAGTCGAGTGAATATCGGCAAATTCTATTTCGTTGTCGTAACTCGACGTATTGAAATGAATACCTTGCCACTGTCCGCTCACACGGTCGTACGGCAAATAGTCGAACATATAGTCCAAACGGTCGCCCCGAAGCGTAACAATCTTATCGGCTGTTCCTGCTATTTTCAGCTGTCCGTGCACATCAATGCCTGCCTTATTGGAGAAATAAAGCGTGGTTCCAGCACCAATGGTAAGCG
>ERZ773027.381-NODE-381-length-28376-cov-10.297941_pt1 | contig 28376 bp, 35 predicted proteins | sample MGYA00511032_ERZ773027 | MGnify/ENA primary metagenome ERZ773027 (study PRJEB29015, sample SAMEA2738138) | human oral metagenome | biome: human oral; feature: human-associated habitat; material: saliva | place: China | collected 2190 ... | reverse complement strand
AGGTGGGACGACGAAATCGAATTCTAACGAATTACCGATTTCTGTCCCACTCTCCAGCCCCTTCACTGCATCTGCTTCTTAATGACTATATTGTAACCAGAAATAATACTGGCTTGATGCACAGCCCAGTCTGGTTTTTTCGATTTCTTCCTTAGAAATCTTTTGCGCCATTTGTGTTTTTTGTTTATGGTTGAAGAGATTTGTTTTCATAGCGGGCCTCCTTTTATTTGGATATTATTTTTGATTTGTTTTTCCTTACACCTATATGATATAAAATTCCACGTCCCACTACCATCGAATAACCTTTCATTTTGAGATTTAAACTTACATTTTTGTCATTTTAAAAAAGATGAGTGATTATCACCCATCCTTTCCTTATAAATTTATCATATAAATCATCCAGTCTTAAAGTTTAGCCAAGTATTCCTGCACAAGTTTGATGTCCGCTTCCTTACCACCTCGGTCAATATCGCAGATGTGCGGCAGTCCATATTTTTCGATAATCAAAGCTGTTGCCCCGCAGAAAGTCCGACCATGCTTAACCGAATCTCCATTATTGACAAACCCTTTAATCAGGCTTGAGTGTTTCTTGATGAAGCGTTTGCTTGACCAAGGAATTTTCCCAGCACCTGCATTTCGAGTAATGAGAATACAGGGTTCTTCCAACTTTTCCTTGATGCTTTGTGTCGGATAGCCCAGCGATTCTGCAAATCGCTTCCCAACACCTGTATTAGAATCATAGACAACAATCATATCTTTCTCCTACTTTCTCAAAAACAACATCATAATCCAAGTTGAAAACCCTAAGATTGCTACATCCGCAATAAGTTTCATCATCAACTCAAAATCATTTGGCATACTATGAATATAGACAATAGATAATAAGCTTACTAAAGCCAAGCCACCTACTTTACAAGCAAGCGGAAGAGTTGGAATCAAAGCCATCCCAAGAAGGGCAACAATCAACCCACCCAATAAAAAGCTTTGAAAGTCCAAACTAAAACTAAAACCAACCGTCACTCCACCATAGGCAACAATCAAAATACCTATTACTATCATACAAATACCCAAAATAGTCATCCCACTCATCGTATATCCTCCTTGTTTGCTCATTATTTTCCTCACTTCCTATTCTGAATGCATGATTCATTTAAAAAAACAATTCCTTTTTTCTTGTTTAATCGGATTCATCTCCCTTCTATTTTTAAAGTGTCTGACATATCAATCACCTCCTTTTTTAATATGAATGAATATTTCAAATTGTTCATTCATATAAATCTTCAAGAAAAGGAACTTTTATTATTTTGAAAAAATTCCCTTTAAAAAATATTTCACCAAAGTCTCGATACTCTCAAAATATCCTGGAAAATCCTGCTCTGTCACATGCATGTCAATGTAGTAGATCAAATCATAAGCCTTCATGATTTGGGCGACTTCCTCCTGTGAAAAGCCCTTCTCCTGCAAGCGCTGGCTGAAAGTCCGAATCAGAAACTGATGAAAGGCATTGGCTGCGCGGCCAGCATCCTGATTATAGTAGTCGTGCAAGATCTGAGAAATGCCCGGCTTGCTCCACTCAGCCAAAATTTTATTAGGTGAAATCAACTCAAAAGTGACTGCAAAAAGCTGTTCAACGACTGCCTCTGGCTCGCCCTGCCAATCCACACGTTGCATGGTTTCCTCACGTATGCGGTTATTCTCAGCCACATAAACCTCTAAAAAAATAGCTTCCTTGGACTCATAATACTTATAAAAGGAGCCGACAGCCATGCCAGCGCGCTTGGTAATATCTGAAATATTCGTCTTTTTATAGCCCTTCTCAGCAAACACCTGCCTAGCCTCAGCCAATAATTCAGCTTTTTTGTCCATGACCTTCTCCTTTTATGAATGAATTAAATTTTCTATTCATTCAAATTATAACACTTTAAAAATCTTTGTCAAGAAAAGCGGAAATCGTATTTTGGAAAGAAGACGGCAGTTTGAGATAATAGCTCCTTTGTTAAATAAAAAAACAAACAAGTTCTCGATAAAACTTGCTTGTGTATTAGATACATTAGTGTTTTCTACGATTTTTCAAGGCCTCGTTAATTTTCTTGGTTTTAATCATCGAATCGACGGAGATAAGAAACCAAACCAAGAGGTAAATCAAAACAAAGTTTAGCCAGAAGAACCAGCCAAAAAGCATATTTCCCCAGCCATTGCAGATCACAGCTAGACAAACGATGGTCGCTGTCACTACAAAGTGGCAGAAGAGTAGGAAAGGAAATGGAAAGCGATCTGTCGCATCAAAGATATAGCTTGCTACTCCAATCAAGGCGCTGACAAGGAGGACACTGAGAATAGAGCTAGGAGTCAACAAAAATGTTTTTCCTGAGAACAGGCCTACCAGCAGAAAGACCAAGCTACCTGTTCTCAGACCATCCTGCATGCCGATCAGAATTTTTTTAAAGGTCATGATTTTCCTCCTAAATTCCCAAATAGTCCATGAGCAGTTTGACATAGCGGCGACTGACATCGGTTTTGAGCTGATTGGTTAGCTTGGCAGTCATATTACCCGAAAAGCTATCCGACAAGGATTCCAGATGATCGATGTTAATGACTGCGTGTCGAGATACCTGGATAAAATTGCGACTATTGAGACGATTTTGAAAACGAGTCAGCGTTTCTGTCGTTGTATAAACGCCCTCGGTACTGTAAATCATCAAGGTTGTCTGATTAATATCGGCCAAGATAATATCCTCTGTCTTGAGCATAACCAGCTTATCATCCGATTTAATAGGCAGAACACCACTTGGACCAGCCTTATAGTGTTCCAGATAGTCTAGGACGGTCTTGGCCTCGCCAGCCAACTGATCCGCTTTCACGACGACCAGCGGGTCTTGGGAAGAAATCTGAGCATCTTCTTCAAATCTTGTCTGCAAACCTAGGCCTCCTACTTTCTTTACTTGAAGCTCATCCGTCGATTCAGCAGCCAATTTTGACCTAGCCAGAACAGGGCTGCTACCGTGAGCACTACTCCAACTATATAGTATGTTTCTTGGCTTGTCAAGAGCTGTTGCCATTCGATACGGATACCTAGGAGCTTCTCAAATTCTTGCTGGAGCTGACTCTGGTCCGCAAAAACTTTAGTCAGAGACTCCTTCATCAGGAATTGTCTGAAGAGGGAGGCCATGTAGGTTGAGGGAGTCACTTTCATGAGATTTTGGGCAAGGCTAGGCAGAGTCCCAATCGGAATATAAGTTCCTACTAGAAAACCAGAAGCTGCACCAATGACTGTCGCGTATTGTCCCAAGGAATTCACCGATTTAAAATAAGGAACAACTAGCGCATTGAGGAGACTAGCCAACAAGCTATTGAGCAGCATGAGGCAGACCAGCTGGGGAAGCAACTCCCAGTCAAAGGAAATCTTGTCTGCTAGGATAAAGTAGGTCAGCATGACAGCAAACATGAAGACTTGCATGACAAAGCCAATCACAAAGGCACTGATTAAGTAGCTAAACCGCAAGCCCCATTGCCCCAAATCTGTGATAAAGAGGTCAGCGGTCACCTTTCTTTCTCGGTCTTCAGTTTGTTGTGAAAAAGCTGATAGGGTGGTTGTCAAGGCGGTGACCGCCAGCGTTCCGCTAATCAACCAAAAGTCGAGCAGTTCCGCCGCATGGCTACTGTCTGACCAAGAGCCTTTCATGTTGTTCTTTAGAAAAACCAGATATAAAACAAAGGGAATAATGGCTCCAAAGAGAGATAGGATCACCCCACTATGATTGCGAAAATAAAGTAAAAAATTTCGTTTGATCAACATTAACATTTAACGTACCTCTCTTCCTGTCAGAGCCATAAAGGCATCATCCATCGTTCCTGGTTGAAATTCAAATTGTTCAATATAGGAGCTAAGCTGGCTCAGCAACGTCAGCGCTTCTTGGGTCGTCTCTGGATAAAAGAAGAACTCATTTTCCTTGCCTTGCTCCCATTCGTAATCTGCTGGTAAAGCTGCCTTCAAGCCCTTTGAATCTGGGGTCAGAATCCGCAAAACATTGCGGGCATAGCGCTCCTTGATCTGGTCAGCAGAGCCTTGCGCAATGACTTGACCATGGTCTACGATGTAAATCTTATCTGCGTCGTCAGCTTCATTGAGATAGTGGGTGGTCAAAACTACGGTCATCTTTTCCTTCTGTTGCAAGTCTTTGAGCAGCTTCCAGATGCTTTCTCTAGTCTGGATATCCAAGCCTGTCGTCGGCTCATCTAGAAAAAGTAAGTCGGGACTATTGAGCAGCGCACGGGCAATGTCCACCCGACGCTTTTGTCCACCAGAAAGGGTCCCGTAGCCTTGTTTGGCAAAGCTAGCCAGTCCTAGTTGCTCGATCAATTGCTCAATCTTACCAGTTTCCACCTGCTTATACTGCTTAGCACGAATTCGCAGATTTTCAACTACTGTCAAATTGGCATCCAGCACACTATTTTGAAAGACCACCCCTAGCTTGGTTTGTTCTGCATAAATGATTTGTCCTGATGTCGGCTGTAAAAGTCCAATCAACATCTGAATCGTTGTCGATTTTCCTGCTCCATTAGGGCCCAGAATGGCTGTGAAACTACCTGACTCAATTTCTAAATTCAGACCATTAACTGCTACCTTGTCTCCATAAACTTTGGTCAGATTTTTTACTTGGACTAACATGTTCTTTTCTCCTGTCCTTAACTTCTGAGACTATGATAGCAAGTCTTTTTTAAAAAATCTCGGCTTTTTGGACAAGCGGTAAAATGAGGGAGATGAGAGGTAAAAATTCAGACATCAAAAAATCCCCGACCAGAGGTCAGGGATTTGCTCTTAGCGGGCGACAATCTTGCGGTAACTGCGAGAAGTTAGTAAGAATACTAAAATATAGGTCAGGAGGAAGACGCCGCAAGTTGCAAGTGTTGTCTGGATTAAGAGAGGAAGATTGGTCACTCCCAATAGGGCAACTATCAAGCGCAGCATATGAAAAACAGCTGCTATATGTAGAAAAGCAAAGATGAGAGGTAGGAAGAAAACAGTCAAAATCTGCTTGCGAATGGTACTTCTAGTCTGCTTTTCATCTAAACCAACCTTTTGCAAGATGATAAAGCCATCACGGTCCTCATAGCCTTCAGAGATTTGCTTGTAGTAAATCACAAGAACAGCTCCTAGAAGGAAGATAACAGAGAGGAAGACACCGATGAAGAGCAAGGTTCCAGTAAGTTCTTGATAGCTCTTTTCTGCGCTATGACGGTCACTAGCCATTGCATAGCTACCATCTTGGGCCTGTCCCTGATCCAAAGTATCCCTCAGTCCCAGCTGGACTTGCTCGACAAATTTCTTACTGTCCTTAGTCTCCGAAGCAACTCCAATGTAGTAATAATGTGCAACATTAAGCCCTACTTTTTTACTATCATTGACCACCATATAGAGGCCCTGTTCCATGGCCACGTCGTTTGGATTAGGGATTTCCCCATGCGTGAAATTCGACGGTAAAATCTGCTTGATCTTCCAGTCTTTACTATTTACTCGGAGAGGTTTATCCTTATTTAAGGAAACATTTTTTCCATAGACAAGAGTTTCATCATCTGCCAAGTCTATCTTTTTCCCTGTCATTTTTTCATAATCCTGACGATTGATAACTGTAATCGTGCCAGCAGACTTGGTCAAGATACTTGGATCCGAATCCAGCTCGCTTTGCGCTGGAACCGTGATATCATTTCCAGCTAGTTTCATGATGAAGGCTGATTGATAGAGATAGGTAGTATAGCTTGGCTTCTTCAGACCTGTATCCTGAGCGACTTGCTGAACCTTGTCCAACAGAGCCTCCTTCTGATCGGTTGATTTCGGCAGGACGACGCTGACATTATAATCCTTTGGATGCAAGGTAGTAATATAATCCTGACCACCAACATAGATATTGATTGTACCAACCAAAGTCACCAGCAGCATGGTAGACAAGATGGAGATAGTAGCCAATCCTGCTGCATTTTTACGCATCCGCGAGATGAGATTGGAAACAGAAATGAAATTCTGCGTTTTATAATAGTAGCCTTTGCGCTTTTTGAGAAATTGCAATAGTGTAATCGAACCGGCATTAAAAAGCAGATAGGTTGCTAGGATAACCATGATCACAGCTACAAAGAAATTGCCGATAGCAGCGACAGGTTTGGTAACGGTCAAAGCCATGTAATAAGCCACTCCCATGAGCAAGAGCCCCAGCAAAGTTTGCACCCAAAGGAAGCGTCCCTTCTTCTCGCCTGCTTTCTTTTCTTTCATTAGGTTAAGAGAGCTATAGCGTAGAAGGCGGGTCGAGTTGAGCAACAAAATCACCGCAAAAGCGACACCCAGACTGGCCAGAGTCATCCAAACATTCTGCCATTGGAAGGTCGAGGCAAGAACTGCCGGCATTCCCATCAATTTCAAAAGGACTGCGTAGAGCATCTTATCTAAAGCTAAACCAGACAAGATACCCAGACCAACTGTAGCCAGATAAAAGACGCAGAGTTCAAAGAAGGTCATAAGCAGCAAGTGACGCTTTTCCATCCCTAGCACACTATAAACACCGAGCTCCCGCGAACGGTTCTTCATGACAAAGCTATTGGCATAGGTGATAAGGATGAGCACCGCAATCTGAATGACTTGGATACCAAACTGCAAAGTCATGCGAGCTGCTGTACCACCATAAGAAGTTTCCATATTTGGACTGTGAGCCAGTGAGACAAAACTATACAAAATCGCTGTTGCCAGTACCGTTGCCAAGGCAAATGGATAATACAAACTGCGATTTTTAACCAGATTTGATAAGGCCAGTTTACTCGTTAGTTTGAACATAATTGCCCACCTCACTTGCCATAACTGTCAGAGTGTCAGAAATCTCTTGGAACATCTGCCGCTCGGTCTTGTTGCCGCGGAAGATTTGGTTGTAAAGAATCCCGTCCTTGATAAAGAGCACCCGCTTGGCCCGACTAGCCGCCGAAGTCGAGTGGGTTACCATGAGAATGGTTTGGCCGCGGTCGTTGATATCGTCAAAGACATCTAGGAGAGCAGCTGAAGACTTAGAATCTAAAGCTCCTGTCGGCTCATCCGCCAGCAAAATCTCAGGCTCGGTGATAATAGCGCGAGCAACTGCTACCCGCTGCTTCTGACCACCGGAAATTTCATAAGGAAACTTCTCTTGAAGTTTGTTAATTCCCAGTTCATTGCAGGTTGTAACCAGCTTTTGCATCATCTCGGTAATAGGACGACGAGAAAGGACCAGAGGTAGGAGGATATTATCCTTGACCGACAGGGTATCCAGCAGGTTGAAGTCCTGAAAGACAAAGCCTAATTTCTCCCGACGGAAGCTGGATGCTTGGCTATTCTTGATGGTAGCCGTGTCAGTTCCATTGAGAAAGACGCGGCCCTCGGTCGGCTTGTCCAGCATGGCTAAGATGTTGAGCAAGGTGGACTTCCCAGATCCTGACTCACCCATAATAGCGACATATTCGCCTTTTTCTACCGTAAAGTGAATGTCTTTCAAGGCCTCTACTTGGCTGCCCTGAAAGCGAGTCTTATAAATCTTTTTCACGTGTTGTACATCTAATAAGGTCATCATGATCTCCTTTTCTATAATTCCATTTTAATACAGAAACAGCTTTATTTCCATATTTTACTAATTTTTAAATGCCAATATTTTTATCTCTGCACTAGATATGCAATCAGTGCGATGATCCAGAGATGGGCTGGGTAAAAGATATAGAAGAAATACTTGCCCCACTTGCCATTATAGCCTCGCTCGCCATTGTAGAGATGGAGGAAGGTCAAGACGGTAATAAAGGCCCAGTCTGAATTGTAGAGCATCATCGAAATGGTGGCCCCCATGGTTGGGTAAATTTCAATGCTCAGACAGAAGAGCAGAAAAGCCAGAACCATGTAAGAGAAAGTTCTAAGAGCAGGCTGATTGCGGAAGATATAGCTAATCAGCATCAAAGGAATAATGGTCATACCACCTTCTGTCAAAAAAACTCCTGCCAAACCAATTAAGACTGCCGCTCCAATCCGCAAATAGCGCTTCTCATCCATAATCTCTTCACCATTTTTGGAAAAACCAAACACAAGATTAAGCACCAGAACGCCACAGGCTAAGCTGAGAAAGATATTATTCTCAAGATGAATCCCTTTGCTATGAAAGAGCATAGTCAGGATGGTATTGCCCAGTTGCATGATAGCCGCCCAGATAAACAAGCGGGCATTGTAAGCCAAGCGATTGCGCGTATGTAGAAAGCCTTCTACTGCGCTAAAGGCAAACCAGGCAGCTACACAGCGAGTCAGCAGGTGGAAAATCCCGTCCCAGCCCGTCGGCAAAAGCCCTGGAATCTTACCAATATGATCAAAAACCATTAAAAAGGCCATGAAAAGCTTGAGTTGGAAAGCATTTAATCCTCTTGTTTTCATTTCATATCTCCTTGTCTTCTTTATACATCTATCTTACAAAAAAAGAAAGGTTGGTACCATAACCTAACCTTTCAATTTCACTAGCCAACCTTACAAATTTGTAAGAATGCCTTATTCAAATATCATCTTCTTCTCTGAAAAGCTAATCATGACAGTTGTTCCCTGTCCAACCTGCGAAGCGATGCTAATCTGATGCCCCAGCTCATCTGCGATTTTCTTGGACAGATAAAGTCCCAAGCCAGACGATTGCTGGGTCAAACGACCATTATAGCCCGAAAAGCCTCGCTCGAAAACCCGCAGCAAATCCGCATCCTGAATGCCCAAACCGCTATCTTTGATATAAAGCGTATCCTCCTGAAAATAAATCTCAATCCCGCCTTGACTGGTGTATTTCAGACTATTTGACAGCACTTGCTCCAAAATCACGACAAACCATTTCCTGTCTGTGATGATGGTTCGGTCCAGATCATGCAGATTGAGGCTCAGGCCCTTTTGGATAAAGAAAATCGCATACTTCTTGACAATCTCCTTGACCAAGTCTTCAACATTTTCCTTTTTCAAGACCAAATCCTCATGGAAACTCTCCAGACGAAGATACTGCAAGACGATATTGACATAGGACTCAATCTTGAAAAGCTCTTGCTCCAGCTGGTTCTTGATCTTCTTGTCCTCAATCTCTCCGACCAGCAATGAACTAGCCGCAATAGGCGTCTTAATCTGATGAGCCCAGAGCGTATAGTAGTCCATCAGGTCATTTAGCTTCTCCCTCTCCTCAATCGCACGGTTCTTCTTGTCCATTTCCAAGAGAGCCAGTTTCTCAAAAAGGAGAACCTCTAAGGCTGTCTGAGGCCGACCTGAGGCATAAAAGAGCTGGTTACGGTATTCCTTATAGGCACTAGCTAGATCCATTCCCAAGAAAAAGCTAGCAAGGAGAAAGGCTAAGAGCAGCTGATACTCTAGCAGGCTGCGCCCATCCTCGAAAATAAAGGCAAACATCCCCATAATTGAAAATACAATCAGCAAGAGCAACAAGATGAAGCGACGGGAATACAGATGATGCTTCAAGAAGAAAAATTTATCCTGCATGTCCATTGGTTAAACCGTACCCTATCCCTTTTTTTGTCTCAATGAAATGCTTCAGACCGTGCTCTTCCAGCTTCTTGCGCAGGCGGGCAACATTGACGGACAAGGTATTGTCATCAATAAAGAAATCACTGTTCCAGAGCTCCTTCATCAAGTCATCACGCGCCACGATACTGCCAGAATGCTCAAAGAGCACCCGCAAAATCTGAAATTCATTCTTGGTCAGCGTCACAAGCTCGCCCTCATAGACCAAATCCATGGATTTGAGATTTAAAATCACGCCCTGATATTCCAAAAGGCTTTGATCCGTCCCAAACTCATACGAACGCCGCAGCAGGCCTTGAACCTTGGCCAGAAAAACATTATTATCAAAGGGCTTGGTCACATAGTCATCTGCGCCCATATTGATGGCCATGACGATATCCATAGACTGGTCACGCGAAGACAGAAACATAATGGGCACCGTTGAAATTTTCCGAATTTCCTGGCACCAATGGTAGCCGTTAAAGAGAGGCAGACCAATATCCATCAGCACCAGCTGGGGCTCCTCCTTGACAAAGGTTGTCAAAACCTGCATGAAGTCTTCAATCGCCACAACCTGATAGCCCCATTGCTCCAGCATTTTTTTGATCATTTGACGGATGACCGCATCATCCTCGACCAGTAAAATCTTGTGCATTCCATTTCCTCACTCATTTTTCTTACTGCTATTATATCAAATTCTCCCTTAAATCACAGAGAGTTTTTTAGTTTGAAACTCGTGACATTTTCAGGAAATTTTAAAAAAAGAATAGGACAATCCTGACAAATCATTCAAACTTCTATTGCTGCTCTCTTTGCTTCTGACAACCTGCCCCACTTATGCTATACTGGAAGAAGATAGAATATTGGAGATAAATATGGGAATAATTTTTGATTACCTAGACCAAGTAGCTTACGACAGTATCTACGACACCCCCCTTAATGAACTGGATATGCTGATGCTGACCGAGATAACTTATCTGCCTTTTGACCAGATCGTGTCTGATCAGATGTCCCCTGATTGTACTTGCCGCTTGTTTGAAGCTGCTGAAAAAGTGACTCAAGATTTATCCATGTTGGTGACTAAAAATCGTCTGAAACTTTTAGAAAAGGCAGCCAGCTCCACCCGCTTCAAAAATATCAAGCTCATGGGCTATGTCAATGACATTGATCCTGATGTTCAAAAGCAGTTTGCAGCTATGATTTTCAAAATCAAGCCTGATAGCTATGTTCTGACCTTCCGCGGAACCGATGATTCCATTATCGGCTGGAAAGAGGACTTCCACATGACCTATATGGATCAGGTCCCAGCTCAAAAAACGGCGGTTAATTATTTGCGAAAAGCCATGGATGCTCTGCCTGGTCAATTCATCCTGACGGGCCACTCGAAAGGAGGCAATCTAGCATCCTACGCTGCTAGTCAGATCGAGCCAGAATATCAAGAGCGAATTCAGAGTATTTACAGCTATGATGCACCTGGACTGAATCACTCGGTCATCACCAGTCAAGGCTACCAGACTATTTCAGACAAGATAAAGCGCTACATTCCACAAGGCTCTATCGTCGGAATGATGCTCGAAACGCCCAAGCAGGCTCAAATTGTCAAAAGTACAGCTATCGGCGGTCTGGCCCAGCACGATACCTTCTCTTGGCAGATCAGTGACCAGACTTTTGTCCTGCTGGACAACCTCAATCCAGACAGCCTTCAAGTAGATAAAACTTTGAAAAACTGGGTAGATAGCGTTTCTGATGAGGAATTAAAAGACTTTTTTGACCTCTTCTTCGGTCTCATCCTAGATGCTGGTATCAGCTCCATTAATGACCTCACCAAGCTGGAAAATTTCAACAAAATCTTGGCTGTTTTTGAAAATGCCAATGCTCTCACAGACCAAGAGCGGGAAATGCTGACGCGCCTCGCCAAACTACTGGTAGACATGCGCTACCAGTCTTGGAAAGACGACATGAACCTGCTGAAGCCTAGCAAACTTGTCCAAGAAGTCAAGGAAAATCTATCCGAATTCACTAAGAATCTTCCTTTTACAAGTAATGAGCCTGTTCAAACAGATGAACCCAATGAGCAATAAGCTATAATACAGCACTTGACAACTCTCTAATATAAAAGAAAAACACTCCTGTCACAATCTAGAAAACTAGACTCAGGAGTGTTTTTTATGGCTAATAAGTGAATTCTCCAAAATTGGAAGCAAGCTAAGCTCTCAATAAGGAAAAATCAGAAATCAACTATTGCACATCATCGTACGAGAAAAACAGCTAATGTAAGTAACATAACGATTAAGCACACTGCTTTTCTTAGTTAATATTAAGCGACTGCGTTTCTTGGTCGGTTTTAACATCTAATTCTACAATATTCTTGCTTGGAAAAGCTAACAAAATAAGGAGTGCAATTGAGCCTACCCCAGGAATGAAAGCGATAAAAATCAGAGCCCAGTGAAAACCAGCATCTCTTAGACGACGAATGATTAGAGCTAAGCCAGGCAAGAAGAAAATGATTATCAGAAAGATACTAAAATAAGTTAAGGAATTTACTGTTTCAATTGCCTCAATACTGTTTGGATTAGCTACTACAGTTGAGTAAGTTATCATGTACAAAAAAACAGCAAGAATCAGATTGGTTAGATAAATCCACCAATACTCAGAACGTGTAGAGCGACCAGAAAAATCCACATAACCTTTGAAAAAATTTTTATAAGCATTAATCATACAATAAACCTCTTTATTTTTTTATCAGTTTATCATATGTAAGAAATTTTTACAAGATTTTCAGAAAATAACTTTCTTCTTTGACAGAACAACACGGATCTTGCTCCACATCAACTGAGGAAAACTACTCTAACAAATTCTTCTTTTTCCTTAATGTAAGACACGGAGTAACCCTATTTCATAATCCTGAACCATAAATTTACAGAAACTTAGTACTCCCTTCTCTTCCTCTATGTTCTACCAATCGTCTCATTCGATCAAAAGAACCCCCAGCAAAATAAACTTGCTGGGGGCTTTACATTAGATGAGATTAACACGAATGTTATCAATTGAAATAATGGACTGCGAGTTCTCTACCCAATCAAACTTCCATTTGGGACTTTCTCGTCCACAGTTAGGAGAGTCAGTTGGTCGCCGTGCTCGGCTGAGAGAATCATACCTTGGCTGATGCGGCCCATCATTTTGCGCGGTTTGAGGTTGGCTACGATTTGGACTTTCTTACCGACCAGTTCTTGCTCGTTTAGATAGTATTTAGCAATACCAGAGAGGATTTGGCGGTCTTCGCCGTCTCCTGCATCCAAGCGGAACTGAAGAAGCTTATCAGATCCTTCAACTTTAGAAACCTCTTTGACTTCAGCAACTAGGATTTCAACCTTATCAAAGTCGTCAAACTTGATTTCCTTGCGACTAAGTTTGAGTTCGACTTCTTCTGGCTTCCATTCTTTTTCAACCGCAGGTTTGTTGCCTTCCATTTGTTCTTTGATATAGGCAATTTCTTCCTCCATATCCAGACGTGGGAAGATTGGCGTTCCTTTTTCTACAACTGTCAAGCCTCCTGGGAGTTGGTCAATTGCTAGGTTTTCCAGAGACGTTGCTTGAGGCAAGCCCAATTGACTGAGGACAGCCTTGCTGGTTTCCATCATGAAAGGTGCGATCAAGTGCGCCACAACACGAAGACTCGCTGCCAAGTGGCTCATGACTGCTGCCAGTTCTTTGATCTTGGCTTCATCCTTAGCTAGCACCCAAGGGGCGGTTTCATCGATGTATTTATTGGTGCGGGAGATGAGCGTCCAGACTGCTTCCAGGGCACGTGGGTAGTCCACTGCATCCATGTGTTTGTAGTAGTCAGTGATGGATTCAGCTGCTACTTGAGCCAGAGCACCATCAAAGTCTGTTACATTTTCTTCATAGGCTGGCACTTGACCGTCAAAGTACTTGTTAATCATGGAAACAGTACGGTTGAGGAGGTTTCCAAGGTCGTTGGCTAGCTCGTAGTTGATACGGCCAACATAATCTTCTGGCGTGAAAGTTCCATCAGATCCAACCGGAAGACTGCGCATGAGGTAATAGCGCAAAGCATCCAAGCCATAACGTTCTACCAGCATTTCAGGATAGACCACGTTTCCTTTAGACTTAGACATCTTGCCATCCTTCATGACAAACCAACCATGGCCAATCAAACGTTCTGGTAATTTCACATCCAACATCATAAGGAGGACTGGCCAGTAGATGGAGTGGAAACGAAGGATGTCTTTCCCAACCATGTGGAAGACTGTTCCGTTCCAGAACTTATCAAAGTTACCGTGCTCATCTTGACCGTAACCAAGAGCAGTCACATAGTTGAGCAGGGCATCGAACCAAACATAGACAACATGTCTTGGATTAGATGGCACAGGCACGCCCCAAGTAAAGGTCGTCCGAGAAACTGCCAAATCTTCCAAACCAGGTTCAATAAAGTTTTTCAACATTTCATTGAGACGGCCGTCTGGCGTAATGAAGTCGGGCTGTGATTTGAAAAATTCTACTAAGCGGTCCTGGTACTTGCTGAGACGGAGGAAGTAAGACTCTTCCGATACCCACTCCACTTCATGTCCAGATGGCGCAATTCCGCCCGTTACATTTCCAGCTTCGTCACGGAAAACTTCAGCCAGCTGGCTTTCAGTAAAGAATTCCTCATCAGATACAGAATACCAGCCTGAATATTCACCCAAGTAGATATCATCTTGAGCTAAGAGTTTTTCAAAGACATCAGCCACAACCTTTTCGTGGTAGTCATCAGTCGTCCGGATAAATTTATCATAGGAAATGTCCAGCAGTTTCCAGAGTTCCTTGACCCCAACTGCCATACCATCGACATAAGCTTGTGGGCTGATCCCAGCTTCCTCAGCTTTTTGCTGGATTTTTTGACCGTGCTCATCAAGACCAGTCAGATAGAAAACATCATAGCCCATGAGGCGCTTGTAGCGAGCCAAGACATCACAGGCAATGGTCGTATAGGCAGACCCAATGTGGAGCTTGCCAGACGGGTAGTAAATAGGTGTCGTAATATAAAACGGTTGTTTTGTAGTCATTTTTTAATCCTTTCAAGGCTAATGAAACCTTTTTTGATAACACTTCATTATATCATATTTCCTAGCGATTGAAAGAGGGGAACTGACATTGATTTTAGGCCTTCTTCTCTTAAAATAAATAAGGACGATAGGTTTTATTCCATAGTTTCTTTCGACGATAGTAATAGTAAATAACAGCTCTATTCATCAAATCAGTTGAGAGACAAGCATCTTAGTTTGTTCATAATTCTTTTCTAGGGCTATAATAAAACACCTTGATTTAGCCATCTATTTTGTTCTGGCCAAAGATCGCTATTTCCCCAAAACTTGCCAATTCTTGCTAAATTATAGTAGACTATATAAAAAATATTTAAGGAGATTACTACATGATTGATGCATATAAAAAATTTTGGAAGGGCTATGTGGATTTCACCGGTCGCTCAACTCGCCCAGAATATTGGTGGCCAATTCTCTGCCATTTTTTAGTAATGATACTAATACTTTGTACTGCTCTTCTGATTGAGACGGTTTTGAACTCTGAGACTGGAGGAGCCTTATCTACCGCCTTTGCTGGCCTGATGGTTATCTATTACATTGCAATTCTGCTTCCCTCTCTCGCCATTCAAGTTCGACGATTGCGAGATGGTGGCTATCATTGGGCTCTTCTCTTTTTGTACTTGGTCCCACTTTTTGGCCATTTTATTCTGTTTATTTTTTATTGTCAGCCTACAAAATATGAACTTGTTAGCAATGATTCCTATAATAATACAGACTACCAAGATCAGCAATTTAGCCAAAATCCTTATCAAGAGAAGCAAAATTACCAACAAAATTTTGTAACAACTGGAAACGAGTAAAGTCCATTGAATCAAACAAAAAGCATTCTACTTTAACAGGCCTCCCGAAAAGTTAGATTTTTTATGTCTAACTCTTTGGGAGGCCAGTTAAATTCACCTGATTTTTTATGTTTGTTAGACCATGCTATTTTTCCACAGCTTCATTATAGATTCGAATCCGAGGGGCAACTTGATTTATCACATCTAAAAACTGTAATAAGTCAACATATTTTTGATCCGTATAAGGTCCAAAAGCTAGACGAATATCTTTGTTAGAACTCATTGGATTGTAATACAGATACAGGTGATGAACTTTTGCATACTTTGTTTCTTCCACTTCCTCAATCTTAATGGTCACATCAGCTAAGTCAGAAAGCATGAGAAATTGGAAATAAGCATCAACCCGTATGATGGCATCCTTGTAGAGATAGAGAGATAGGCTTTCACGCACATAACGAGAATCGCTATAAATCAGTTGAAATTCCTTTTCAAGCTCTGGAAAGTGAGAATAAAGTTCTTGACAGTATCGCAAACTCTTTTCTCTATTGACTATAGTAAGGCAAGTAAAGAGACCACTCATCGCCATCAGCAAGATGATTGAAATCAGGGCCATTCTCCCCCCAACTTCATCTGTCTGAGACAAAGCCAAGAGCAAAACGAAAGCCCCTAGACCACAAAAAACAGGAAAAACTAATTCCTTATAAAATTTAACATTTATTTTTTCTTGCACCGATTAATCCTCTCAATCCAAACCTAGCTAGTTTTCCACCTTTAGCCTATGTCCAAGGATTATAAAAGCGTCCTTGATTGACAGCAAAAAGAAGAAGGCTGAGGGCTAGTAGAAGGACGGACACCACGATTACAAGTTTGTCTAGCTTGCTGAAGGCTTGCTGGGTGTACCAGGTCCGCTTTTTGTTTTTCCCAAAGCGGCGTAGCTCCATGGCCGTCGCGATGGTGTTGATTCGCTCGAGCGAGCTGAAAATCAGGGGAATGACAATTTGCAGATTGCCCTTGACCCGCTTGCTGAGGGGAGCTTTTTGGGATAATTCTTGTCCACGCGCCTCTTGAGACATCTTGATGAGGTAAAATTCCTCCTGCAAATCTGGAATATAGCGCAGGGTCAGACTGACCGCATAGGCAATCTTATAAGAAAGGCCGATTTGATTTAGACTGGAAGCAAATTGACTGGGATGGGTGGTCATGAGAAAGATCACCGCTAGGGGAATCGTTGAGAAATACTTGAGCAAAAGATTCAAGAGATAAAAGAGTTCCTGAAGCGTGAGATTATAAGCTCCCCATCCTGTCCAGAGCAAATTCTTGGCTCCATAAATCTCCACCCCATACTGCGGGGCAAAGAGATAGACCATGAGAATATTCAGTGCTGCAAAGGTTCCCGCAAAAGCCAAAACGAAAGAAATGTCTTTCAGCCGAATCTCAGACACTCTAAATAAAATTAGAGAAGCTAGCGCCACAAGAAGGAGGAAGCGCGTATCGTAGCTCATCATGGCCGCCACCGAAACCAGGATAAAAAAGATCAGTTTGCTGGCACCAGAAAGAGCATGGAGAAAAGTCTTTCCGGCATGGTAGCCAATCAATTTCTGTTGATTAAACATGACTTTCCTCCTTTTTTCGCATGTAAAATTGAGTCAGAGCTAGCGGATCCACTCCCAGCTTCTCAGCTAGACTAAAAATTGAAGTTTCCTTTAGATTGGCCGCTGCAATCAACTCATGATCGGACAGAACCTGAGCAGGCGACTGGTCTGCTAAAATCTGACCGTCCACCACCACGATGGCCCGATCCGAATAATCCAGCATGAGCTGCATATCATGGGTAATCATAATAATCGTGTGTCCCTGCTGGTTTAGCTCATCGAGAAAGTCCATCATTTCTGTATAATGGCGCTGATCCTGACCAGCTGTTGGCTCATCCAAAAGGATAATCTCTGGATTTAACACCAATATAGAAGCAATGGTCACCCGCTTCTTCTGACCAAAAGACAGGGCTGAAATCGGCCAACTGCGGAATTCATAGAGACCACAAGTTTTGAGCACAGCATGAACCCTTTCTTCAATTTCCGCCTCTGCCAAACCACGCAACCGCAGTCCTAGAGCTACTTCATCAAAGATCATTGTGGTCGAAATCATCTGATTAGGATTTTGCAGGACATAGCCAATTCGCTCCGCTCGCTCCTTGATAGAGTCGCCCTTGATATCCTGTCCCTGCCAATGATATTGCCCTTCTGTATCAATAAAACGACAGAGAGCCTTGGCTAGCGTAGACTTGCCAGCTCCATTTTTCCCAACGATGGCTATCCGCTCACCCTTGAAAATCTTCAGACTGATATCCCGCAAAATAGGTTGATTACTCTGATAGGCAAAGGAAACATGATCGAGCTCTAAAAGAGCTTCGTGACGATTGTCAATCTGCTCTGTTTTTTGCTCGGTCAGACTCTGCGAAAGTTCAGCAAGTTCCAGCTTGGTTAAATCAGCCAGATGAGTCGCGCTTGCCACATCAAAACCAAGCTGCCGCAAGGCTGTGATATAGAGAGGTTCTCGGATTCCATTTTCTGCTAAGAGGTCCGTCTTGAGCAGATCATCCGGCGCACCGTTAAAGAGAATCTCCCCATCATTGACGAGGACAACTCGATCAACAGGTCGATAAAGAACGTCTTCCAAACGATGCTCGATAATCAGAGTTGTCGTTGCCGTCTCCCGATGAAGCTGGTCAATCAAGTCAATCGTATCCTGACCAGACTTGGGATCGAGATTGGCCAAAGGCTCATCAAACAGCAAAATTGGACTCTCATCGATCAAGACACCCGCCAGACTAACCCGCTGCTTCTGTCCGCCAGACAAGTCTTGAGGACGATGGTCCAAAAGCTGCTCTAAGTCTAGCTGCTTGGCCCAATGCAGGACTTTCTCTCGCATCAAGGGCAAGGCCACCATATCATTTTCCAGAGCAAAGGCCAGATCCTCTGCCACACTGAGCCCGATAAACTGACCATCCGTATCCTGCAAGACCGTGCTGACAAGATTTGACTTGTCATAAATACTGCTATCAAAGGCTGGCTGTCCCTTAATCAAGAGTTGTCCACTGGCCTGTCCCTTGTAAATATTGGGAATAATGCCGTTGAGACACTGACCCAAGGTTGACTTACCAGAGCCAGACGGCCCAATCAGCAGCACCTTTTCCCCCTCATAAATGGTCAGATTGATATGCTTCAAAGTCGGCTCCGACTGAGCTTGATATTGAAAACTAAAATCTTCAAATTGAATAATTGGTTTTTTCATGTTTTTCTATAAGGCCAGAGCGATCTGAATCGCCAGATTGGCCACCTTGTCTTTCTCGTCTAAGTCAGCGTGATTAGCCAGATTGCGCATGTCCCAAGCCTCCTCAGACAGATGATCCGCCGCATAAAAGAACTGGCAAACTTGAACGCCACGAAAGGCCGCTACAGCCGCTACGGCCGAGCACTCCATGTCCACACAAATAGCTCCCGCCTCTTTTCGCCTGCGCAGCTTGTCCGCAGTCTCTCGGAAAATGCCATCGGTCGTCCAGACCTTGCCTAAACTATGGGAAATCCCTCGCTGCTCAAGGAAATTTACCAGAAAATCCTGCGAGCCGACATTGACTGCTATCTCCGAACTAGCCGGCTGGTAATGATAGCTAGTCCCCTCATCACGCAAGGCTGCTGTCGGAATAATAACGGATGTTGCTTTGATATCCTCGTCCAGCACACCACAAGTCCCAAAGAGAACCAGCTTTCTCATACCAAAAGCAATCAAATCCTCCAGAATCGCCACACAAGCAGAAGCCCCAACTGGTGCATTGAAAAGAGCTAGCTCCTGTCCATCCGCAAAGACCCGATAGATAGGAATTTCAATGTTGGCCATAGAGGTCGTCGTAATCAACTCATGGTCAAAATCCGCCAGCATTCGGGCAAAGGTCTCCCGAGCAAAGCAGGACACTGCCGTCTGCGGAAAGCCTTCAATAGGCTCTATCAAATCCTCTGGATTGATGATGGCCTTACGGTTTTGATCAAACTCTTCAAGAATCATCGACTTGTTTTGTCCCTTTCTTTAGCATGAAATAGCCAGCTAATGTCCACTGACTCTATCCTACTATTGTATCATAAAAAGGCTGTCTACTGACTATCACCAGCATATTTTCTAGCTAGCCAAGGATATAGGCAGGCTCTATAGCAAGGATGGGTTCAAGCGCATTTCAAAACAAAAAAGAGATACTCATCATATTGACTATTAAATCATAATCTCTGATTTCCACCAAGCACCTTAGATATAATGTCTTCATGTTTCAAAAAATTGAATTTCTGAATTCCAATAATTACGGTGCACATCTAGAATTTTTCAGAAAAGTTTGTAGGTGCTTAATTATCTAGTATTTCTATCTAAACCAACGTGTATATACGCTGAGTACTTCTGTTCTAAAGAATTAAAATCCAAACTCAGTGTGGTTATAAACCACCTTTGCTCCCATACTTCTAAAACATGCTCCTTCTACAAAACGAACTCTGGCATTGGCATAAAATCTGTGCAACAAAATACGAAAAAACTGTATCCATGAAGAGTCTTTCCGACTGAAAGCTTCATCAATACAGATTCTGAGAATATATTTGAATTTCTAAGAAAGCAAAACTCATTCTGAGCAATTCTTACTTTTTATCATGCTGCGCCAGCTCCTGATTGTAGGACAAGGCTAACTTGATCCAGTAAGACAGTTCTTTTTGTCCTTCGCCATCTAAATCAATATAGCCATGATAAAGCCTCCCCTTCATTAACGTCACACTGGCACCATTTTTAGGCAGGACCTGCTTTTCCAGTTCCTTACCTATGCGGACCATGACAAGCTCTTGACCTCTCGAACTCACAGTAACAGACATCTTGCCTCGGATCATAAAAGCCAATCCACCAAACATCTTCTTCTCTTCTACCTCTTCTTCAAAAACATGAGGGGGAAGTTCAGTAGCTAAAATGGTACGAATCTGTTGAGCTAAAGATTTACTATATGCCATCGCTCTCCCCTATTTCATCATCACATCCCAGCCGATACCAAAACGGTCAATCAAGCGGGCATAAAACTTAGCAAAAGCTTGATTCTCTAGAGTATAGAGAATCCGTCCACCTTCAGTAAGCTTAGTCAAGAATTCATCGGCTTCTTCTCTACTATCTGGACTCAGAACCAACCATTGATTAGGCTGATGATTGCTAGGAATAGATAGGTCATTAAAAACACCTACATCTTCACCATTCAGGGTTAAGTTTTCCGTATCTAAGGCAATCCAGGCAAGCTTATCCCGTTTTTCTGCAGGAAGGTTTGCTGGGTCCATCATCTCACTGGCTCGGACAAGTCCCTTTATCTCTGTCTGAAAAAGATCTGCATAGAAACGAAAAGCTTCTTCGGCCTGACCATTAAAACTTAAAAACACGTCTAATTTCATTATTGTTCCTCCAATTTTTTATATCTGAGAATAAATCTCTAGTATCAGTTTATCAATTAGGATAAAATTTTTCTTATTCTCAATTGCGCTTGTTTGGCTAGGGAACGCATAATTAAAACTGGAAGATTAACTGTAATAGGTGGATCGCTGGGCAAGGGCCTGCGCATGCTGATTTCCTCCTGATAGATGTTATCGCCTGAAAAAGTGAGAGGCTCATCGCTGCCCCAGCGAAAGTTATGCTTCAAGACATAATTTTTAGACAGGCGTAAATCCTCCAGCAATTCACAGGCCAAAAGATAGTAGTGACCATCGGGTACATTTTCAAAAGTAAACTGCCTCTTCTGACTAAGTGCTACTCCGATAACTGGCTCTTCTTTAGGTATGCGGGTTTTAAAAAGCCCGACACAGCTGATACGAGGTTCATACCCCTCAGGATAAGATAGCGCCACGGTCAAGCGATTGCCACTTTTACAGTCGGGATCCTGATGCAACAAAGCTCCCTTCTCATCCAGCTGTTTGACCATAAAATCATAAGCCTTGGTTGATTCTTGATAATATTTTTTAGGCGAAAGTCCAGTATGCCGCTTAAAAGTATTAGAAAAACTGCCTAGACTATCATAACCAGCTTCCATAGAGGTCTCGGTCACATTTTGCCGGCCTTCTACAATCTCCTGAATCCCTTTTTCCATCTTAAGAGCTTCCGCATATTGCTTGATAGAAAAGCCCATCTTTTTCTTGAAAGTTCTGGATAGATGGGAAGGGCTATAGTGGAAATGCTGAGCCAAATCGGTCAGACTCAGCTCTTCATCTGCATGCTGACGCAAATAGGCTGCCACTTCTTCCATGATAGCTTTAGACATAGACTTGCTCCTTTCCCATTTATTTAAGCCCATTATATCACATCAAAAAGAAAGGACAAAAAAATCGAAACCTGAATAAAGAAAAGCTAAGCTGCAACTAAATAATGAAAAAACTTTAGATGCTTGAAACATCTAAAGTTTTTATCTTTACTATGCGATTACTGAGCTACCAATGTTTCCAAGCTTTCCCCAATCGCAACCAAACGCTCCACCACTTCTGCCTGGCTAAAGCCATTTTCAGCCACATAGCGGTTACGAGGGTGAACGCGACATTCGTGAGAACAGCCACGGAGGTACTTGTCTTCATTTTCTTCTGAAGTCAGGATGCGACGGTTACACTCTGGATTGCCACAGTTGACATAGCGCTCGCAAGGAGTACCGTCAAACCAGTCTTTCCCAATCACAACTGGATTGACATGGTTGATATCAACAGAGATACGCTCATCAAAGACATACATCTTGCCGTCCCAAAGCTCACCTTGAACTTCTGGATCCTTACCGTAAGTTGCGATACCGCCATGAAGCTGACCGACATCCTTGTAGCCTTCACGAACCATCCAGCCTGAAAATTTCTCACAGCGAACACCACCGGTACAGTAAACAACCACGCGCTTGTCCATGAACTTCTCTTTGTTATCACGAACCCATTGCGGTAATTCACGGAAGTTGCGGATGTCTGGACGAATGGCTCCACGGAAGTGACCTAGATCGTACTCATAGTCGTTACGAGTGTCTAGGACAACAGTGTCTTCGTCAAGAAGGGCTTCTTTAAACTCTTTTGGAGACAAGTAAGCTCCTGTCGTCTCCAGCGGGTTAATGTCATTGTCAAAGTCATTGTCTTCCAAGCCCAAGTGCACAATTTCTTTCTTGTAGCGAACAAACATTTTCTTGAAGGCTTGCTCATTTTCTTCGTCAATCTTGAACCAAAGGTCTTCCATGCCTGGAAGGCTGTGAACGTAGTCCATGTATTTTTGAGTGGTTTCATAGTCACCAGAAACCGTTCCGTTGATTCCTTCATCTGCTACTAGGATACGGCCTTTCAGACCGATAGATTTACAGAAGGCCAGATGATCAGCTGCAAATTTCTCAGCATTCTCAATCGGAACATATTTGTAGTAAAGTAGGACGCGAATATCTTTTGCCATAAGATTTCAACTCTCATTTCTCTATAAATTTTCTGAATTTTTTAATTCATCTATTTATTATAACCTGATTGAAAAAACTGGGCAAAAAATTTGTTTGGAAAATAGCAGAGCTGGAATCTCTACGCAGAGAAGCAGGTTAGCCCTCTTTCTCCAATTCTTCCAAATACTTATCGAAGCGATTCTTCTGCCACTTGCTGAGGCTCTCTAAGAAAATATTGACCAGCAGCATCAAGGGAAGATGAATGCAAAATGTAACCAAAATGACCAAAAGAAACATAGGGTGAAAAATACTATTATGATAAATAGCATGATTGAGCTGAAAATTCTGGCAAGCAATCAAAAGGGTCAGAAAGCCTGTCGCAGCCAGCACACCCCAGATAGTCAGACTGAAACTATTATAATAATTAGCCCCCAGATACTGAGCTCGACACATAAAATAAAAGCTACTGATGAGAATCAAAAGCAAGAATGGCTGATAGTGAACGACTCCCCCATTCATAGCTACAGAACCCATATATAAAGCTAAACTGCCACATAGCATGAGACTGAAACTCTCCATACCAGCCTTGTTGACCAGCTGATCTTCCCGTTCGTCTAAAATTTGACGTTTAATAAGTTTTATTTTCATTTCAAGCTCCTATACTTCTACTCCAAAAATAGTAATTAACAACATAAGAATGGCAGGAAGTCCGTTATTTAACATGTGAACTGCAATACTGACTTCCAAGCGCCGAGTTCGACAAGCCAGCAAGGTCAAAATCACAGAAGCACCGCCATAAATCACAAAAGACATGATATTGGTTGGACCATGAAAAATCGCAAAGAGCAGTCCGCCTATGATATAGCCCCAGCTTTCATAGCCTTTAAAGATTTTTTGAGGAATGATACCACGGAAAATAATTTCTTCTGCGATAGGCGCTAAAACTCCAAGCATGATGGACAATAAAATGATATCTCCTCTTCGGAACTCCTCCATCAGAGACGCCTGATTAGCCGTTGTCGCTTCTCCATGTAGCCACCGGAGTAGTACCGTCCCAAAGACAGATATGAGCAACATGCCTAAGAGGCCTAGAGCAATTCGCTTCCCATCTCCTTTTTGAAAAATTTTTCCAGATGGAGATAGGATGCCAGTTTTCTTTGCTGCCACGACAAAGACCAGTAAAATGAAGATTATCAGCAAAAGCCCAAGACCAATGGTCCATTGTTTAGGAAATTGATAAATGATTGCTACCTGCTAAAACAGCATAGGGAGGACATACAAGCCCAAAGCTAAGAAAGCGCAGCCAACCCAGATCAATCGTTTCCACCAAGTCATTCTTCATCCTCCAATTCCTGATCTAGCTTTGCCTGACCTTTACTGTTTAGATAAAGACTGATCTTGTCCATGGTCAAGCTTCCAAGCATAAACAGTATCATTGCAAGAGCCAGCTTGAGCAGATACAAAATGCTGAACATGCTGGCCAGACTTTCTCGCTGACCAAAGAAATCAATGCCTATAACAATGAGAGCAAAGACGACTCCACCGCCAAATCGCTCTGGCCATTTTTCCTCTCTCACCATATCGCGAACATCAACGCCTAGGCTTACGCGACGAAGCAAGGCATATAGACCTACTAGGGTAAGCAGAATACCCTCTGGCAGATAGGCCAGCAAGCTTAGATGGAGGATATAGGCTTTGAAAAATACAGAGATAGCTAAGAAGAGAAACATTCCTAGTACTAACTCTCCTGCAACTTTGCCGTCCAATTTTTCTGTTCGTTCATCTTTTATAACAGGCTGCTTCTTCATTTTCTTTCTCACTTTCTTATTTATAAGTTAAAGATTCATTGATTCTAATTCTCATCATTTTCTAGTTCTTGGTCCAATAAAACCTGTCTCTTCTGATAAAAATAATCGACCAACTGATCAAATATACTAGAAAAGGCAGTTATCAAAGCTAAAATAAAAATAAATTGCAAAATTGGATGATGGCGAAAGAATGGTCGAAGAGCTGAATTTCCACTCCACATCTGAACAGCCACGATTACAATTGCTAAGATAGCTCCGTTAGCCAAACGACTTCTGAAACTCCTTTGCCCAATAGATGGCTTGTAGCGTCTGATGTCAAGGCCCAACTGCCAGCTACGAATTCCAGCATAGATTTCCATCCCCAAAATAACTAGAATTTCCGGTAAGTAACCTTCTACTGGCACATGCCAAATCATGATTTTGATAAAAATAGAGATAAGGAGCAAGATAATCGCAAAAAATGCAACTTCATTTCCTAATTTTCGTTCAAGTTGTAGAGTCCGCTCGTCTGTATAGACTTTTTGTGGTTTGTCCTTCATTTTCTTTCTCACTTTCTTCCTATTCTTCCCAAAACAACTGATCCAGCGTTTTATTGAGGCATTTGCAAATGGCCAAGCATAGACTAAGACTGGGATTGTACTTGCCTGCCTCAATCAGGCCAATGGTCTGACGAGTCACACCAATGGCATCAGCCAAGTCGCCTTGAGTCATGTCATGCTCAGCCCTTGCCATTTTTAACCTAAGATTTTTTGCCATGGTCACCATCCTTTTCGTATTTCTTTTGCTCGCCTATGGCGTAGAAAGTGCAGCCAAGGACGACATTACTAAAAGCAAGTATGATAAAGGTTTGATTTTTCTGAATCATGCCAACAACTAGTAGAATTGCCGCCGATACAAGACAAATAAGCAGTATAAGCAGAGCATTCACTTTTTTATTCATATCTACGCTCCTTTCAGTTTCATAAGTCCATTATACAATATATTTTAAATAATGCAATATATAAATTACATTTTGTTTTTTATTTTGTACAAAAAAAGATTGGGACTTTCCCAATCTTGTAGTAGCTAGTTCGATTAATCTTTCTTAAGGCTACCTGAGCGAGTCTGAGTACGAGCATAGGCGCTTAGCAAAACAGTACCAATGACTGCTACTGTCACAGAATTCACCAGAATTGCCACAATACTTTGAGCAATGACTTTATTGACCGGCTCACCAGATACAATTACATCACCAATCGGCCCAATTAACCAAGCGATTGCATTGGCTCCAAACTGGATTAGGTTAAAGCGGATAATATCCTTGACTTCAAATTTGCCTTCTTCCACTTGGAAGAATTTTCTAAAGAAGCCAACTAATAGACCGAAGACCCCGCTGCCGGCAATCCAGAACCACCAAAGTCCACCACCGCTCATAGCGTCTTTAATGGCGTGGCCAATGAAGCCCATAAGGAAACCGACGATTGGTCCAAAGATAATACTAAAAAGAGCTTGCAAAGGGTATTGGAGCTGGATGCTAGTATTGGGTACAGGTGTTGGAATATTTATCATTCCGATGACCACAAATAGGGCCGCTCCAATTCCTGTTGCTACTACGTTTCTTATTGTATTATTTTTCATGTTTTCTCCTTTAATTTTCTATACGTTTAATCTCAATATGCCATTGAGCACCAACACCGACATTGTAGGCTTTGGCGAAGGAACCTTGGTTAATAGCCAAGCCCACCCGATAGAGGGAATTGATGTACAAAATCGGCTGACCAATGCGGACATCTGCAAAGGACTTGCCATAGGTCACTTGGTTTTGATAGACCAACATATCATTATTGTAGATAGTGACTTCAAAGCGGTCGCCAAAGTTGGGCTCTAAGGTACAGAACTCCTCGCGCGTAATCGAAGTCCAAAGCGAGCCAAAGCGAACATCCAAAATATCAATAGCTCCGCTGACAAAATTATCCGCCAGCCTTGTTTCGACAACAGGGATTTCAACAATTTCTTCGACACTCAACTCTGGGCCAACTTCCTCAAAACTGATGTGGCCGCTAGCCAGCTTGGCACCTGTGTAGGCATAGACATCTCGCCCATGGAAGGTATAAGAATGCTCGGTATTCTTGCGGCGATTTTCCACTTCTGAAATCTCACGAATAGCTATGATACCGACATGCTTTTTGATAAAGGACAGAGTACCATTGTCGGGAGTCACGATATATTGGTTTTTACTGGTCTTGGCAACTACGCTTTTCCGCTTGGAACCCACTCCCGGATCCACGACCGAGACAAAGGTCGTTCCCTCTGGCCAATAATCTACCGTCTGAAAGAGACGGTAACTGCCCTCAAAAATATTGTACGGGGTGATATCATGGGTCAAATGATGGATTTTCAGCGTTGGTGATTCCTCCAAAGCCACTCCAATCATAGCCGACACTGCTCCATCTACCAGACCGAAGTCCGACTGCAGCACTAATATGTTGTTCATCTTATTCCTCCCAGGCCTTGAGCCTGATATTCTCCAAGTCTTCTAATCTTACCAAAATTAGGCTCTTTTCGCTAGAGCTGGAGGCATAGGATTTTTTTATAACTGTCTATTTCTCAAAGATATAGCATGCAAGCTAGGGCATTTTTCTGGATCAAACTTATGCCAGAACAATTCCTTGAGCAAGCTAAGATAGGAAAGTCCGGCAGCTTTCATCTTGCTTAACTTTTTTATGACTGAAAATCAGCTTTTTCACTGCGTTTCTTTACCAGATATTGACCCAGCAGGCCACCAATTAAAGCACCTGCCACTACCATCACGATAAAACTAGCGATGGTCGGAAAATCCAACGGCAGCAAAATCCGATTGATGTATTCTGCTGTCTTACCACGCGCTAACAAGCTATCAATATAAGCTTGACGCGCTAGCCACATGAGGATAATAGGCCCCGAATTGACAAAAGAAAAACAAACAAAGGAAATCAGATTCAAGAATTTATTTTCGTATTTGCCCAAGCCTGCAATCGTGTCCGCCAAGAGACCGAACACCAAACCCGGCAAACCAGCAATCATAAAATGACCAGACAGGAGGAAAAAGCCTCCCATTATTAGGCCTACTAAGCTGATGGCTCCAAATTTTTTAATCTTGCTTTGCAGGCACATATAAACGTTTCCACCAAAAACTGCGGCAAATACTGGAGCATAAAGCATATTGCCAGCATTGTCAAAAAAGTGCCCTACTAGTACTCCTAGTCCGACACAGAGAAAGTAGAGCAGAGCAAAGACTCCCGTCCATTTCAACTCTTTCAGCGTTAACGATGTCATTATTGAATCCTTTCTAATTGTGAAGCTAAAACTTCATAAAACTATTGATAGCTATATCCTTGATACGTGCAAATGCGCATTTCATGCTTTGCCATCCTTCCTGCAGGAGGAAGTTCTAGCAAGGTTTGTAGATCTAGCATCCTTGATAAGCTTCCTTCCTAGGAAAACTAGTTGTTTATTAAAGCAACTTTCCTCGGCATGGGCAAAATCCAGCACTGCCAAGAAGTAATGTATTATGCTATTTTTCTATACTTAGCTTTATTTATTATAGCATTATGAAAATAGAATGTAAATTAAATTTTCAGACTTTTCAAAGGATGATAGTTGACAAAAGGAGGCTGGGACAAAAGTCCTAGCCTCTAAATTGTCTTTGGATTGTCGAGCAAGACGCAGTGGTTGAGTGGGCTCTACTACGCT
>ERZ773027.378-NODE-378-length-28427-cov-34.511984_pt1 | contig 28427 bp, 23 predicted proteins | sample MGYA00511032_ERZ773027 | MGnify/ENA primary metagenome ERZ773027 (study PRJEB29015, sample SAMEA2738138) | human oral metagenome | biome: human oral; feature: human-associated habitat; material: saliva | place: China | collected 2190 ... | reverse complement strand
TGGTTTTACCGGAGCCGGTTTCACCCGCGATGATGACGACCTGGTTGTCGCGGATCGCGTTCATGATGTCTTCGCGGCGTTCGCTGACGGGCAGCTCTTCGGGGTAGGTGATGACCTCGGGGATGAGCGGCTCGTAGCGGCGCGGTGCCGGGCGGTTCTGCTGATTGCCGCCCTGCTGGTTGCCCTGGTTGCTTTGGTTGCCGCCCTGCTGGTTGCCCTGCTTACGGGCGCGGTTGGGACCGCCTCCGCGTCGGTTGGAGCGGGAGGCGTTGGAGTTGCGTTCGGATGCGCCGCGGGAGGAGTTCTTGCGGTCTGCGCTATTCTTCTGGGCGCTGTTCTTCTGTGCGCCCTTCTTTGGGGTGCCGTTATTTACCGCATTGTTCTCAGCGGTTTTAGCTGCGGTTTTTTCGGAGGATCGTACCTTTGCCGCGTGGATTGCGGCTGCCATGCTCGCCATGGTGGGGGCGGTGCGGGGGGCCTTAGAAGTATCTGCGTGTTTCTTCGTGGATTTCTGCTCAGACATATCCTATCCAGTGTACTCGCCTTGCCCGCGGTGGGCTTGGGGTGTGCTTTGTTTGTCATATTTGGGTTTGTTCGCGGGAACCCTGTGTGGGTAGCGGCGGAATGATGACCCTCAAAAGGGTAGTTAAGATACAATAAATGACATCAAATGCTATCTTGATAGCTAATAAATATTCATCTGAATTATATGCACTACAGATGCGAATTAACTGCGCCTCTTAACTTTCTTTCGATAGTTTCGTTCAACTGCTACAGTGGTGAATAACACAGTAACGAAGGAGTGACTATGCCATCACCAAAGACGTACCCGGCAACACGTGCTGCAGTGTTGGATTGCTGCGAAGATGGGCAGCAGGAAGAAATTCACCACCGCTGCGAAGAACTTTTCCAAGCCCTCGTTCACGCGAGTCTGCGCACCCACTTCGACCGCCTCAGCGCCGAAGAAACCCTCTACCTGGTGACCGGCGACGGCGAGCGCGTACAGATTTCTCCCGAAATGTACGGACCCCTCACCTCCGTAGCGCGCGCATTCGCCGACCGCAAGGATGTCTGCGTGGTACGCCAGGATCGCCTGATGACCACGCAGGAGGCAGCAGACTACCTGGGCGTATCCCGCCCGACCGTTGTTCGCCTGCTGGAGCGCGGAGATATTCCGTTCGAGCGCATTAACACGCACCGTCGCGTTGCTTTTGATGACCTCGAACGTTACCGCCTTGAGCACGAATACGTGAACCGCCGCGTTCGCTAAACCCGCATCTGGCCGATTACTTTCTGATCAATCACTCTGATCAGACAGTGCGGTTCAGAAATTGCAGCATCTGCTGAACAATCTCGGGGCTAAAACAGCGCGAATCCCCGTGTTCGGCATCCGGAACCAGCACCAAATCGGTAGGCACCTGCCGCGTGCGCAGCGCCTGATACACCCGCACCGATTGCTGGTACGGCACACACGAATCACTAATACCGTGCACGAGCATGAGGGGCGTGGCACCGCCGCTTGCACCCTGTGCTAAGGCACTTTCGAACTTATTCACTCGTTTCTGGGAGCGTACCGCATCGATAGGATGCGCACGCTCCCAGTTCTTTTGGGCACGCTCGATGCAGACACCCGGAACCGCCCGCTCACCTTTGGAGATGTCGATAGTAGACGCGTCTGCGGGCACCGGGTAAGTGCTTCCCAGTAGTCGCCATTCGGCGCCATCGTCCTCGGGATGATCGAGAGCGTAGCCAGCCAGGGGACGATCGGTGAAGATGGTCCTCAAATCGCTGACCCCGTAAAACGAAGCCGCCGCCGCCACCTGCGAACTGTGGGACGGGTAGGCGCTTGCCGCCCTGCCTTCAAAGTATTCCTCGTGCTCGGGTGCGCTCGTAGAATCCTCAAATGCAGAATTCCCAAACGCAGAGTCCCCAAGGACAGAGTTACCGGCGGCGGAATCTCCCGTATGCGCAACCATCATGCTCAGGTGCCCGCCGGCGCTTCCGCCCGCTACCGCAATGCGTTGCGGGTCAATACCGAATTCGTGCGCGTTGGCGCGGAAGAAACGCACGGCCTCCTTCACATCGTGCAGGGCGCCCGGGAAGAGCGCCTGATGCGAATACCGGTAGTTGATGGACGCGACCGCCCAGCCTGCCTGCTGAAAAGCGGCGCGCATGAGCGCCTGGGTATTGGGCTGCTCCCCGTCAGGGGTGCGCAGGATGGTGTCGCGTAGGGCCTGGTTGGTGCCGAAGCGCCAGGCGCCACCGTGAACCCACACCAGCAGAGGCGCGGGAGAAGAATCAGCAGCCGCGGGGAAGAAATCGTAGGCGAACGCCTCGCGAGTTACGGGCGACTGCGCACCGTAGTCGGGTAGCGAGTGGGCATCGTAAAAGCCCGCCTCGCGGTAAAAACCGGAGCGGTACTCGGTACTCTCAATGGTCGGCACGCCCTCAGCGTGCGGTGCGCCCTTAACCTTCGGCACGCCCTCAGCGTTCAGTGCGCCCTCAATCTTCGGCGCGCTCTCAGAAGTCTGCATGAATCAGCACCTCGTTAGGGAACCAGTACGATCTTGCCGCGGGTGCGCCCGGCCGCCACCAGGGCGTGAGCCTGCGCAGCCTGCGAAAAATCAAGCACCTGATCCACGTGCACCTTCAACAGGCCCAGGGACATGAGGCGGGCAATCTCCTGCATCTGCACACGGTCCGGGTGAACCGTCAGCCACTGCGCCTGGAAGCCGCGCTCACGCGCCACATCCAGCGGGTCGGGGCTGGTCAGGGTGACAATACGACCGCCGGGAACCAGCACCTCCAGCGAATCGAGGAAGGTCTGCTGACCGGTGGAATTGAGCACCACATCCATGGTCTGACCCAGTACCGAACGGAAATCCTCGGTGCGGTAATCAATGGGCTGGGCGCCCAGCGAGCGCACAAACTCGTGGTTTGCCGCGGAGGCGGTCGCAAAAACCTGAGCTCCAGCCTGAGCCGCCAGCTGAACGGCGAGGTGACCGACGCCTCCGGCACCGGCGTGAATGAGCACGCGCTCGCCTTCCTTCAGCCGCGCCACTTCGAAGAGCGCCTGGTATGCGGTCAGCGCCGCCAGGGGAGCGCCGCCCAATTGCGCGCAGGGAACATCGGCGGGCACCTTCACCAGCTGATGCGCCGGGGCGAGAACATATTCGGCGTACGCACCGGCGGGGGAGGGGAAAGAAACAAGACCAAATACGCCGTCGCCCACCTTAAAACCCGTGTAGTCGCCGGCGGTAGCAACCACGGTGCCCGCAACATCCCAGCCGGGTACGAAGGGCTTGTACGACGGATCGGCCAGCTGAGCGGCGGGACCCAGACCCTTGCGAGTGGTCACATCAATCGGGTTCACACCGGCGGCAACCGTCTTGATGAGCACGTGACCGCGCACCGGCGAGGGGATGGGTACGTTTGCTTCGTGCAGAACGCTTTCGTCGCCCCACTCGGTGAGTTGAATCTGGCGCATGGTGGTCATCGGGTTACCTCCGCTGTCGTGACTTGGGCCGTACTGATGTGAACGGTGTGCGCGTTTCCCCATTCTCTCAAGGCGGTTAGCGTTGCCACAACAGGGGAGCGGGTAGTGTCCACCCTCTGAGGTCTCCTGCCGCTGGGGTCTCCTGTCTCTGGGGGTGAAGGGAGGGAGCAGTCCGGCGTGGGCGGTTAAATAAAAAGGAGCCGATACCCGAACAATATGCCTCGGATATCGGCTCCCGTGTTCCCTCTCGAATAAGAACATCGTGCCCCTGAAAGGATTCGAACCTTCGACCCCCAGTACCGGAAACTGGTGCTCTAATCCGCTGAGCTACAGAGGCAACCTCACCATGGTATCAGATAAGCACCAGATAAAGGGTCAGACACCAGCCAAGGCTTGCTAGAATAGTTTGTTATGACTCCTGAAGAACTCTCCGAAGCCATTGCGCTTGCCCTTGAAGAAACCATTTCCTCCGGCCAGCTGACCCTCGTGGAGGGCGCTGAACTGCCCGCCGTCCGAGTGGAGCGCCCTAAGTCCCGCGAACACGGTGACTGGGCAACCAACGTCGCTCTGCAGCTCGCCAAGAAGGTGGGCAAGAACCCGCGTGAGGCAGCAGCTCTTCTGGCAGAGAAGATTGGCGCCATCCCCGGTGTTGCATCCGTAGATATTGCCGGCCCCGGCTTCCTGAACATCACCCTGGACGCCGCAGCTGCCGGTGAGCTTGCCGCCACCATCGTTGAGGCTGGCGAAGCATACGGCCGCAGCGACAAGTTCGCCGGTAAGACCATCAACCTTGAGTTCGTCTCCGCGAACCCCACCGGCCCCATCCACCTGGGCGGTACTCGCTGGGCTGCCGTCGGTGATGCGCTCGCCCGCGTCCTTGAGGCTGAGGGCGCTAACGTCGTGCGCGAATACTACTTCAACGACCACGGCACCCAGATTGACCGTTTCGTGCGCTCCCTGATTGCCGCTGCCCGCGGTGAGGAGACCCCCGAGGACGGCTACGCTGGCGCGTACATTGTTGACATTAAGGACCAGATTCTGGCTCAGCGCCCCGACGCGCTTGAGGCTGAGAACCCCGAAGAGATTTTCCGCGAAATCGGTACTCACCTGATGTTCGATCAGATCAAGGAGTCCCTGGCGGCATTCGGCACCCACTTCGACGTGTTCTTCCACGAGAACTCCGTGTTCGAAGGCGGCAAGGTGGACGCCCTGCTTGAGACCATGCGTGAGAACGGTCAGCTCTTCGAGGCTGACGGCGCATGGTGGATGCGCACCACCGACTACGGCGACGACAAGGACCGCGTGGTCATCAAATCCGACGGCAACCACGCCTACGTGGCGGGCGATATCGCCTACTACCAGGACAAGATGACCCGTGCAGTAAACCCCGCCGACGTGGCAATTTACATGCTCGGCGCTGACCACAACGGCTACGTGGGCCGTCTGAAGGCTATCGCCCAGATTCTTGGCTACCGCGCCGACCAGATTGAGGTCATGATCGGTCAGCTGGTGAACCTGGTCAAGGACGGCAAGCCCGTCCGTATGTCTAAGCGCGCCGGTACCGTGGTCACCCTCGAGGACCTGGTCGAGGCTGTTGGCGTTGATGCGGCACGCTACGAGCTGACCCGCTACTCGGTGGACACCCCCATCGACATTGACCTGGGCCTGCTGACCTCCAAGAGCAACGAGAACCCGGTCTACTACGTGCAGTACGCTCACGCACGTACCGCCGCTGTGGCACGTAACGCCGCGGAGGCTGGCGTGAAGGTCGAGGACGGCGTGGACACCTCCCTGCTCGACTCGGCTGCTGACGGTGAGCTACTGGCTGTACTCGGCCAGTTCCCCGCTGCTGTGCGTGATGCCGCGAAGTTCTACGAGCCGCACCGCGTGAACCGCTACCTGGAGCAGCTCGCTTCGGCGTACCACAGCTGGTACGGTGTCTCCCGCGTCACCCCCAAGGCTGATGAAGAGGTCACCGACCTGCACCGTACCCGCCTGCTGCTGAACAACGCAGCACAGCAGGTGCTGGCAAACGGCCTGAACCTGCTGGGTGTGAGCGCACCCGAGCGCATGTAATACCCCTCGATTCAACCCCCGACCCGGTGCTACCGGGGCGGGGGTTGAGCGTATGCCAGCAAAGATAGCTAAGAAAGAGACACGATGAGCGAAGCCCGCGCCCTCTACGCCCCCGAATGGCTCACCTACCCCGAGCACCCCGAGACCCTGTCCCGCACCATCTGGACTGATTCCTTCACCCGCAATGAGCAGGGCGAGCTCTGCATTGATGGCGTGACCGTCAGCGATCTGGTGGCTGAGCACGACACTCCGCAGTACGTTTTCTCTGAGACGACCTTCCGTGCCCGCGCCCGCGCCTACCGCACTGCTTTTGAGCAGGCTTTCGCCGCGCACGGTGCGCAGGTGAGCGTCTACTATGCCGGTAAGTCGTTCCTGTCCACCGCGGTGGCACGCTGGGCGACTGAGGAGGGGCTGTGCCTGGATACCGCCTCCGGTGGTGAGCTGGCGCTGGCTTTGCGTGCACAGGTGCCCGGGGCAAATATCGCCCTGCACGGCAATAACAAGTCGGAAGCTGAGATTGCCCGCGCAATCCGTAACGGCCTGGGTCGCGTGGTGGCTGACTCGGTGGATGAACTCAAGCTCATTGAGCGTGTGTACGCAGAGCTTGCCGCCGAGCGTGTGGCTGAGGGCGAGGAACCCTGCGCCCCCGTTCCGGTGCTGATTCGCATCACCCCCGGCGTGCATGCCTCGACTCACGAGTCCATTGCGACCGCGCACGAGGATCAGAAGTTCGGCATGTCTCTGCAGCCGGGCACCGCCGCGCTCGCCGGCCTGGATGAGGCAGAGATGGAGCACTGGGGTGTTGAGGCAACCGATTCTTACGCGGCGCTGGCTGCCGCGATTTTGAACGCGACCGATTCCCTGGAATTCCGCGGTATTCACTGCCATATTGGTTCGCAGATTTTTGAGGCGGAGGGCTTCGAACAGGCGGCGACTACCGCCCTGGAGTTCATGAACCGTCTCAACCGTGACCTGGGTGTGACCCTGCCGGAGCTGGACCTGGGTGGCGGCTACGGCATCGGCTACACCGAGGCGGATCACCCCCGCTCCATTACCGAGGTGACCGAGTCGATTGCGGCTTCCGTTGCGGCGACCTGCGAGCGTCTGGGCATGGCAATTCCGCACATGTCGTTTGAGCCGGGCCGTTCTATTTCCGGTCCTTCGGGTGCGACCCTGTACACGGTCGGCACCATCAAGAACGTGAGCATTGAGGACGAGAACGGTGACATTCGCGTGCGCCGCTACGTCTCTGTGGACGGCGGTATGAGCGATAACGCCCGCCCGGTGCTGTACGAGTCTGATTATTCGGTGACCCTGGCGAATCGTGCCCCGGCGGGGGAGCAGGTGCTCTCTCGCGTGGTGGGTAAGCACTGCGAGTCCGGCGATGTGGTGGTGCGCTACTGCTACCTGTCCGCTGATCTGCAGGCTGGCGATATTCTGGCGGTTCCTGCGACCGGCGCGTACTGCTATGTGCTGGGTTCGAACTATAACTTCCTGACTCGCCCGCCGGTGATTGCGACCGCGCAGGGTCAGCCTTCTCGCGTGATGATTCGCCGCCAGCGCGAGGAGGACATGCTGGCGCTTGATATGGGTTCGGATATCTAAGAACCCTTTCTGGCATCATGAAAAGCCGTGAAGTTCCCGTTTCTGTAATGCACACCGTGAGGTAGCGGATGCAGGCGGGGCTTCACGGTTTTGCGTGTTCAAAAATCTGCAGATACTAAGGCTCACCTCATCACTGTGAGGGAAACCTCATCTCAGAGAGTAAAAGTCGCAGCTTGAGGCTGCTGAGCCGTCCCCGGCTCTTGATAAAGTGGTTGTTGAGTGCGTGCTCTGCACCGCATCCACGCCTAGCCCGAAGATATACCGGGGCGAACCCGGAACAGACCGTAGAAAGAGACTATCGTGGCTGAAAAGATCAAAGTAGCACTGCTTGGTGCCGGTAATGTCGGTTCCCAGGCTGCTCGCATCCTGGTCGAGGATAACGCCGTCCTTGAAAAGCGCATTGGCGCCCCCGTGGAGTTGATCGGTATTGCTGTGCGCGATACTAATGCATCCCGCCACTGGAATGCGGACCCCTCGCTGTACACCACCGACGCTGAATCCCTGATTGATGCGGCGGATGTGGTCATCGAGCTGACCGGCGGTATTGAGCCGGCTCGCACTCGCATTCTGCGTGCTCTGAAGGCGGGTAAGTCCGTGGTCTCCGGCAACAAGGCGCTGCTGGCTAAGCACGGCGTGGAGCTGCAGGCTGCCGCTGATGAGTCCGGTGCTCAGCTCTCTTACGAGGCTGCTGTTGCTGGCGCTATCCCGATTCTGCGCCCCCTGCGTGACTCCCTGGCTGGTGACCGTGTGACCCGCGTTCTGGGCATCATGAACGGCACCACCAACTACATTCTTGACCAGATGGACACCACCGGCGCATCCTTCTCGGACGCACTGGCTGAGGCTCAGAAGCTCGGCTACGCGGAGGCTGACCCGACCGCTGATGTTGAGGGTCACGACGCCGCGTCGAAGGCTGCGATTGTTGCTTCTTTGGCGTTCCACTCGACGTTCACTATTGATGATGTGCACACCGAGGGCATTACTTCCATCACCGCTGATGATGTTGCTGCCGCGGATGCTGATGGTTACGTCATCAAGCTGCTGGCTATTTGTGAGCGTGAGGGTGAGAACGGCGCGAACATTCGCGTGAACCCGACCTTGATTCCTCGTCAGCACCCGCTGGCGGGTGTGCACGGTGCGTTCAACGCTGTGTTCGTTGAGGCGGAGAACGCTGGCGAGCTGATGTTCTACGGTCCCGGTGCGGGTGGCGCACCGACTGCTTCGGCTGTTCTGGGTGACTTCGTGTCCCTGGCTCGTCGTCTGGTGCTGGGTGGCCCCGGTGTTCCGGAGACTTCCCACGCTCAGCTGCACGCAACCGGTCTGGATAACGTGGTGTCTCGCTACTCGGTGGGTGTTTTGGTGGAGGATCGCCTGGGTGTTCTGGCGAACATTACCCGCATCCTGACTGAGCACGGCATTTCTGTTGATTCTCTGCGCCAGTCCGCCCCGAAGGAGGGTGTGGCTCAGATTCGTATGGTCACCCACTCTGCGAAGGACGCTGATTTGCGCCGTGCGATTGCCGTGATTGACGCTCTGGACACTGTGCGTGAGGTGAACTCGGTCATCCGCGTGGAGTCCGAGAAGCACTAGGCGCCGAGAATAACTGGGCTCGAAAGCGTTATCTATGTGCGGCTTGTGCCGCTTACTAAACCTGCGATGTTTGCTTGCGGGCGCATCGCTCACTAACTAACCCGCGTACCCGCTACCGCGCCGGACCTACGGGAGGTCCGGCGGGCGGGGCGCCAAGATTGAAGGAGAAGCCAATGGCACACGTGTGGCAGGGCGTTATCAATGAGTACCGTGACCGTCTGCCCTTCGCAGACGATGTGAAGGCTGTGACCCTGGGCGAGGGCGGTACCCCGCTGATTCACGCGCCGGCACTGTCTGCTGAGACCGGTAACACCGTTTACCTGAAGTTTGAGGGTATGAACCCGACCGGTTCGTTCAAGGACCGCGGTATGACCAGCGCGATGACCGCTGCTAAGCGTGACGGTGCGAAGGCTGTTGTGTGTGCTTCGACCGGTAACACTTCTGCGTCGGCTGCTGCGTACGCTCTGCAGGCTGGTATGCGCTGTGCAGTGCTGGTTCCGGACGGCAAGATTTCTATGGGTAAGCTGTCTCAGGCGATTGCTCACGGTGCTGACATCATTCAGATTGACGGCAACTTCGATAACTGCCTGGAGATTGCTCGCAAGCTCAGCGAGAACTACCCGGTGTTCCTGGTGAACTCGGTGAACCCTTACCGTATTGAGGGTCAGAAGACCGGCTCGTTCGAGGTTGTTGACACCCTGGGTGACGCTCCCGATTACCACCTGCTGCCGGTCGGCAACGCGGGTAACATTACCGCGTACTGGAAGGGCTACAAGGAGTACTCGAAGCCTTACACCAACCGTGACGGCAAGGTTCTGGAGCCGGTTGCGACCAAGCGTCCGATTATGTGGGGCTTCCAGGCTGCTGGCGCTGCACCGATTGTTGCTGGTCACCCGATTGAGGCACCCGAGACCATTGCGACCGCTATCCGTATCGGTAACCCCGCGTCGTGGGAGAAGGCTGAAGCTGCTCGCGACGAGTCCGGCGGCGTGATTGAGGCTGTCACCGATGAGGAGATTCTGGAGGCGCACCGCTGGTTGTCTGCCCGCGAGGGTGTCTTCGTGGAGCCGGCTTCGGCTGCCGGTGTTGCGGGTCTGCTGAAGAAGCACCGCGCCGGTGAGGCTCCCGAGGGTAAGACCATTGTGATTACCGTGACCGGTCACGGTCTGAAGGACCCGCAGTGGGCTCTTGAGGCTGTTAACGGTGTGAAGGTTGAGCCGACTAAGGCTCCCTTCGACGTGGTTGCTGTGGCAGATATTCTCGATTTGCACTAGCCTATTCATACTACGTTGTGCACTCCGTCCCGATTTTCGGGGCGGGGTGCACCTGCATGACAGCCCTTTTTGTATCTTTCACCTATTCACTCATTACGTCACCGATCGCGAGGTTCTTCTCATGTCTTCCCTGCATATTTCTGATATTCCGGTGGGCGCGTCCGTTAAGGTTCGTGTTCCCGCTACGAGCGCTAACCTGGGCCCCGGCTATGACAGCATGGGTTTGGGTCTTGGCTTCTATGATGAGCTGGTTGTTGAGCGTATTGAGTCCGGTCTGGAGTTCGAGCTCAGCGGTGAGGGTAGCGCGGATGTCCCTCGCGATGAGAGCCACCTGGTTTTGCAGGCGATGAAGGCTGGTTTTGCGGCGGCTGGCTTGGATGAGCTGCCGCCGGTGAAGCTGATTGCTGATAATAAGATTCCGCATTCTCGCGGTATGGGTTCTTCGGCGTCGGCTATTGTGGCGGGTGTAGCTGCGGCGAGCGGTCTGCTGCCGGAAGAGCACCGTCTGAGCCGTGAGCAGATGCTGCAGGTCGCCTCCGATATGGAGGGCCACCCGGATAACGTGGCTCCGGCGATTTACGGCAACCTGTCGGTGTCCTGGGGTGAGATGGGTAACTGGAAGTCCCTGATTATTCCGGTGCATCCTGACGTTCGCCCCGTGGTGGCTGTGCCCGATTATGAGGTGTCGACGAAGCTTGCTCGTTCGCTGATTCCTGCGCAGATGCCCCACGTTGAGGCTGTGGCGAACTCGGCTCGTGCGGCGCTGCTGGTGCGCACTCTCTCTGATGCTCCCGAGTACCTGATGGATGCGACCGTGGATTACCTGCATCAGGGTTACCGCGTGACCGCGATGGAGCCGTCGGCTGCGCTGGTGGCGTACCTGCGCGGTCAGGGTTTTGCGGCGGTGATTTCTGGTGCTGGCCCGACCGTTTTGACCTTTGCGCACGGCGATGAGCAGGTGCGACAGGTCCAGGAAGCGATTGCCGAGTTTGAGGCGACCCACCCGTGTAGCGCTATTGTGGATCGCCGCTTGAACTGGCGGGTTCTTCCCCTTGAAATTGATACTGAAGGTGTTATAGTTACTCAGTAGGACGTTATTAGTTCGTCCTACGTTGAGGTTCGCCCGTCGTTCAATGTAGACCGTCGATACTATCCTTCGTAACGTATTTCCGTTTCCCCTAATACCTCAGATGCTTTTGTATCTGGGCGGGAGTCGGCAAGGTTCGGGGGAGTGCCTTTGGGATTCATGTCTTTCTTTATTTCTGACGCATAGGGGAAGACTTTTCTGGAGGTTCGGTTTCGCGGCGGGTGCCCTTTCAAAGTGACCAATCCATCCTCTTCATCTCGCGTAGATGGTTTGTATAGATGATGGTTTGGGCTTGCCCACATTTGTGATAGAGCGCCTTATCTTCCGTGTGTGCTCGCTGTGTCTGAATCAGCGTGTACGGTAAGAGACGCGAATCGCCTCCAGTGCGGTTCGAGGGAGTCGAAGGTGCAGACTGCTGTTTTCTTTCGGCAGTGTCTAAACCTTTGACCGCGCTATAGCGCCCGCCCGATCTTTATTCTGAAGATTTTTCAGGGCTTATAACCAAAGGAATTGTAGTTGGCAAAGAATATTGTTGTCACCGATGAGTACGGTACGGCAGCTGCCGCACCGGAACTTGCGAACTTGAAGGTCGCGCAGTTGCGTGTCCTCGCCCAGCAGCTTGGTATCCGCGGCTATCTGAAGTTGAAGAAGGCTGAGCTGGTTCAGGCTCTTGAGGAGCATCAGCGTGGTGGCGCCGTAGCCGCTCCTGCTGCGCCCAAGTCTGAAAAGCCTAAGTCTGAAGCACCCAAGTCTGAAGCCCCCGCTGAGGCTGCTGAAGCCCCCGCTGAGGGCGATGAGAAGACTGAAGACTCTAAGCCGCGCCGTACTCGCCATACTCGCACCCAGAAGGACGCCGAGGCGCAGGCTGAGAAGGCTGAGAAGACCGAAGCTGAGGTTGCTGAAGCCTCCGCTGAGGGCGCTGAGAAGACTGAAAAGTCTGAGAAGCGTACCCGCTCTTCCCGTTACGAGACTCCCGCTCAGAAGCGTGCGCGCGCTCGCCGTGCCGCTGAGGGTGAGGACGCATCGGCTGAGAAGTCCGAGAAGACTGAGCAGACCGAGAAGCCGGAGAAGCGTACCCGCCGCACCCGCACCCGTAAGGATGAGAAGCCCGTTGAGCTTCCTCCGCTGGATGTGCGCGCTGAGCTGGCTGCTGAGCGTATTGGTGAGCGTTCGGAGCAGATTGAACTGCCCGGTAACTCTGCTGAGCTGAAGGCTGCTACCGCTGATGGCACCGCGAGCCTGGACAGCCTGAACGCTGCCCTGGACATGACTTTTGGCACCCCCGACGGTGAGAAGAGCTCCAAGCGTACCCGTACTCGTGAGCGTCGCCGCGATCAGGAGGGTGAGCGTACCGAGCGCCGCACTAAGCGTGAACGTAACGCGGAGCGTGCAGAGCGCAGCACTGAGCGTAGTGAACGTGCCGAGCGTAAGGCTGCTGAGCGTGCAGAACGCGCAGAGCGTGCCGAGCGTACTGAGCGCCGTTCCAAGCGTGACCGCCAGGCTGAGCGTGCTGAGAAGCAGGCTCGCCGCCGCGAGGAGAACGAGCCTCGCCTGAGCGAAGACGATGTGCTGGCACCGATTTCGGGTGTTCTGGACATTCTCGATAACTACGCTTTCGTGCGTACCACCGGCTACCTGCCCGGCACCAACGACGTGTACGTCTCCCTGGCTCAGGTGAAGAAGTACAACCTGCGTAAGGGCGACCACGTGCTCGGCGCGATCCGTGTGCCGCGCGAGGGTGAGTCGAACAACCGCCAGCGTTTCAACGCGCTGGTTCAGGTTGAGGCGATTAACGGTCAGAGCGTTGAGGAAGCAGCGAACCGCCGCGTCTTCTCGAAGCTGACCCCGCTGTACCCCAAGGAGCGTCTGCGCCTGGAGACCACCCCGAAGAAGCTGGGCACCCGCGTGGTGGACCTGGTGTCCCCGATTGGTAAGGGTCAGCGTGGTCTGATTGTGTCCCCGCCAAAGGCGGGTAAGACCCTCATGCTGCAGTCCATTGCGAACGCGATTACCGTGAACAACCCGGACGTATACCTGATGATGGTCCTGGTGGATGAGCGTCCTGAAGAAGTGACCGACATGCAGCGCACCGTCAAGGGTGAGGTTATTGCCTCGACCTTCGACCGCCCCGCTGAGGATCACACCACTGTGGCTGAGCTGGCTATTGAGCGTGCGAAGCGTATGGTGGAGCTCGGCTACGATGTGGTCGTGCTGCTGGACTCCATGACCCGCCTGGGCCGCGCATACAACCTGGCGGCTCCCGCATCCGGTCGTATCCTGTCCGGTGGTGTGGATTCTGCCGCACTGTACCCGCCGAAGAAGTTCTTCGGTGCAGCCCGCAACATTGAAGAGGGCGGCTCGCTGACCATCCTGGCTACCGCCCTGGTTGAGACCGGCTCGAAGATGGATGAAGTGATCTTCGAAGAGTTCAAGGGCACCGGTAACATGGAGCTGCGCCTGTCCCGTCAGCTGGCGGATAAGCGTATCTTCCCGGCGGTTGATATTAACGCTTCTGGTACTCGCCGTGAGGAGAACCTGCTCTCCCCGGATGAGATCAAGATTATGTGGGGTCTGCGCCGTGCCCTGGCGGGTATGGAGCCTGAGCAGGCTCTGGGTGTTCTGACTAACCAGCTGCGTAAGACTGAAAGCAACGTGGAGTTCCTTCTGACGGTTCAGAAGAACGGTCTGCGTCTGGTCGACTAAGGCTCGTATCTCACGCGCCCCACCTCCTGATTGTGGGTGGGGCGCGTGAGCCGTTCGTTTTGTGCATCCCCGTTGTGAGGGGTGTGAGATGTCTAGTGCCTGCCCGTGCGGCGTAAAGTGCGGGAGATGGAAGAGAGAACAGAATGTTTGAATCTATTCAGGTTCTGCTGGATGAGCACGCTGACCTGCAGAATCAGCTCGCCGACCCCGCTGTGCAGGCGAACCAGGGTAAGGCACGCCGTGTGGGCCGCCGTTACGCGGAGCTGACCGGTATTGTGACTGCGTACAACAAGTACACTTCGCTGAAGGATGACCTTGAGGCTGCTCGCGAGATGGCTGATGAGGATCCGGATTTCGCGGCGGAGATTCCCGGCCTGGAGGAGGAGCTGGAGGTCGCTCAGGAGAAGCTGCGCCGCCTGCTGATTCCGCGTGACCCGGATGATGGCCGTAACGTCATTCTTGAGGTGAAGGCTGGTGCCGGTGGTGACGAGGCGGCTCTGTTCGCTGGTGACCTGCTGCGCATGTACATGCGTTACGCCGAGAACAAGGGCTGGAAGACTGAGATTATTTCTTCGACCAGCACCGATGTTGGCGGTTACAAGGATGCCCAGATTGCTATTAAGGGCTCCTCGAATGAGCCTGCTGAGGGCGTGTGGGCGCACCTGAAGTATGAGGGTGGCGTGCACCGTGTGCAGCGTGTTCCGGCGACTGAGTCTCAGGGCCGTATCCACACTTCTGCTGCTGGTGTTCTGGTGTTCCCCGAAGTGGACGAGCCGGAAGAAATCGAGATTAACCAGAATGACCTGAAGATTGACGTGTACCGTTCTTCGGGCCCCGGTGGTCAGTCGGTGAACACCACTGACTCGGCGGTGCGTATTACTCACCTTCCGACCGGTATTGTGGTGGCAATGCAGAATGAGAAGTCTCAGCTGCAGAACCGTGAAGCTGCGATGCGCGTTCTGCGTGCGCGCCTGTTGGCTCACCAGCAGGAGCAGATTGACGCTGAGAACGCGGCACACCGTGCTTCGCAGGTGCGTACCATGGACCGTTCGGAGCGTATCCGTACGTACAACTTCCCGGAGAACCGCATTGCGGATCACCGTACCGGCTACAAGGCGTACAACCTGGACGCTGTGCTCAATGGTGACCTGGAGCCTGTGGTTCAGTCCGCTATTGAGATGGACGAGGCGCACCGCCTCGCTCAGGTGGGCCAGGAACAGAAGTAGTTTCTGTATATAGACTCTTGCCGATTCGCTGAATCGACGTGAGATGTTGGTGAGGGGCTCGCCGCTACGGCGGTGGAGCCCCTCAGCCATATGCTGTGACAGGTTTTGAGTCGTTGAGAGACGAGGAGGAGAGCTCATGAAGGTGAATGTGCACGACCCGCGCGGGGAAGAACTCGCGCAGGTACTCACGCGCGCCACCGCGGCACTAGCGCAGGTGCCCAGCCCCCGCGTCGATGCCGAGCTACTCGCCGCGCACCTGCTCTACGACGGCTCACGCTCGCGCCTCCAGCACGCCGCGTTGATGGGGGAACGGCTCACCCCCGACCAGGTCGCAGAGTACGAGGCGCTGGTCGCCCGCCGCGCCCGCCGCGAACCGCTGCAACACATCACCGGCTCCGCTCCCTTCTACCGCCTAGAACTGGCAGTCGGGCCGGGCGTGTTCGTACCCCGCCCCGAGACCGAACTACTCGTCGAAGAAGCCCTCAAAGTGCTGAACGCACGCGCCAAATCGGCAACCGGTACCGCTTCGGCAACCGGTGCGCTACGCATCGTCGACCTGTGCAGCGGCTCCGGGGCTATCGCCGCGGCAATCAAGAGCGAACTACCGAACGCCCAGGTGTTCGCGGTGGAACTCTCCGAAGAGGCCATCCCCTACACCCGTAAAAACCTGGAGCCGCTCGGCGTACACCTGGTGCAGGGAGACGCCCTCACCGCCCTGCCCGAGCTTGCCGGAACCTTTGATGCGGTGCTCTCGAACCCTCCGTACATTCCGTCGGCGAACGTGCCCGCCGACCCGGAAGCCGCCCTGCACGACCCGGACATGGCGCTGTACGGCGGGGGAGAGGACGGCATGCAGATGCCCTCCGCGATTGCCGCCCGCGCCTTCGAACTTCTTTCCCCCGGCGGTCTGTTCATCATGGAGCACGACGACACCCAGGAAGAAGCCGTCGCCGAGCTCCTGGCACGCATTGGCTTCGAGAGTTGCTACCCGGTGCGTGACCTGAATAATCGTCCCCGCCATAGCGTCGGTTATAAACCGCGCCCACTAGAGCCTTTAGACTAGTAAATGCACCACCTAGCCCGTGCCGGGCTGCGTGAAGGCAACGCGTCCGCCCCAGTAACCAGCCCAGAGCCGGTGAAATACGGCGAACCCCCGGAAGAGCGCTTCCACATGGCGCGTTGTGGGTGCCGGTGTCTCGCCGCATCCAGAAAAACATGAGAGAATAAGACCCGTGACTGCAAAGCTGTACCCCGTAACGACTGAAACTGAGACCCGCGAGGCCATCGAGGCTGCCCGCGAGGCGCTGAAGGCGCACGACACGATTGTGATGCCCACCGATACCGTCTACGGTATTGCCGCCGATGCTTTCTCGCATCAGGGCGTTGCCAAGCTGCTGGCAGATAAGGGCCGCGACCGCACCATGCCGCCGCCCGTACTGATCTTTGACCTTGCTGCGCTCGCTGGCGTGGTCGACGACGTTCCGGACGATATTTACGACCTGGGTGGTCGCTTCTGGCCCGGCGCGCTGACTATTATTCTTCACGCGTACCCGTCGCTGAGCTGGGATTTGGGCGAGACCCGCGGTACCGTTGCCGTGCGTGTTCCCGATGATGAGTTCGCCCTGAAGCTGCTGACTGAGCACGGTCCGCTGGCGGTTTCGAGCGCGAACAAGACCGGTCAGGAAGCCGCACTGGACGCGCAGACCGCCATGGAATCCCTGGGCGAGGACGTTGCCGTGATCATTGACGGTGGCGCTCGTCCTAAGCCGCTTGAGTCTGAGCCGAATGAGGACGGCGTGGTTGTGGTGACTGAGCGTGAGCCGGCACCGTCCACGATTCTGGATTGCACCTCCTTCCCCTACGTGGTGGTTCGTGAGGGCGCAATTTCGGTGGAGGAGCTGCGCGAGGTTGTTCCGACTATCCTGACTCGTGCGGAGGCTGACGAGCAGGCCGCTCGTAAGGTTGAGGAAGCTGAGTCCGCTTCTTCCACGTCGTCTGAGTCGACTCCTTCTGAGCGTGCCCTGGACGATCAGGCTGACCTGGATGAGGCGTACGAGCAGTGGGACAGCACCCATACTGTGAGCGGTGAGCCTGCTCGTCGCGCTTCGGCGCCGGCTGCCGGCTCTGTCGCGGCGTCCCTGCTGGGCGCTGGTTCGGCGCTGTCTTCCGCATTCAGCACCGGCGTGGATCAGGAGCGTGCGCGCGGCTACCGTGACAACACTCCGAAGCCGGTTCGTGCGGATGAGCCGCAGACTCTGCCGGTTCCTGCTGATACTGCGCGTGCGCTGGTCTTTGGCGAGTCGAAGATTGAGATTGCCGCTAAGAGTGCCCCCGCTCAGAGCGAGGCTAAGCCGGCAGAAGCTAAGGCTGAAGACGCTAAGGCTGAGGCTGTTACGACCGAGGCTGAGGCAAAGACTGAGCAGAAGGATGCCCCGGAGGATCACCTCTAAACCTCTGCGCGTTATAGAGCCTGGAGCGTAAGATTTCGGAGCATAAAAACGTATAGGGAACCCCCGATATATCGTTCAGATATATCGAGGGTTCCCTTTCGTTATGAGTCCTCTAGGCTATGTGCCCATAGTCGGCGTGCCTCAGGCTGTGCACCTCTAGGAGAGCACGCGCGCTACCTAGTTCTGCACCACCTAGTTCTTGTCGAAGCGGCGGTCCTTCTTCTTGCCCAGCGCGGTGTGGGCGTTGCGCAGTACTTCACGCACGCGCGGGGTGGGCAGCAGGCCGTTTTCGCGTGCCCAGGAATCGTCGATGCCCTGGCCGAACCACATGACCTCGACCTTGCGCACGGAACCGGAGAACCTATCGTTCATCAGCTCGGAGACAGTGTAGCCCGCCTTCACTGCTGCACGGCAGAGCCATTCGGGCAGGTGCAGCGGCTTGCGGCGGCCTGCATCCAACGTTGCGGAGGCGACGGTTGCGCCTTCCCAAGGCTGCAACACGATGGCGGGTAGCTCGCCGGGGAAAGTGCCGAGCATGACCACGAATTCTGCGAGAGCGTGCACGCTGGAAACCGGGGACTTGCCGGTGCCTGCACCCGCAACGGAGGCGAAGGGGGAGGACGCCATCTTGGCGAAGAGCTCGGTGGTGCGTCGGCCGCGGCCCTGCACGCTGGTTGCGCGTAGGATGCACAGTTCGGGTGCGCAGTCGGGGTGCTCTTCGAGGAAGTAATCCTGCAAGTCGAGCAGTGCTTCTTCGCCGAGCGCCTTGGAGAAGGAGTAAGCGCTGAACGGGTTGGTCTCCTCGGAATCATCCAGCACGAGACGCGGGCCCTGTACGGCTGCGGAGGAGAGGTGGATGACGCGGCGCACGCCGGTGCGCTGTGCGGCGATTGCGATCACGGCGGGAAGCAGGGCGTTTGCGCCGACGAGCGGGGGCAGGTCCTGCATGTTGGGTGCTGCGAGGCCCGCTGCGTTGACGACGACCTGCGCGCCCGCGAAGGCTTCTGCGAGGGAGTCGATGATGCCTTCAAGCTGGTCTGCTTCGTCGATGATGCTGTCTACGTCAAGGGCTCGGGTTGCGAGTCGAGGTGCCTCAATGGGGTCAACGCTGATACCTTCTGCGTTCAGACGCGCGACGATGGAGGAACCAACGAAGCCGCTGGCGCCAATGACTTTCCACTTGGATTCGGACATCTCTTTTACCTCTCACGAGCCCGCGTACGTTGCGGGGAAAAATGGGGTCATTTCAACTTTCCCATATTTGAACAGTTTATGGGGAATTTGTGGGTTTTAATTCGGTCTCTGGTCGTTTTTTCGCACGGGGTGCACAGCGCAAACACAGGCTGTGAAGCTGATAGCTTGATAGACACCCAAAAGTGGGTGTGCGGGTACGTCCGCTATGCGGATAAATCAACTGAATTCGGTTGTTTATTTGTCATATAGCGCGTCTTTTGGGGTGATGGTTCACTCTCTAGTGGAGACCGCGGGTAAAATGTTTTCTTTGAGTGATATATCCACACGGTTGAGTACCGAGGGCGCGAGAAACACCAGAAGCGCCCGGCACGGTATGGGTGTATCGCGTACCGGCTGATTCAGGCGCATCGCGCCGCGGAGGGAGAACTTATGGCAGAAAAGTACAGCGACGTGACCGCTTTTGCCCAGCTTTCTTCAGAACAGCCTTCTTCCGAACAGTCTTCTTCTTGCGATTCTTTGAACGAGTATCCCCGCACGGTCGCCGTGGTGGTGACTTATAACCGTGAGGACCTGCTGCCGAAGACCCTTGCGGGTATCGCTTCTGGTGAGCGTGTGCCTGCGGCGGTGGTGATTGTTGATAACGCCTCCACGGACGGTACTGCCGAGTATTTGCGCGCCCTGGACTATGAGCTACCGGTGGATTGCATCCGCCTGGAGAGCAATATGGGTGGTGCTGGCGGTTTCGCCGTGGGTATTGACCGCGCCTTGGAACGCCATAACCCGGATCTGGTGTGGGTTATGGATGATGACACCGAGCCGACCGAGAACACCCTGTCGGAGGCGGTTGCCGCCTGGCTGAACTATTCGCCGGTACCTTCGCAACGTCCCGCGGTGGTTGCCTCTCGCGTGGTGTGGACGAACGGCGAGGACCACCCGATGAACACTCCGCGCACGATGTTTGCGGCGGGTCAGCAGCGTCATGCTCGTGCGCAGGCGGTGGGTGCCCGCCCGATTCGTAGCGCCTCGTTCGTGTCGATTCTGATGGATGCGCAGGCTATTCGCCGTAACGGTGGTTTGCCGATTGCTGAGTTCTTCATTTGGAATGATGACTTCGAGTTTTCGACTCGTCTGATTCATCACCGTGACGGCATTGCGGTGCCTTCCTCGGTGGCTAAGCACCACACAAAGACTTTTGGTACGACGAACGCTGACCCGGGCCCGCGTTTCTATAACGATGTGCGTAATAAGCTGTGGGTCTTTACCCGCTCGCGTACCCTGAACCCGCTGGAGAAGCTGCTGTATGGTGGCTCGTCGGCGCGCCTATGGATTTCTACTGTTCTGCGCACTGATGACCGCCGCACCTACCTGGGGTATTTCCTCAATGGTGTGCGTGATGGTTTGCGTGCGCCTCGCCCGAATGCTCAGGTGCTTGAGGGCATTTACCCGCTGACTTTCCCCGGCCGCTACGGCGTGCCGGCTGCTGCTAGTGCCGTTGAGGCTGAGAGGGTGCGCGGTTGCGTGAGCTCTGTACCCGATTTTTCGGTGCTGATGAGCGTGTACGCAAAGGAGAATCCCGCCTACTTGGATCAGGCGTTGGAGTCGAATCTTTTGAACCAGACGGTGCGTCCTTCTGAGCTGGTTTTAGTGAAGGACGGCCCGCTGACCCCCGAGCTGGATGCCGTGGTGGACCGTTGGGTTCAGCGTGCCGAGAATCTGGATTGCCCGCCGATTCAGGTGGTGGAGCTGGCTCAGAATGTTGGTTTGGCGGAGGCGCTGAACGCCGGTCTGCAGGCGTGCACCTATGAGCTGGTGGCTCGTGCTGATTCTGATGACCTGTCTGAGCCAACTCGTTTTGCGCGTCTAATTCCTGCCCTGGTGCAGGGCGGCTACACGGTGCTGGGCTCTGCCATGCTTGAGGTGAATGAGAGCAATACTGCGGTGGAGTCGACCCGCGAGGCGATTGTTGATTCTGCGCGTCTGCTGCGCGCGATGGATTCGCGTAACCCGATTTATCACCCGTCTGTGGCGTTTGTGAAGAGCGCCGTGCAGCAGCTGGGCGGTTACGAGTTTGTGCCCGGTGCTGAGGATTGGTGGCTGTGGATGCGTCTGCGCGATGCCGGCTACCGTCTGGGTAATATCCCCGAGGCGCTGGTGCGTTACCGCGTGGGTGCGGGCGCGTACACGAAGCGCGGGGGAGTGGATGCCTGGTTGCAGGATGTGGCGATTCAGCGTCGACTGTACACCGGTCACGGTATTTCTAAGCTTCAGTGGGCTCAGAATATGGCGGTGCGTAGCGTGTACCGTTTTGTTCCTGAGCAGGCGCGCCGTTCGGCGTTTCGTGCGTTGTCGTCTTTGACGGCTCGTGCTTCTTCTCGTTCTTCTGGTACCGCATCTGAAGGAGGCATGTAGTGGCTCAGTTGAAACCTCACGCTCATGTGGTGATGCAGAAGGCTGCTCAGCGCGGCACGATGGTGACGGAGGGTGACTCCGGCACGATGCTGGTGAACCGCCTGTATGAGCGTAAGCCGTGGTGGCTGATTGCGCAGGCGCTGATTGATTCGAGTGCCTGGGTTCTGGCAGTTTTGTTCGCGTACATGCTCCGCTATAGTGTGCTGCTCAGTAACGGCTCGGTGTTCGATATTATTCACCCGGCGTCGTTGACGATGACCGCTACTTTGGCTGTGGTGTTGCATCTGGCTATTGGCCTGGCGGGAGTGAAGATTTATAACGGCGTGTATTCGTACGGTTCGTTTGATGAGTCGTGGCGTGCCGGTGCGGCTGCTTTGAGTGCGGGCGCGGCGTTGACTGCTTTCTCCTTTGTGGATGAGCTGCTGGGCCTGCCGCATATTCCGCATAGTGTGCCTGCGATTGCGGCGGCATTTAGCCTGATTATGATGGCTGGTGCCCGTATGGCGAAGCGTGTGTACACTGAGCGCGGTGCTGTGCGTGAGCTGACCGGTGAGCCGGTGATTGTGTACGGTGCCGGTTTTATTGGCGGCATGGTCATGGATTCGATGTTGCATGATGAGGACGCGAAGCTTCGCCCGGTTGCTGTCTTTGACGATGACCAGCTGAAGGCCGGTACAAAGTTCCACGGCATTTCGGTGATTACGACGTACCGCGAGCTGGAGCAGGTAATTCGTGAGTCGGGTACCCGTAAGATTCTGGTGACGATTTCGGATATGCCGGAGGATTACTTCGAGTCCTTCTGCAACCGCATGCGTAAGCTTAAGGTTGAGGTTCAGCGTATTAGTAGTGCGAATGCTCGCCTGATGGGTGAGCGTCTGATTACCGCGAGCGATAACGACCTGATGCGCGTGATTCGTGGCGAGATTAACTACGATATTGACCGCGATATTCTGCGTTCGTACCTGCACGGTAAGCGTGTGCTGGTCACGGGTGCGGGCGGTTCGATTGGCTCCGAGCTGTGCCGTCAGATTAGCGAGTTTGAACCTGAGACTCTCATGATGCTTGATCATGATGAGACTCTGCTGATGGAGACGAAGGTTTCGATTACTCACGAGTCGAGCCTGGATGATGACCGCATTATTCTGGCTGATATTCGTGAGGGCGATAACCTGCTGGAGATTTTCCGTGACCGTCGCCCCGAGGTGGTGTTCCACGCAGCGGCTTTGAAGCATGTGTCGGCGCTGGAGGCGTACCCGCAGGAGGCGTGGAAGACGAACGCCCTGGGCACTCTGAACGTGTTGCGTGCCGCGGAGGCGGTGGGCGTGAAGACCTTCGTGAATGTTTCGACCGATAAGGCTGCGGACCCGAAGACTGCGCTGGGCCAGTCCAAGCGCGTGGCGGAGCGTCTGACCGCGTACTTTGGTGAGAAGACCGGCAACACCTACGTGTCGGTTCGTTTCGGTAACGTCTTTGGTTCGCGCGGTTCGATTAAGCCGCTCTTTACGAAGCAGATCCTTTCGGGCGGTCCGATTACCCTGACGGATAAGCGCGCGACCCGTTACTTCATGCTGATTACCGATGCCTGCCTGCTGGTGATGCTCGCCGGTGCGATTGGTCGCCCGGGCGAGGTCATGGTGTTGGACATGGGTCAGCCGGTCAAGATTCTGGACGTTGCGAAGGCGATGCGCCAGGCGTATGAGCGGTATGACGTGGAGATCAAGGAGATTGGTCTTCGCAAGGGTGAGAAGCTGGATGAGACTCTCTTCGGCGGTACCGAGAAGCTGGTACCTAGCGAGGAGAACCGGTATATTTCCCGGTCGAGTGCCCCGGCACTTGACCCTGATGAGCTCGATTATGAGCGCTGGATTCAGAACTATCGGGAGCACAGCGGCTATGAGCGTCATGGCCTGGAGCGTGCCCCTGATCCGCGTACTCTGGCGGACGCACAGACGTTCTAATCTTTACGGAATGACACCGGATGCTGCACTTGCGTGGCGGGTGCGGCATCCGGTGTTTTTCCCTTTCTCGATGTAGAACATTTCAGGACGCAGAATATGCGGAGCGTATGGAGAGATTCTGTAACGTTTAGCCCCGGGCTTCAGAAGAGTTCTATAGAATACGAAGTAAACACACACTACACACATATCGTCCCTTAGCCGCGATTCTGGAGTTTGGTTCCAGCTTCGACGGTGCTAATGCCTTGGAGCTGGTATGACCTCCTTTTCTGAGCTGTTGAGTATTTTTGCTCTTGCTTTTGTTTTGGGTGCCCTTTTGCCGTTTGCGGTGCGCCCGATTTTGCACCGCAACAATATGGTGGATGTTCCTAATGAGCGTTCTTCGCATACTGCTCCGACCTACCGCGGTATGGGTTTGGCGACTGCTACAGCGACTTTGCTGGCGTTTGTGGCGGCTACTTTGTTTGGCTGGACGTACCGTTCTTCTGAGTCTTTGCAGTTGGCGGTGACGATTGCCGCGGCGATTCTGTGCGCTCTTGCCCTGGGCTGGCTGGAGGACATTCGCGGCGTGAGCATTGTGCGTCGTGCGGGCCTGCAGCTGGTTATTGGTCTTTTGGTGAGCGTAAGCTTTGCGACGGTGCAGGGTACGAACATTCTGCTGCTGGTTTTGGGTGCGATTTTTATTGCCGGATACATTAATGTGGCGAACTTTATGGACGGCATTAACGGCATTTCTGGTGCTCACGGTCTGGTGGCTGGTTTGGCGTATGCGCTGACCGGCTGGATGGTGAACCTGCCGTGGCTGGCGTTGGCTGGTGTGGCTGTTGCCGGTGCTTTTGCGGCGTTCCTGCCGTGGAATGTGCGCCCCGGTAAGAACGTGTTTTTGGGCGATGCGGGTTCTTATGTTTTGGGTGCGGCGCTGGGCACGATGGCTGTGGGTGCGTGGTTTGCGGATGTTCCGTTCCTGCTGTCTTTTGCTCCGCTGGTGACCTACCTTGCGGATGCTGGTACGACTCTGTTCCGTCGTTTTATGGCGGGGGAGCAGTGGTATAAGCCGCACCGTACTCACACGTATCAGCGTCTAACGGATGTTGGTTTCAGCCACCTTGGTTCGACCGCCGTGGTGACGGGTACGACCATTTTGGTGTGGGTGCTGTTGGCGTTTGCCTCTGACCTGTACACTGCGGGATCTGTGGTGGCGACCGTGGGTGTTGTGCTGGTGGCTCTTGCCGTGTTGGTCGTGTATCTGCGTATGCCGCAGCTCTTTGGCGGCGAGGCTCCTACTTCTGCGATTGATTTGTCGAAGCGTTTTGCCTCGGCTCCTGAGACGACAGCTCCTGAGGCGAAGAAGACTGTTTCGGAGCCTGCTACCGGTTCGTTGACTTCTGCTACCGGTGTTCCGGCGACTCCTGAGAATGTGGAGCCGACCTCGTTGCATCCGGAGCCGATTATGCCGGATTCTGTGAAAGACCGTGCAGACGGCTCTTCTACTGCTCGCTCCTCTGCTGCTCATTCCTCTATTCAGCCGTCTTCTCATCGAAACCGTGGGGAGAAACACTAATGACTTCTGAACACTCTAAACCTTCGGTCGAGGCTCCTGCTGAGCCTCTCTGGAGGCGCGTGGTGGACGTTCTGTGGTATCCGCCGGCGGAGCGTAGGCGGCAGCAGAAACGCCGCCGAGAGCGTGCTCAAGCAGGTTTGAAGGCCTCTTCTTTCGAGAGCGAGGAGCTTTCCTGGAAATTTTTGTTCTACAGGGTATCGGCTTACTCTCTGCTGGCTTGGTTGGGCGGTATGATGAGTGCGTACCTGTTTGCGGGCCCCGTGGGCGCGCTAGGAATAACATTGGGCTTTCTGATAATCTATATATGCTTCACTCTGGGCGTATTAGTTATGTTGGTTGCTCCCATTTTCGACTGGGGTGTACCCAAATCGCTGGTGGTGAGCTACCTCGTGAAGATTGCTCTGCTCGGTCTGGTATTGATGTTTGTGCCGTTCCCCGAGAACTTGAGGCACGGTTGGACTCTCGCAGGCGCATGTACCGGCGTGATTCTGTGGATTGTTATTGAAACAGTCAGCATCGCACGACTGAGAATTCTATACTTCGACACCGATCTGGAAGACCATGGTCGGTAACGCGATTGGTGTTTGAAAGGAAATACGTTTGGCCGAAGAGAAGAAGTGGTGGGACGGAGATAAAAAGCTCCGCACTACCGGAGAATTGGTGTCTGACGGAGGGCTCTCCGGTGCAGTCATGTCGATTCTCTATCTGATCATCGGTATAGCAGTGTGGGGCGGCATCGGTTACCTCGGTGACCTGGTCTTCTCCACCACCTGGCTGGTGTGGGTTGGTGTCTTGATTGGCGCTATCGGAGGTTTGACCCTCGTCTTTACCCATATGACCAGGCAGAATAAAGACCGCTAGGTCATTGAACGCGGACCGCTAGGTCACACATTCATCCATGTAGTTAGCATGTCAGTCGTTTATAGGCAGACATGGGCTCTTGAAGCCACTAGTAGCAAGAAAGGACTTGCTTTGATCGAGAACGGGTTGATCCTCGCGGAAGCCTATGTGCCGCCGACCCCCGAAGACATGCATCTGCCCCCCTTCTTCACCATTGGTGATTTCGCTTTCGGTAAGCAGAACGTACTGATTCTGCTGTCCGTGGTGATTATCGCGGTCTTCTTCCTCACCGCAGCACGTAAGCGCGCCATGGTTCCCGGCAAGACTCAGTTCATCGCTGAGTCCGGCTACATGTTTGCTCGTAACTCCCTCGGTAAGGAAACCCTGGGCGTACAGCACTACAAGCCGTTCGTGCCGATTCTGTTCGCCTCCTTCTTCTTCGTTCTGGTGAACAACCTCTACGGTTCGATTCCGTTTGTTCAGTTGCCCACCTTCTCGCACTCCGGTAGCGCCTACGCGCTGGCTGGCGTAGCGTACCTGACCTGGGTTGGTGTTGGTATCAAGCGCAAGGGCTTGGGCGGCTTCTTCAAGGACATCACCATGCCTTCGGGTCTGCCGGTGTGGATCTACCCCATCCTGATCCCGATCGAGTTCTTCTCGAACCTGCTGATTCGTCCCGCAACTCACGCACTGCGTCTCTTCGCGACCATGTTCGGTGGTCACCTGGCGCTGATGGTTGCATCCAGCATGGTGACCTACATGGTTGAGACTCTGGGTGGCATCGGCTACCTGGCTGCTATTGCTCCCGGTGCTCTGGGCATATTCCTGTACTTCCTGGAATTCATGATTCAGTGCATCCAGGCTTATGTGTTCGCTCTGCTGCTGGCTGTGTACCTGCAGGGCTCGGTTTCCGAGGGACACTAAACTCTCTAGTTTTTTAGGTTTTCGCGTTCGTCATTGGGCGTGAATAAAGCAACCCACACGTTCACTGTGCGGGCTATTAACTCAAATCAAACTCTGTTCGGTCCGGGTATGTTCCCGGTCGAACACTGTTGAAAGGAAAAATAATGGTTGGTTCCATCACTGCGGTTGGCTACGGTCTGGCAGCTATTGGCGGCGGCATCGGCGTGGGTCTGATCTTCGCGGCATACATGACCAGCGTTGCTCGTCAGCCCGAGTCCCAGAAGACCCTGCAGCCCATGCTGTTCATGGGCTTCGCACTGGTCGAGGCACTGGCAATTCTGGGCCTGGTTCTCGTCTTCATCAAGTAACCGGCTCTGCCACATCCTAAACGACCCATCCCATAGAACAGGATTCCCTCCATGATTTATCTGGCAAGCGAAGGGGGAGCGGAGGCAACTTCGAACCCCCTGATTCCCGACGTCGGGGAAATTGTCATTACCCTCATCGGATTCCTGATCCTCTACTACATCGTTGCTAAGTACGTTGTCCCGGCGTTCGAGAAGATCTACCAGGACCGTAAGGAAGCAATCGAAGGTGGCCTTGCCAAGGCCGAGAAGGCACAGGCAGAGGCTGCAGCGGCTCGCGATGAGTACACCCAGCAGCTCGAAAGCGCTCGACTGGAGGCTCAGAAGATTCGTGAAGAGGCACGCGCAGAGGGCGAGGCAATCATTGCCGATGCTCGCGAGCGTGCAACCGCTGAGGCTCAGCGCATTAGCGATAATGCGGCAAAGGCTATCGAGGCAGAGCGTGCGGCAGCAGCAGTGTCCCTCCGTTCCGAGGTTGGCACTCTTGCTACCACCCTTGCCGGCAAGATTGTGGGCGAAGCCCTCAACGATGATGAGCGATCGGCCCGTGTGGTAGATCGTTTTCTTGCTGACCTTGAAACCGAGAAGCAGAACGCAGGTGCGGCTCGGTAATGGCAGGAGTATCTACTGAATCACTGAGCAAGGTGGAAGAGGTGCTGGAAGCTCACGCTTCCCTGCAGCCCCTGAACCTGGCGAGCGAGCTTTTCGCTGTGGTTGATGTTCTCGACCACAACGGCACCCTGCGCCGTGCTGTCACCGATTCTTCGCGTGATGCAGCAGCACGTCAGGGTATCGCTAACACCGTCTTCGGCGGCAAGATCTCTTCTCAGGCTATGGCTGTGTTCACCAATGCGGTGGCTCAGCGCTGGTCTGATGATGCTGATCTGGCGAATGCCCTGGAGCGTGCAGCAGTGCTCGCCGTGACCGCATCGGCTCAGTCTCGCGGTGGCGTGGACGCCCTGGACGAGGTACTCAACGAACTACTCACCTTTGTGCGTACCGTTGATTCCAACGCTCAGGCGCAGGAAGCGCTGTCCGACCATCAGGCAAGCAAAGAAGCAAAGAAGAAGCTCGCCGTGGCGCTCGGTGGCCCCGCCACCACCGCCGAAGGTGTGCTTCTGCTCGAACGAGTTGGCTCCAACCCCCGCGGCCGTCACGCTGCACGGGTAGCCGATGAGTTCGCAGAAATCATCGTCACGCGACAGAACCGTTACATTGCGCGAGTAACTAGCGCGATTGCGCTGTCGCAGGCACAGCTTGAACGTCTCGGTCGCGCGCTCAACGCCGTGTACGGCCGTGAGCTGAAGCTCGACGTTTCGGTGGACCCCGCCGTTCTGGGCGGTCTGCGTGTTCAGGTGGGCGACGAGGTGATCGACGGTACCGTCGAGACCCGCATGTCCGACCTGGCTCGTTCCATCGGCTAGCGGCTCAAGCTAGCGACGCTGAACCGTTCGTCGCAACGGTGATTTAGAAGATACCTCGGGTAGCGGGTGCGTGGCTGATGCCTCCTTCGCAGAAGCAGTGGCATTGCCCGCCCGTTCAACCCGAATTGCAAGTTTCGGTTGGTTCCGTTGACGGAATGCAACCACAATGAGAGAGCAGGGACACAAGATGGCCGAACTGACCATCAATGCCGAAGATGTCCGTAATGCGCTGAACGAGTTTGCAGCGTCTTACGAACCCGGCAATGCAG
>ERZ773027.375-NODE-375-length-28539-cov-11.909809_pt1 | contig 28539 bp, 28 predicted proteins | sample MGYA00511032_ERZ773027 | MGnify/ENA primary metagenome ERZ773027 (study PRJEB29015, sample SAMEA2738138) | human oral metagenome | biome: human oral; feature: human-associated habitat; material: saliva | place: China | collected 2190 ... | reverse complement strand
CCTAAATCTATTACTACTAACCTAAACAATCTATTAACCTTTTGACAATGCAAAGGTACGCATAAATTAAACTTCCTGCAAATATTTCAAAGATTGTTTTGCCTAAAAAAGATAAATATTGATATAAATCAACGAAAATACGCAAAGAGGTTCTTATATTGCACAAAAATTGTATATTCTTGCTACATAAAGCCTTAACTAATTTGATGCCACTTAGATGGTTTTACAGAAATATTCATTGTTCGTTCTCCAAATGCCGTTCTTATTATCTTATATTTATGTATTTAATATTTCACTCTACATTTTTTTATACCAAGCAAAACCAGTCCAAATAATATTTCGTATATTTGCAACTGTTATTTACTTATTGTTGTCCATCAACATATAGATATAAAAACCAACCATAGACATGCAACAAGAGATGAAGAAATTTATTCTTTTATCGTTATTAGCTATCTGTTATAACATCTTACCAGCTTTAGCACAATATGAATATTCGCCTCAATGTAAAATGAATTTTGGCAAGGGAGAAGTATATTCCATAGAAGTGGGAGGCAACGAAAAGGAAAATAACGATACTATATTGGGCAATTCTGTTGCTATTATATTGCTGAAGAATGGTAAAGAGATATCACGTTTTAACACATTTACCATAGACGATAACTGTCCAGCCGATGGCTTCCGCGATATAAAAATTAAAGGACATTACTTTACAGTAGAAGATTCGTACTGTGCAGGGTTCTATTTCGTATTAACTTACACTACATTCCGATACGACACAAAAAGAAAAGAGTTTGTATTGCATCGCTATGGTGAAAGCTATGTATACAGAGGAGATCCTGAAAAGGATATACCCGACAACTCATACTTAGTGAAAGAGTATATTCCTTTCAGTAAAATAACAACCGAACTGTTGCTGGAGCTAAGAAATAATTTCAAGTAATCGAAAGAGTCATATACAAATATAATAAATCGTTCAAATGGATATATTATATATAAATAAGGAGAAAATACTCTGTAACTTCGAAGAATTGAGCAACGTATGGGATACTTCGACAAATATATCTCTACACCTGGACCTTCAAATACCAGACTTTGAACTTATCGTTACTGAATTGCTGAAGAAGCCATTAAACGACTTAGCCTATAGCATTCTGGCAGAAATTGCAGAAAAGAACGGTTTAGACGAAAGATTGATGCGCTTGATTTATGAGCAAGGAGACAAAGCTTGCAAAGTTGCAATCTGTCTTCGGACCGACTTGCCAATAGATTTGAAAATAAAATGTGCACACTCTGACGATGCAGACATTAGAGAACATTACGTCAATATACCATAATTTGTATTAAACTAAAGAAACGATGAAAGTATCTAAACAAGAACTTGAAGCTGTAACAGCACTATCGCCAGAGAAACGTTACAACTACTTTGTAAAACGAATATGCGATTGGGAACAAGTATGGACGCTTTATGAAGACGATTATATAGTGCTGAACGAAGCAAAGAACGGCAAGCTCTATATACTATTGTTTCCGTTTAAAGACTTTGCTGAACACTATGCAACAAACACAAGGGAAATGAAAGGTGTTTCGTATAAAAGTTTTGAGATTAACGAATTTCTAGAAACAATTATAAAAAAGCTACAAGCAAATAACGTTAGTAATGCTTTGGTGTTTCCAGTTGCCAACGGTTATGGACTGAATGTATCTATGACAGATATGGTTAAAGATATTCAAAGCGAATTAGAGAACTATAAATAAAAATATGAAGCAAAGCATTCTTAAGAAATTGAGCGCCTTCTTTAAAGAAAATCCAACTCTATTGGGCGTTGCCGCTACCAACGAAGAAATTGAAAATGCCGAAAAAGAACTTCACTTAACAATAGATAACGACTATAAAGAGTTTATCTTGAATTTCGGAGGTGCGTATGCAGGCATAGCTATTTATGCTTTTAAGAACGGAACATCAATAGGGAAAGAAACTATTATTGACCTAACGATGAATGCGCGGAATCTTTTTAATACGGCAAATCTCTTCCCCGAAATAAATAATTGTCTTGTTTTCTCTGATGATGGAGCAGGTAATCCAATAGCAATAGCACCGAATGGCGAGATTATACTCTTTGACTACGACACTGAAGAAAAGCAAACGCTTGCCAATAGCTTTGAAAAACTGATTGAAGATAACTTTATCAACTGTTAGAACAAGCCTCAACAAAGAAGCAAAACTATGAGCGGAAACTGAGAAAGATGAGGTAAGAACAAATAAAACGATAATAAAAAAAGTCTTCAAATATTGCATATTGCACATTTGAAGACTTTTCTATTGATAGATTTTTCTCAATCTTAATGCAGCAAATAATAAGTTGCTTCGCCAACCGTTTTACCCGCATAGTAAATTACATAGCAACACAATGCAACAATGGTATAGCGTTTCATCAATCGCCTATATAATTTAAATGTGAGATAGATTTGCAGGAGATTTTGAAATTCTATCTATTGTTAAACCAAATTAATTCTATTTCTCAGCAGACTCTGGAGCCTTACCAATGAGGTCCATAAACTGGTCGAGCTTAGGAGTAATTATAATTTGTGTGCGACGATTACGCTGCTTTCCAAGTTCTGTATCGTTGGTTGCAATAGGATTAAACTCGCCACGACCACCTGCAGTTAAACGTTTTGGGTCTACACCAAAATGATTTTGCAAGTATTGTGCTACTGATGATGCGCGCAAACAAGAGAGATCCCAATTGTTACGAATATTCTTCATCTGTGCACTTTGTGTGTTTACAGGTACATTATCGGTGTTACCTTCTATCAAAACATCATAATCTCTGTAATCGGTAATAATCTTTGCTATCTTGCTAAGTGTTTGTTCTGCTCTATCGTTTACTTCGTACGAACCACTCTTATAAAGCATATTGTCTGCCAAAGATATGTAGACTACACCTTTCAACACTTGAACATCAACTTCTTTAAGTTCTTCTTTGCTAAGGCTCCGAGTAAGATTGTTGGTAAGAACAAGATTAAGAGAGTCGCTCTTCGTTTTTACTTCCACAAGATGTCTGATATATTGGTTACTCTCATTTATTTGATCTACCAACTTAGATATATTGATATTGTTTGAATTTGCATTATTCAAACTCTTATCAAGACTACCTTGCAATGCTGCAGCACTAGCCTTTGCCTGTGCCAATTGGTCTTCTAAGCTTCTAATTCTAGCATTATTTGCTGCAATTGTTTCCTTTGCATTCTGATATTCACTTGTTAATCGTTGATTTTCTGATTGGCAGTTTTGCAAATCTTTCTTGCTAGCACAGCCTGTCATTAACAGTGCGCCTGCACACAAGGTTAATACTAAAATGGTCTTTTTCATATTACTAATAGTTTTTTATTTATACTTTTTAAAAATCAACTTGCTACATTCAGCAAGCGCAGACACATTATGCCTGCTTATTGTACAAAGATATTCATTTTGTTGCAGATAGCTATAGAAGTAAGAAAGCTTTAGCTTATTTTAAGCGAGTTTAAGCATTTTCAAAGTAAAAACACTTATTTTCGTCATTCTATTGGTTCTACCTTAGGTGTTTTAATATCAGACGATGTTGTGCTATTATCGTTTGATTCTTCTTTTGTTGAAGGTGGTGGTGTAGCTGAAACATTAATTGGATCGGGTTCCGGAATACCTTTTACATTAGTATTAGCATCTTCTGTCTCAACATAATCTACCTTCTTATTTTCTTTTACTTCTACTTCTTTCGCTTCTTCTTTTGTTAATACTGGTATCTTCGATGTGGTATCTACGCCTATTACTGTTCCCGCCATATCTACTTCATACTTGCGTGGTGGTGCCATTGTACGTGTAGCCATAAGCACTGAAAGCAATATTGAGCCAAAGAAAAGTACTCCAGCACAAATTGCAACAATTTTAGTGTATGTTGGTTTCTTATTTTCTTGTGAGTTCATAAGTGCATTGTAGAATAACGAACGTATGCAAAAGCAATGTTACTACCATTGTACAAAAGTACCTAAAATATCTAATAATACCAAAGGAATATACTAAATGCTACTATTTCTTCTTATTTATCTGGCGATCGGATACAGCATCACTCGCATTATTGAGTGTCGTTCCTAGTTTATTTCCAAATCTTTTACCAGCATCGCTTATCTTTTTTAGAAACTTTTTTCCATTCTTTTCAGCTTTACCAGCTATTCGTCCAATAGCTTCAGACTCTCGCTCCATAAATTGTTCCATTCCATCTCCAATGGTACTAAGTCCTTGCTTTATTTTCTCCTCCGATGTATTCTTTTTATGCAATATAGTATCAGTTGTATTGATATTATTGTCTATAGTATTGTAAGTATGTCTTTTAACTTCCGTTCCTGTGTATTGTTTATTTTGCTTCTGTGTAGAAACTTGCTTTTTTGCAGGCATCGGATAGTTTAAAACGGCATTTGTCTGTGCGCACATACGTGTACCAATTCCTATAAACAGGAAGAATAGTAGCGTACAAATAATCTTTATTTTCATATCATCAGAAAGTTTGATTTATAGAAATAACGCAGAAATACTAATAATATTACTTTTTTGTAAACAACCTAACTACAAACCAAGCATGTTTTGCTATTGTTGGAAACACGCCATAATGTTTACACATAACTCGAAAACGCTCATAAAGCGATGCTCGATGATGTTTTGTTGTTTGTCCCTCTTCCAAATAATTGGCTATCACAGCGTGAACATTTCGTAATAACAGTCCTTCTTTCTCGCCTTCACGCATTATTTTTATGCACCAATCTATATCGGCAGAATAACGAAAATGTGTATTAAAGGGAATCTTCTTAGCTATATCTAATCGAGCATAAAAAGCTTGATGACATACCAACATACCATCACGAAACGAACGCCAAGTTAGTTTTTCTGGAGGCTGTAATCTACGATGATATAAGAAATTTCCTTTTTCATCTATAATGTCTGTATCTCCATACACTACAACCGGACGTTTTTCACCATCTCCAACTTCAGCTGCTAAAGCCACTTTTTCTATTGTATCGGCAGTAGGAAAACGGTCGCCAGCATTTAAAAATACTACATAATCGCCATTTGCACGTGCTAAACCTTTATTCATTGCATCGTAAAGACCTTTATCTGGCTCACTCTTTATACGAACAATGTGCCCATTTTCTGCACTATCCGATAGTTCTTTATAAGCGTTTGCTATTGCTAAAGTATTATCGGTTGATGCCCCATCTACAATTATATGTTCTATTGTGGGAAAACTTTGTCGTAATACACTATCGAGTGTAGGCTTTAATACATCGGCAGCATTATATGTTATGGTTACTACAGAAAATGTTATCATTTTTGTTTATAGTTTGAATTAGTAAGTGCTTTCTTATAAATATCTATATATTGTGTAGCTACACGTGTTTGCGAATAGTTCTCTTTGACTTTCTTTATCGCTTCAGCAGACAACTCATTATAGTTGGCAATATTCAAAACCCAATATATACCATTGGCTAAATCGGCAGAATCTTTCAGACGAACGATATATCCATTGCACTTATGATCTATCATTTCTGGTATTCCTCCTACTTCAAAACCAACGCAAGGAACGCCACATGCCATTGCTTCCATAATTGTATTGGGCAAATTGTCTGATAAAGATGGAGTAACAAACACATCTACAGCATTGTAAACGTCTACTATTTTTTGAGTATCAACCACGTAACCTAATGGATACATCGGCAATCTAAAGCTATTACATAGTTCTTCTGCATGTCCACCAAGTACAACCACTGCTGTATTTACTAATATTTCTGGATGCTGTTTTGCCATTTTCTCGCATGCTTCAACCAGATAGCTCATACCTTTATTATTATTTGTTACGCGTTGAGAAGCGAAAAGTATCAGACGTTTATCGGTAGGCAAGCCTAATTTTTTACGTGCTTCGTTCTTATTAGTTTTGCAAAAGATATTAGTATCTATAGGATTTGGAATGCTTTCTATGACATTCGTTCCTATTAATGCGCTCTTTTTAGCTTCGTTCTGTAGCCATTTACTGCATGCTATATATATAATGTGTGAACGTCCTTTTATTAATTCTTTTCGTTGCCACGTTCTTTTTGCAATATCACACCCAATAGGAAGAGGTAACAAATAACATTTTTCGCATTGCGTTTCAAATTTTCGACAATCTAATGTTATATGGCAAATTGCTGTGGCTGGCCATATATCGTGCATTGTCCATATAAGAGGTTTTCCCGAATTTAGTATCTTTTCTATATTGTTGAGCGATAAAAAACCTTGATTTACCCAGGCTAAATGAATAATATCTGCATTCTTAAATTCTGGCAATTGGGTAATATCGGTTCCTGTATTTGCTATATCTATCGCAAAAAGATTTCGCTTTGAAAAACGTAAATGACAAAAAACACACCAACGTTCCCACAATTTGTTCCATCTTGTACGCCAATTATTTTTAATAGCAAATACTGTTTTATCGTTACTCAACTTATCTCTAACAAGCATAGACGCATCTATTCCATTTTTATTCAATGCATCTTTTAAACGATTTGCAGCTACTGCTGCCCCACCTGTTCGTTCACTTGTATTTACAATTAATACTCTCATTCTACCTTTTTTCGTATTACAAAGATAAGAGTTTTAAACGAAACAACAGAAAGATGCTTCAAAGAATGATATAAAAGTTAGTTTACAGATGGTTGTATAGAATAAAAATAACAAATTCATTGGCTCTTTTAAGAGTTGTACCTACATTATTTTAATAGTATCCAACTTTATACGAACATTGTAAGTAAATACATAATATCAAACTTATTCAAGCTTTATCATAAAGTGGGAATGCTTTCCCGAAACATAAAAAAAGAATAAATAAACTGCATCTTTTCAGCAAAACAATGGAATTTATAAAGAAATAAACTACATTTGCATATCTCTAACAATTAAATATAAGCAATGTCAATCGCATTATTAAGAGCTATTATACACTACGGGCTACATTTTCTTTCTCCTTTATTGTTTGCACAATTTTTTAAACGTGAGCACAGAATAAAGGCGTTTTGGATTATGTTAGCAACAATGGTTGTAGATATAGACCATTTATTGGCTACGCCTATGTTTAATCCATACCGTTGTAGCGTAGGTTTTCACCCTCTCCACTCCTATTTTATGGTTTGTATTTATGCGCTTTTATGCGTATTGCCCTACGAAAAGCTAAAACTACCGTGGTGGATTCGCCCTATTGGAATTGGATTATTCTTTCACATGCTCACCGATTTACAAGATTTTTATTTATGGAAACAGTGGTTATAACACGTTTAGAACCATAACACTGGGCTCCATTAAGTATCTTTTTAAAAGGATTTAATGCCTATTTGGTGCTTTCATCTCTTTTTCGTACTTTTGCAATAATAAAATGTAAGGACTATGATACTATCAATGACAGGATACGGCAAGGCTGTTGTAACCTACAAAGAAAAGAAAATAAGTGTTGAAATAAAATCGCTAAATAGCAAGAACTTCGATCTTTCAACTCGTATTGCTCCTTTATATAGAGAAAAGGAAATGGAAGTACGGCAAACTCTTGCTAATTTGTTGGAACGTGGCAAAGTAGATTTTTCGCTTTGGATAGAAAAAGATGCTGCTTTAGATGCCACACCTATTAATGTACAATTGGTAAAAAACTATTATCAGCAAATAAAAAATATTGCTACAGAAATAGGAATTCCTGAACCAAACGACTGGTTTTCTACATTGTTACATTTACCCGACGTTACAACAAAAACAGAAATTGAAATTCTTGAGGAAGACGAGTGGAATGTTACAAAACAAGCTATCAATAAAGCTGTAGAAAGTCTTATAGATTTCCGTAAACAAGAAGGAGCTGCACTTGAACGTAAGTTCCACGAAAAAATTAATAACATAGAAGCTCTTCTAAAAAGCATAGAACCTTACGAAGAAAGCCGTGTTCCAAAGATAAAAGAAAAAATTATAGAGGGATTAGAGCAGGTTGCAAAAGTAGATTACGACAGAAATCGCTTAGAACAAGAACTAATTTACTACATAGAAAAGCTGGATATTAACGAAGAAAAACAACGCTTAGCAAACCATCTGAACTATTTCCGCGAAACAATGCAGGAAAAAGGACACGGTGTTGGAAAAAAATTGGGTTTCATTGCTCAAGAAATGGGACGCGAAATAAATACAACTGGCTCGAAAAGTAACCAAGCCGAAATGCAAAATATTGTGGTTAAAATGAAAGATGAGCTGGAACAAATAAAAGAACAAGTGCTGAATGTACTGTAAAAGAACAACAAATGCAAGGTAAACTAATAATTTTTTCAGCACCATCTGGAGCTGGTAAAAGTACCATTGTACAATGGTTAATGAAAGAACACCCCGAACTAAAATTAGCTTTCTCTATAAGTTGTACTACACGACAACCACGCGGCACAGAGAAAGATGGTGTAGAATATATATTTCTCTGTCCCGAAGCTTTTAAAAAGAAGATAAACGATAACGATTTTTTGGAGTACGAAGAAGTTTATACCGACCGCTTTTATGGTACTTTAAAAAGTCAGGTTAATACCCAAATAGCAAAAGGACAAAATATAATCTTCGATGTTGATGTGAAAGGTGGCTGCAACATAAAACAGTTTTACGGCGAAAAAGCATTAAGTTTGTTTATTCAACCGCCTTCTATCGACGAACTTCGCAGACGTTTAATGGGAAGACAAACTGATTCGGCAGAGGCTATAGAATATAGAATGGCAAAAGCTGAACATGAATTGACATTTGCTAATAAATTCGATTATATTATTGTGAACGACGATTTGGAAAAAGCTAAGTGTGAAACCTATAACATTATAAAACATTTCATAGAATCGTAAGCTGCAATGAAGGTTGGAATATACGGTGGTTCGTTTAACCCTATTCATAACGGCCACATAAAACTGGCTGAAATTTTCTTTAAGGAACTTGAATTAGACGAAGTTTGGTTTATGGTTTCACCACAAAATCCTTTTAAAATAAATAATAAATTGCTTAACGATACTCTACGCTTCCAATTAGTTGAGAAGGCTTTAAAGAATAAAAAGTATATGATTGCTTGTAACTACGAGTTTAGTTTACCAAAGCCATCGTATACTTGGAACACTTTACAACAACTTTCTTCTGATTTTCCTGCCAATAAATTTATTCTTTTAATAGGTGGCGACAATTGGTTAGCGTTTAATAAATGGTATCACGCAAACGACATTTTAGAAAACTATCGCATTGCCGTTTATCCGAGAAAGAGCAGTGAAACTGCAGGAAATTGCAATTTATTTTCTACTAAAAATGTAACCTTACTAAACATTCCGCTTATTAATATAAGCAGCACCGATATTCGTCAACGTATAAAAAAGGGAGAAACTATAAAAGGATTGGTTCCTGAATGTATTGAAAACGATGTAAAAATGTTTTATAGCAAAATATAAAAACTATAGAAAGATGCTGACAAGCTATACTAACAAGCACATTGTTTAACCAAAATTATAGTAAGATGGCAGAACAAACTTTAAAAGAAAAAACGGCAAAAGGTCTTTTCTGGGGAGCATTGAACAATGGTACAATGCAAATTTTAAATGTACTTATTGGTATTTTGTTGGCTCGTTTACTTTCCAATGCCGATTATGGTTTAATTGGAATGCTTGCGGTTTTTACTGCTGTTGCAGGTGCTTTACAAGAAAGTGGCTTTACTTCTGCAATTGCAAACCTTGAAAATCCTACCGATAACGACTACAATTCGGTATTTTGGTTTAGTACTATTGTAAGTTGGTGTTCGTATTTGGTACTTTTCTTTTGTGCTCCGCTAATTGCAAATTTCTTCCACCATACAGAACTCGTAAATCTTTCGCGCTTTCTATTTGTTTCTTTGCTTTTCTCTGCTATTGGTACTGCGCCAACGGCATATCTCTTTAAAAACATTATGGTAAAAGAAACAACTATCTTACGTGTATCGTCGTTAGTTATTTCAGGTATCGTTGGCATTGTGTTAGCATGGCAAAATTACGGTTATTGGAGCTTGGCTTGGCAACAAGTTTTATATATTACTTTAACTAGTTTAGGACGTTTCTTTATAATTCCGTGGCGACCTTCGTTAAAAATTAATTTTGCACCTATTCGCAAAATGTTCTCTTTCAGCTATAAAATTTTAATTACTACTGTTGTAAACATAGTTAGCCAAAACTTACTTACATTCATTTTTGGCAGACTTTATACTGCAAATGCTGTTGGAAATTTTTCGCAAGCATTTAAATGGGACACAATGGCAAGTACAATGATATCGGGAACAACATCGCAAGTTGCACAACCAGTATTGGCAGAAGTAAAATTAGAAACAGAAAGACAAGTAACTGTATTTAGAAAAATGCTCCGTTTCACTGCTTTTTTAGCTTTTCCTGCTATGTTTGGTTTGAGTATGGTTGCACATGAATTTATAATAGTTCTTATTTCCGACAAGTGGGCAGATAGTATTCCGCTACTTCGTATACTTTGTATAAGTGGCGCTTTCCTACCTTTTTATACATTATATCAGAATTTAATGATAAGTCGTGGTAAATCTGATGTATATTTATGGATAACAACTTCGCTTATTGCTGTTCAATTATTACTTGTTTTGTTATGTTATACTAAGGGAATGATATTTATGGTGAGCGCATATACTGTAGCAACTGTGCTTTGGCTTTTTGTTTGGCAAGTTTTTGCCTATCGCGAAATCTCTATTCGCTTATACGATGTGTTACGCGACATTATACCTTATATGTTTATCTCGGCAGTAATTATAATTGCCGTTTATTTTGCCACAAGCGGTATTCAAAATCTCATAGTTCTCTTATTAACACGAATAATATTGGCTATTGCTGCTTATTTTATTACTATGAAGCTATTAGGTTTTAAGATACTTGACGAATGCGTTAATTACTTGTTTCATAAAAATAATTTGTAAGAATTAATACTACCATTTTAGATAGATTTGTTCAATGTAGATTTCTAGTATATATAGACAGAAACTAATTAGCTATCTAAAGTTTGCAACTAAATAATGTATAGTCCAAATCAAAAGAAGCTATTCTATCAATAATTATGCATAGATACAAAAACAGCTCATTTTGAATTAAAAATAATTAAAATGCTACTATTTATGTTACAGATTTAATAAATATGTCTATTTTTGCAATGAAACAATTTATTAATACCAAAAAAATTATTACTATTATAAAAGAAATTATATGTTAGGAGTTATCTTAAGTGTATTACATATACTATCAGCTATCTTTGTCGTTTTCTTGATTTTAAGACATTTATATAAAATGTACAAGAAAATTCAGGTGAAAGATTGGCGTTCTGTATTATTAGATGTCATAACTTTAGTAATATGTACCCCTATTTTTTATCGTCATTTTTTTGTGACGTTTAAGTTGAGAGAAGATTTCACTGAAATTATAACTTATTTTAGTTAAGGAAAAATCTAGTAACTATTCAGCGGTAATGAACGTTGAATAGTTACGTTATATTCACCTAAAACTAGAAATAGTTAAAATACTACTATTTGTGTTGTGGGGTAAATAAATATGTCTATTTTTGCAATGGAACAATTTATTAAAATCAAAAAAATCATTATTACTATTATAAAAGAAATTATATGTTAGGAGTTATATTAAGTGTATTACATGTACTATCTGCTATCTTTGTCGCTTTCTTGTGTTTAAGACATTTATATAGAATGTTCAAGAAAATTAAGGTGAAAGATTGGCGCTCAGTATTATTAGATGTCTTAACTTTAGCAATATGTACCCCTATTTTTTATCGTCATTTTTTTGTGACGTTTAACCTGGGAAAAGCTTTCGCTGAAATTATAACTTATTTTAGCTAAGAAAAAAAAATATGTTAGGAGTTATTTTAAATGTAGGCCTTATACTATTAGCAATTTTTGTCGCTTACTTGGATTTAGGAATATTATATAAAATGTACAAGAATATTAAGGAGAAAGATTGGCGTGGGGCAGTATATTATTTCGTAGGTTTCGCAATAGCTACCCCTTACTTTTATCTTTATTTTACTAGGACATATGACGTGAGAAAAGCTTTCACTGAAATTATAACTTATTTTAGTTAAGGAAAAAGCTAGTAACTATTCAGCGGTAATGAACGTTGAATAGTTACGTTATATTCACCTAAAACTAGAAATAGTTAAAATACTACTATTTGTGTTGTGGGGTAAATAAATATGTCTATTTTTGCAATGGAACAATTTATTAAAATCAAAAAAATCATTATTACTATTATAAAAGAAATTATATGGTAGGAGTTATATTAAGTGTATTACATATACTAGTAGCTATCTTTGTCGTTTTCTTGACTTTAAGACTATTATATTATATGTACAAGAATATTAAGAAGAAAGATTGGCGTTCTGTAGTATTTAATGTCATAACTTTAGCAATAGGTACCCCTTACTTTTATTGTTATTTTTTTTGGAGCATGACATGAGAAAAGCTTTCACTGAAATTATAACTTATTTTAGCTAAGAAAAAAAGATGGAGGTAGGAGTATTATTAGTTACATTTTTGTAACAGTTGCTCCTTATAGGCTTTTCATATTTTTAGACGAGAATAATTTGTAGGTATGAACATTTAAGAAAAGGATATTTACAACTTATTAGTTCTCAAACAATTATACGAAGGGTAAAAAATATAATAAGAAAATATTTCTTTTATATTATAAATGCATCGTTTTTATATTACAAAAAAAATATTTTTCATATAAAAATTTGAAAGGCATAATTTCGTCGAAATCTACCATATATTATTTTAAATCCATACTATTTATTTGATACAAAAATCTTGAGGAGTAATGCTAACAAGAATAAATAGAAAATAGAAAGCAGTGTTACTTCTATGGTATTTAAATTGAACAATTGACGCAATATTTTACTTAAAACAAAATTCGTTTACATAATTTTTAGGGTGGGTTGAATAACAAAGTAACTATTGTGCATACATTTGTAGTTGCATAATTGGGTAAAGAGCAGCCCTAATTAACCGTATAGCTCCTTTCCCTTCGGTATGAAATAGGTGTTTATAATTCTTCATACACTGATATTGCAATTTTAAAAAAGGTAAAACACCATTTTGCAATTCTAACTCGAGTATTGTTTTTGCAGCTTTTGCCTCGTCGTTATTTGCATTTACATAATTTAAAAGCAATAGTTTTGCTTCGAAAATGGGGCGTATGCGCTTTCGTGTTTCCTTGTAATGCTTTATTCCCCACCACAACATATATAAAGCATTCTGCCACGATGGCAAACTTTTTTTATAATCGTTATAAGTAGTAGCTGCAGAATGTCGGCGAAAATTAACCAGAATTTTATCGATGAATACGATGTTTTTATGTGCAGCCGCTACTATTGAAAGTGCAGCATCGTACATAGAATATTTAAAAATGGAATGTTCTAATGGTGGTAACATATTTATAAGTTCACGGCGAAACAATAATGTATGTCCAGGAAGCCCTAAAAAACACATTCGAACAACATTTACATTACGTTTTCGATGGTCGAAATAAGCAAACGAACCATCGGTAGAAAAAGGACGCGAAAAACCAGAACAAAGTAAGTTTTTACCAATACTATTCATCTGATTTTCTATTTTGTCTGTTTCCCAAATATCGTCTTGGTCAGAAATTGCGATATAATCGCCTGTGGCTCGTTGCATAGCAGAAATAAAATTACCATTTACACCATGCGCAGAATTATTTTCGAAAAACTTTATAAGACTATATTTACAAGCATATTCGTGAATAATATTAACGGTTTCATCGGTAGAATTATCGTCTTGTATTATTATTTCGTGCAGCGGATATGTTTGTGCGAGAATAGACTCTAACTGTTCGCTGAGGTATTTTGCCCCATTATAAGTACATAAAACAATAGAAACACTTGCCTTCATAACTACCAATATTTAGAAATACAAATACTTAATGAGCAATGAACCGTTGTAAACCATAAGATACAGTGTAAGTAAAACAAGCAAAACACGCAATATTGTTTTTGTTTTGTTACGGATATAACGAACAAGATACGCTATAGATAGAGGAATTACATAAATCCAATGAGCGGTCATTATATACACTTCGTTTATGCCAAAGCCTAAACCTATGTGCAACACCATATCTAATGCGGCAAAAGAAAGGAAGAGCCACAAAAATTTAGAATGTCGTCCGCACCATATTCCTACGATGAAAAGGAGGAAAATAATAGATTCTACAATATAATTCAGTGTCCAATTATAAGAAACAATAACAGGACGTGTCTTCATTATATCTTCTAATTTATGCGTTTGATGTAGCTGTATGGATTCGCCAAATAAATTTTCCACAATTGTTTCTGTACGAGAGGTAGAAATATCTGTCCAATTCAGGAAACGTAGCTTACTTACTGGTTTGCCCGAATGTGCTTTTTGTGGTTGTTTATCTTCCGTTCTCAACACATTTCGGCGATGTTCTCTCCACATATTTTGGAAAACTTTCTCTTGTTTTACACTATCTTTAATGTGGGTAGTATCTTTAAATGCTGCAAACATAGCTTTGCGTTCTGCTTTAATGGCATTACGCTTTTTAAGTTTTAATGCTGCTACTTTATCGGCAATAAACTGTTCGTGTTGCCATTCTCCAATTGTAAAGACGGCTGCAAAGGGTAGAATAATAGCCAAAAGAAGGTTCTTTATAGTGAAAAACCGTTTACCACGTGTAAAAAAATTGGCAAGAAATATTTTTAAGCCATTATTCAGAGATATACCTGCAGTAAGCAAAAACAACAAAACAGTTTGCCAAATGCCCATTTCTTTCTGTTCTTTCAGGTGCTTTCCTGCTATATACAACGTAAGCAAAAGCATAAACATCGACAAAATGAAATGGTCGGGAGCTATACTTGAAAGTAAAACGTGAGCAAAAGAATAGAGAAAGAAGGCAAGAAGCGCTGAATCGAAAGAAGATATGCCGATGATTTGGCGCAAAATACGCAACATAAGAACAAAACCACCTACAGAGAAGAATAGCAAAACACATGCAACTATATAAATGGCAAAGTTTGTTCCCGTAATACAAATAAGCAATTTGTTTAACAACGAAAAAGGATAATAAAAGAGAGCCAACAGTGGGTGTCGGTTTACATCGAATGCTAACGACCAATCGGAAACAACCAAATAGGTTAAAGGATCGAAACCAGAAAGATGGTAGTTGTCTACAAACAATTTGTAGTAATTGTTCGATGGATTCGTAAATAATGGAAGATACTTTGTAATGGCAAGAGCTTGTAATAATAGTTGCCACACAAAGAATAAGCCAACTGGTAGACGTTCTTCTCTCTTAATATTAAGGAAACCTACAATAGCTTTCATTGAATAAGATAATAAATAATTTGTCCGCCATTATAAATCCACAACCAACTTGTTAGTACCAGCAATATAATGCGCAAAACAAATCGAGATTTATGAGAAAGAATACGCAGTAAATATCCCATAGAAATAGGTATGATGAAAGCCCAACCCGCTGTCATTATATATACTTCGTTGATGGCAAACCCCATTATAATATGCAATGTAAAATCGGAAGCAAACCATAACAAAAGCATTTTCATAAATTTGTAATGCCAACCTGCAACAACTCCCATTACAAAAAGCAAAACTATCAATGCTTCTATTACGTAATTGGCTATCCAACTATATTCTACAAATATGGGACGATCCCACAAAACATCTTTTAAAAGAAATTTTTGATGTAACTGAATAGGTTCCCCAAAGAAATTTTCTATTAAAGTTTGGGTTCGAGAGGTGGAAATATCCATCAATTTTCCAATTCCTTCGCTACTTGCTGCCCATCCTGTATGAGTATGTAGCCACGCATTTCTTTCTTTTGTATGAGCTTCAAATTTTCCCGGCTGTTTCTTTTTGTTGGTATTTACAATTTTCTGTGTAACTTCTTCTTGTGGAATTTCTACTTGATAATATTGTAATTGTTGAATTGCAAATAACAATGCCAATGGAAGTAGAATAGCAACTACAAGATATTTAAAACTAAAGAACTTTTTACCATTTGTGAAAATACCAGCCAATATAGTTTTCCCTGCATTCGAGGCAGCTATTCCTGCAGTAAAGAACATTAGCAAGAAAGATTCCCACGTTTTTATTAACTTTCCTTGTTTTTGTCTCTTTCCTGCAATATAAAGCGTAAGTGTAAGCAACATTAACGATATTATAAAATGGTCGGGGACCATTGCAGGAACAAGAATATGTGCGAAAGAAAAAAAGAAAAGTGTGAGCAAAGTTGCATCTTTCTGTTTCAATTCGAGCACTTCACGCAATATGCGATAAGTGAAAACAACAGAATAGAACGCCGAAAAAAGTATGATTATCGCCATAAGAAATACAGCGAAATTGATGCCTACTGTATTTATTAGCCAATGGTTGAGCCAATAAAGTGGGTAAAGAATTGTGAGAAATAATGGGTGTCGAATAGTTTCGAAATGAACTCTCATAGAAGAAATGGTAATCCACGACCAATTATCATAGCCCGACATACGGAAGTTTTTGGTAAATAACGACCAAAATCCTCCGTGTGCTCCCATTGTATAAACACCAAAATGGCTACTAATAAGCAACACATTAAATGCTAAGAATACTAAAAGCATAGCAAAGGCTAATATTCTTTCTTCTTTTTTTATTGCAAATACACCTAATATAGACATTTCTTTCTTAATTAAGAGTTGCAAAGATACACATTTATAATATACCTTACAAGCGTTAGCAGGTAAGTATTACCTATAACCGTATTCTATTTTCGTTTTAAGAATAAACGCACCAATAGAAAATTAATAGGAACACATATACCGAAAACAGGAATCATGGCTATTGTTTTAGGTAATCCGAGCCAAAGAAAAAGAGTTAAAAAGATAGTTTGTAGCCCGAAATTAACAAGATGGGCAAACGCAAAGCCTATTCCACGTTTTGTTGTTGATTGAACTTTAAATGTAAATTTAGTTGATGCTATATAGTTAAACATAAAGCTTAACAAATAGCCTACTGTATTAGAAATTTGTGGTTCAAACCATTTAATTAATAAAAGATATATTCCATATTGAAGGGCTGTAGCTAAAACACCTACAATACAAAAACGCACGATTTCATCGAAACTTCGGCTTCTTTTTGTTCGAAAAGGTTTATAATAGCTTTCATCGGCTTCTTTTAGTAAATAACTATCGCCTTTACTATCGCCAAAAGCAATCAATTTATATACGTTTCTATATGGGAATGCACTTTTTAATCGTTTTATTTTTTCTTTGCCGTAGCAATTTTTTGTTAAAAAGTTGCCAGTTACAATTCCTAATCTTACATCTATTTGTGTGCCTTCGATTTGTATTTTATTTTCAAATTCTTTAAAGAAAGGTTTCACCCAGTTTTCTATACTTGCCGTAATAATAATTACACTATCTTCTTGAATAAGAGCTTTACGAATTGAGTCTAATCCACCTTGACGCATTATGTTTTGTTTTGCTACTGCAAAATTTTGGCAGAGTTTATTAAATTCGTCTATATTCATTCCTTTAAAGAACCATGAAAATATACGTTGTTTGGCTTTCCAATTAGGATATAGATGTAGTTTCATTAAAATAAGTATGGGAGAAAATAGTAAGAGTCCAAAAAAGGTTTTCCCATATCCTTTAGAATATTCGATAAATTCGATGAATGTGTCCTTTTTTGTCAATGTTCCATCAAAATCGAAGGCGTATACTTTCATACTACAAGAAATATATTATAACAAGAAATGTTAGTCCAAAGCTCAATACAATAAACTGAATGAAATGGTCGTGAAGGAGAACTTTTGTAGGATCACCGCTTCTTTTGTCTACTACTGCAAGCTGAATGTAGCGCAACAAGCCTAAAAGCACAAAAACACTTGTAAGATAGAGATTATCTGTATGGAAATTTGCGATTGTTTCAGGGCTTACTGTATACATAATGTAACACACTAAAGTTACACTTGCAGTTATGGTTATGGCTTGATTAATGAAGGTTAGATTATAACGAATAGTATTTTTTCGAGGAGCTTCGCCAGTTTCATTCATTCGTAAAACATCGTCTCTACGTTTTGCAAACGAAAGGAAGAGCATTAAGAGAAAGGTCATTAAAACTATCCATTTACTCAATCGAATATCGGTTGCAATACCACCTGCAAGAATACGTAATACGAAACCAAATGCAACAACACAAACATCTATAATAGCATGTTGTTTTAGAAATAAACAATAAGCAACGTTTAAAGCCCAATAAAAACCAATAACTCCACCTGTTTGAATGCGATGATCTGGTAAAAAAATAAGCGAAACCATCGACAAAATAACCATTATTACCATAAGAAAATATCCTTGTGTAATGCTTATTTTGCCAGATGCTAAAGGTCTATTACACTTTTGTGGGTGTCGTCGATCGTCGTTTACATCAATTATGTCGTTTAAACAATATATAGAGGAAGCTATAAAAGAAAAAGCTATCACGGTTATACAACCTTCGTAAAGCGATTCTATATTACCCAAAGCCCTACCAAAGAAGATAGGAAACAACACTACAAGGTTTTTTATCCATTGATGTGGACGTATTAATTTAATTATCTCCTTCATTGTTCTAATTCTTTTTTATTATGGTTGTTAGCTTTCCTACTGTTTTATGCAAAAGCCAAGCAAGTGGTAGCACTATAATGAGTGTTGCAAAAAACTTTAACCAATAATGCCAATCGAGTTGTTCTATATAGTCAAGAATAAAGTGATTGTGCAGCAAATATATTTCTAAACTTATACTTCCTACGAATGTGAGTATTTTGTTAAGATGTTTATTATGCAGCCTATTTAACGTTATGCAAAGTAGAAATATTCCTGTTATTGTGAGCGGTATGTATATTAAGCGTTCCAAAAATAGAGGAAAACAACCGTGTCGTATTTGTTCTAAATAGACACAAGAAGCAAATGTACCCACAAAAACCAAAAGAATAAGCCAAATAGAGCTATATTCTATTGTTTTTTTGTCTTTTACAGCTGCGCCGAAATTTAGTCCGATAAAGTAAATTGGTACACGGCTCCAGAAAATTTCAAGGTGCCCAACTACATTATAAATAGGTAAAACATATTGTACTATTATACACCAAACTATCATAACAACAGGAATCCAACGATATATAGGGTGCTTTATTATGAGCGACAAGTAAAAAGGAGTAACCAAATACAACATCATTGTTGCAGGAATATACCAGAATGTTAATTCATCGTGTAGCCAAAAATCTAAGTTTATCGTAATATCACCGATTAAATCGAATATATTTATACTATTTCCGCTATGCTGAATCCACGAAATAGATAGATAATCGGGAATATAATATAGCGATGCCACGATAAGCCATGTGGGATAGATGCGTAAAAGTCGCTTTTGATAGAAGTGCTTTGTATTAGGATTTTTTGTCCATGAATGCCAAAGTCCAACACCACTAAGAAAGAAAAACATATCGACACCAATGTTTCCTATACGGTGAAGTCCAAAAAACATATCTGTACGAGGCAAACCCACATGAAAAAGCATAACAAACAATATTGCTAAGCCCATAAGTTCGCCACGAAACCTACTAATATCTGCAAGTTCTATTCCTTTTCTTTTCATCTCACAACTTAGGCGAAGGTACACGTTTCATTATTTCTTTAAACAACCAAGCTACGCATATAGAAGTAATAATATAGAGCAAAAGCCCTGTCCAATAATCTCCGTTACGAGATATTGGGATTATTATTTTTCGTGTAATAGGGTGTGAAATAAACAATGCTGCTGAAATTACACCTAACCAATTAAACATTTTTGCTATTCCAAAAGTATATTTCGGATAATTTAAATTCCAATATGATAGCAATTTTACAAAGCTAATGCCTGCAAAACATACAAACATTGGAACAAAAAGCCATACAAAAAAGCTATTACTACCATACCAAATAAGGGGTAAAGAGCACACAAACATTATTACATAAGCATATAAAGTGGTATTTCGCATATATTTTGCGTAGAGCAAACCTAAGCCAAAAGGCAACATTCCACCGACGAAATTGTATCTCCAACGGTTTAAAGCTTCTCCGTTAGGAGCACACTTCAATTCAATAATAGTACAAATAGCAATTAAAAGCACTATCCATATCCAGTTTTTCTTGTATAAGAACAAGCGATAAACAATATATAACTGAAGCATTAATCCAAAGAACCAGTAAGGACCAGGCCATATTATATCGTCTGGATTAGGCAAAACATTGTTGAACAAACCCATTTGCGCAACAATATCAATCACCTTATAATGATGTTGTCCCTCAGTAATAGCATCAACCAATATAAATGCAGAAAATCCAACTATCATCATACGAAATAGTTTCAGCCAATGGAAACGCAAGAAACGATATACTGTTGGTTGATTTTCTATATTATTGGTTGTTTCATACTTTATTACCAACCCATAAGCAGATAGAAAAAGAAAAATGGGCACACCATAATGTCCAAAAAAAGATAGAAGATGGAAGATTGTTAGTTCGTTAAAGCTATGCGTAATAATATTATGGAACCAATCTACATTATGCTGGTTGAATTGATATTCATTTTCTTGCACAATGGGACGAAGCCAATGGCAATAGTTATGAAGCACTATTCCAACAATGGCAATGCCTCGCAAGATATTGCATTCTGTGCGACTCAACATCATATTAACAGTTGTTCGGTTATTTATAGTGTGTGTATTGTTGTTCATATTTACCATACTTATACGCTAAAAAAACTACCGTTTTATCGCTATTTTTCGTCTGTGTTCTGCTACCAAATCGTCGTAATTAGTTTTATTTTTAAGAATTCTAGGACGCTTCTCGTTGTATTTTGGACTCAGAATATCGTATTCTTCGTGATAGTCTTTCGTCTTTATACCACCTAAATGGAGCAACAAGTGAGGTAAAGCATCGGTCATAAAACGTTTGTGTCTTATTGCTTTTATTTGTTCAAACTCTTTTGGGTGTTTCGCAATGTATTTTTGTGAGCAGTATATCCAAAATGGAACTTCAAATTCGTAGTGTGCTAAATCATAATCGATTTTTGCAGAATGATTACGACAAATAATGTCTCGTTTACCTTCAAAACACTCTTCTCCATGATCGGGCATATATATTACTACAGCCTCTTCATTGGCAAAACGTTTCACAATTTGATTTACTATTGAGTCGTTATACAACACAGCATTGTCGTAATGCGCCAACATATAACGTCGTTGTAAGGTAAGTTCTGGGCGTTTTTGTTTATAATCAGATGCTTTAAAATGCTTTCTGTCTGCTGGATAACGCCTATTATAGGACACATGGCAACCTATAAGATGAAATATTATAAGGTTATATTCTCTATTCTCAGCTTTCAGTCTATTATCATAATCGGCGAGTAAGCCTTCATCGTAAGTATGTAAACGTGTATTACGTGTATCGAACATTGATTTAGAAAGTTCTTTATTATTTAAAAAGAAGCCACCACTAAAGTCATAAACTGCTTCTTTTGCTTGTGGAAGAAACTGATTAGTAATGAAAGACACATGATAACCTGCCTTACGAAACAGTTGTGGAAAGAGTGGATAATCGCACCATTCGCCTTTTTGTCCCACAACATGCATTGAAAAGATGTTTTTAAAAACGAAACTCGTAAGGTTCCAAGGCGCAACAACATCGGTGAAAGGTATTAAGTTTCCAGCCTTTTCCAATGCAATTTGACGTGGTGTTGTCTTCATAAAATATCCATATTGCTGCGAATGATGTCGTCCAAGACTTTCGCCAATAATTAAAACGATATTTTTTGTATTAAAAGCACAGCTCTGAACAGAGGCACGATCTTTCGCTTCTACTAATCTATCGATTTGTTGCGATGCTAAATGATTGGCATACAAACTAAATATTAGTCGATAAACAGGGGTATAAAATACGGCACAATCGGGTGTTGTTAGTTCGTGTTCTACACTTCCTATTGTCTTTAACGAGAACATTTGCACCATTTCGCATTTATTATGGAAAGACGAAACTGCCGATGTTACAAATAAAGAAACCGTAATTAGACCGATGAAACCGGCACTTTTATCTCTTACAATAGTTATCCATAATGGTTGTTTTATGTCTTTTTGCTTGTAATAAATTCTCAATATGGCAACCAAACAATGCAAAACTATTATTAGTAATAATAATCCTACGCTTGATGTGAGAACTTCAGTATTAATATAACTACTAAGAAACTCGCTTGCCTCACGTTTATCGGTTTCTGCAGCCAATAATAACATTGATGGATTTAAAGAAGATTGGAAATTCACCCAACAGAAAAGATCGGCTATACTGGTAGAATAGGCTATTACATAAAACACACCTACTATCCAACAACGCAGTTTTTTAGGTATTAACGAAAGTATTACACAGATAGTATAAAGGTCAAAAAATAGTTCCAACCAGATATTTCCATAAACTGAAACATCGTCGCGATTGGTAGGGAGTTCTGCATACGAAACTACAATACCAATGAGATACATAAAGAAGAAAAAGCAAAAATTACTTCGAATAGGATAGCTTGCTTTCTTTAAATATATGGTAATACTGCTTAAAACTGTCATTCTCTATACTTTGGGGCAAAGGTACGGCAAAAAAAAAGATTAATCAAGTTTTATCAATTAATTATCTATTTTGTAGAATAAATGGAAGGATTCTTTTTTATCTCAAGTATTAACGGATAAAGTTATCGTTCATAAACTCTTATGACATTTTGAGCACTATTTAATGTAATTGATAATTGATAATTACATACAGAGTGTTTTGACGAACAACTAAATTAGATTTATAGGACACTTGTATGTCATTTCTTTTTTGTTACTTTGCACCTATGTACGCAAATGTACAGACACGCTTTAACTTAGCTACTGCTAATAAGGTTCCTTATTATGAACTTAAGGATTTATATCGTAATATGGTTGTACATATACGAATAGCGTTAAACTTGGGTTAGATATATAGCGAGGAGAGATATGTGTGAACATTTAAACTTTTAGATAATGAGAAAAACATCTATTATTTGCTTAATACTTCTAATGGTATTATCATTATGGGCTACATCAATACCTCAAAAAAAAAATTAAGATAAGTCCTGAACAAAAATTCAAACTATGGCTTAACAATACTATTAAGCATATTAAAGGCAAATACACTATTAGTTCTGACTCTACATTATTAACCATAACCGATAGCTTTTCATATATAGTTAGGAAAGGCAAAATAGCTTATAGCACCAATAAAAAAAATTCAGAAGCCATACAATATATGCTAAAAGATGTCCATGAACCTCCGTATATTAATTACAGAGTAATTGCTAATAGATATGATGAATTTACACCATCTGAAATAGACCAGCTAAAATACGAGGCTTATACAGAATTTCCGATTATAAAGGTTTTAGCAAAAAATGTGATTATAAATTATAATGAAAATAGAGCTAGCATCAAGAGCGCCTATATAATAAATAAACAAACAAAAGATACAACATTAGTTGAATTTAGCTATAAAGGAAACAAAATTATAAAAGATATTATTAAGAACTTTCATTACTCTCGGTAAAGTTTAATATAACTTCTACTGGTATTCTGAATTAGAAATTCTGATGCAGCTTTTGCCTCATCGTAAACAAGTAACACATCGTCCGTCTGGCTTTTTTCTGTTTCTGTTCTATCAGTATTTCTCAGCTGAATAATCTTCTTTTACACATTATAATATAGGTATATAAAGGTTGCTGTGTGCTATGATATCTAATTTACAACTGACAGATATCTGAGACGAATGTTACAGATATCTGAAACGAACACGATAGATATCTAAAACAAAAGTAACTAAAATCATAGTGAAATAACTATGTTATTCTTTATATTTAACAAGATACAAATAGAAATATAAGAAAAATAGTAAATTATTATAAGAAAATAAGTACCTTTGTGCACTTAGTAAACAATATTTTTAATCTAATTTATAAAATGAGACTAAAACATTTTCTTTTTGCAGCCTTATTCTTTGTTGCAGGAATGGCAAACGCACAGCAGTTTGGTCCTATTCCAATCAACAAGAATGTTAGACAAGGTAAACTCAGCAATGGACTGACGTATTACATTTTGCACAACAACTGGCCAGAACACGTAGCAAACTTCTATATTGCACAGCGTGTCGGCTCTATTCAGGAAGAAGAACCACAGCGCGGTTTGGCTCACTTCTTGGAGCACATGGCGTTCAATGGTTCAGAACACTTCCCCGACTCTACTTTATTAGAGTTTACACGCTCGCTTGGAGTACAGTTTGGTAGCGACTTGAATGCATATACTTCTATCGAAGAAACTGTTTATCGTGTTTGCAATGTTCCAACTAAGCGTGAATCGGCACTCGATTCTTGTTTATTGATACTAAAAGACTGGTCGAACGGTCTGACACTCGACGATAAGGAGATTGATAAAGAACGTGGTGTTATTCACCAAGAATGGCAATTAAACCAAAACGCAATGATGCGTATTTACGACCGTTCGTTGCCTAAACTATATCCTAACAATAAGTATGGACTCCGTCTACCTATCGGTTTAATGAGCGTAGTAGACCATTTTAAATATCAAGCTCTACGCGACTATTATCGTAAATGGTATCGTCCAGACAATCAATGCATCATAGTTGTAGGCGATGTAAACGTAGACCGCATAGAAGCAGAGATTAAGAAGTTATGGGCAAATGCTAAAGTTCCTGCAAATGCAGCCCAAGTAACAAAACTTCCTATAGCAGACAATGCACAAGCCATCTATGTATTCGATAAGGATAAAGAGATGCAAAACACTACTATCGGCATTATGATGAAGCACGATGTATTTCCTGATGAGATGAAAACAAGTCAGGCATATTACATTGACAGCTATATGAAGACTATGATAACCATGATGCTAAACCAACGTTTCAGCGAAATGAAACAAAAAGCCGACTGTCCATTTACCAGTGCCTACTGCGAAGATGGCAGCTATATGCTTTCAAGCACCAAAGACGCATTCACATTGGGTGCTTCAGCTAAAGAAGGTAAAGACATTGAAGCCTTCAAAGCTATTTATCGCGAGGCACAACGTGTACGTCAATATGGTTTCACACCAACCGAATTTGAACGTACAAAACAAGAGTACCTCTCACAAATTGAATCTGCATACACTAATCGCGATAAGACAACCAATAACCAATATGGCGACGAATTGCGCGATCACTTCTTGAAGAACGAGCCTATACCTAACAAGGAAGACGAATACAAAATAATGAAGCAACTCGTTGAGATGCCAGCACTGAACTATCAGGTAGTAAACGAGTATGCTAAAGAACTTATTTCAGATAAGGATAGCAACCTTGTTGCATACATCTTTGCACAAGATAAGCCAGGAAAGGTTGATATTACAGAGGCACAAATGGCACAAGCCATAAAGGAAGTACGTGCAGAAAAACTTTCGCCATACGTTGATAACGTAAAGAGTGAACCATTATTGGACGTTAAGAAGTTGCCAAAAGCAGGTAAGATAGTAAAAGAAACAGAGAACAAGAAGCTCGGTTATAAAGAACTTACATTGAGCAACGGCGCTCGCGTTATTTTGAAGAAGACAGACTTCCAAGCTAACGATGTTCGTTTCTATGCTACAGCTAAGGGTGGTAGCAGCTTGTACGATAAGGCAGACTTTGACAATCTTAAACTATTTAATTCTGTAATGGGCAATAGTGGCCTTGGTAACTTCTCTAAACAAGACTTAACCAAAGCGCTTTACGGTAAACAAGCAAGCGCTAACTTGGCATTGGGTACATACTATCAGTCTGTAAGTGGACAAGCAATACCAAAAGATATTGAGACCATGATGCAACTGGTTTATCTCAAATTAACCAATGTAACAAAGGACGAACAAGCTTTCAACGCTATGATGAAGCAATATGAACAGGCCTTAAAACATAAAGATCTATCGCCAGAAAGTGTATTCGGCGATTCTATTACAGTTTCGCTCTACAACCATACACTTCGTTATGCACCACTTTCTGTAAATACTCTAAAGGGCGTAAACTACGACCGTATACTCCAAATATGGAAAGAGCGTTATGCTAATCCTGGTCAGTTTGTTTATTACTTTGTAGGAAACTACGACGAAGCAACTCTCCGTCCACTTATCGAAAAATATATAGGCAGCTTACCAAAGGGGAAAGCAGAGAATTGGAAAGAAGTTTCTGGCTTTGCAACAGGTAAAGTAATTAACCATTTTGCTCTAAAATCTGAAACGCCAAAAGCTATGAGTTTCGAATTCTGGCACCAACCAATGAAGTATACTTTAGAGAATTCTGTGCTTGTAGACGCTGCAGCTCAAGTTTTGTCTATGGTTTATCTTAAAGATATACGCGAAGACCAAGGAGCAGCTTACTCTGTTGGTGCAAGTGGCGGATTAAATCAATCTGGCAATAAAACATTTGCCATTATTCAGGCACAATGTCCAATGGATCCAAACAAGGCAGAACTTGCTGTTAAGCTTCTTAACGAAGGCATTAAGAATAACAGTATGAAGGTTGATAACGACAAACTACAAAAGGTTAAAGACTTTATGCTAAAGCAAGCAGACATCAGTGCAAAGAACAATGGTCATTGGATTAATGTTCTTAACGAATATATTACATTAGGTGTTGATATTCAAAATGGATATAAAGAGGCTGTCGAGGCACTTACAACACAAAAGATAGCAGCTTTCTTAAAAGGACTCCTTGCAACAGGAAATCATACAGAAGTGGTGATGACACCAGCTAAATAAAAATATATTGCACAGGTTTGTTATTATAACACTTGTGCAATAAAAAACATTCACACATAAAAAGCCTACGATTACTTGTGTAATTGTGGGCTTTTTTCTAAAATAGTTTATTAGCAACAACATCTACCGAAACTTTAATAAGCTATTGAAGATAATGGTAGTGTTTAAAATAGAGGTACACTTACAATACAATTTACCCCTAGCAAAGAAATTAGCAAGGTAGTGTCTAAAAAAGTGTGTAAGCCCATATTTTTCTTCTCTTTGCATTTGAAAAGAACAAAATAAATAAACAATAGAACTTACACAATTACAAAATTCATAAAGACGATTTTTGTTTTTAAAGCTATAGTTAAAAGTAACAAAGCAGCTGTATATTAATTAATAACTAATATATATGAAATTTATAGACATTTAGTTAATATTAGCAAATATAGACATGCATGTTTGTATTAAAAACGAATTAATACGTACATTTGCACAGCTAAAAAATGATGCATATAGTGTCAACGACTATTTTGTTAGGTAATTTTTAATTTAATAAATAACTTAATTATTTGATGAAAAGAAAAAACTTTTTCTCCCGGAATGGGCTTAAGTTTTATGCTTTAATTTCATTATTACTATTATGTAATATTGGAATCTCAGCACAAACAGATAGTAAGGCCGTAAAGGTTACTATTAGCCCACAAACAGGTAACATTATCTCTGTACGCTCTGAGAGTAGTCAAGAGGCAGGATCTCAAAGTGGATATGGCTCTATGTTTATTCACAATCAGGCGCCACTTACCTACACAACAACAGATAATCCAAAATTTTCTGCTGATGGTATGATGCGTAACCACACTGGTAACATTCGTTTCTATGAGAAAGATAATCGAATGGTACACATTACTGGTGTGTACAACTCTTATGCAGCCTTAGCTGTGCCTAAGGGGTTTTGTATCACAAAGTACACCATTAAAATCAAGAACAACCTGCAAGGTAGCTATGGAGGAGCTGATTATGATATTCTTGATGGAGCATTTGATGGACACCTAACATGGGGACGAAACCTCCCTTGGTACTTTGGTGAAATCAAAGAAGATTATATCAAGTCGAATAACAAACCAAATTCCATCAAAACAGATGATAATATTGCTACAAAATGGGTAGGAAGTCCTGTAGAACTAACTCATGATGCAAGCGGACAGGCAAATACATACACGCTCACTCGAGGTGATGGAACAACCAGTCTTGGATCTGTTTTGTATTTTACCTTTATTGGAAACCATAATGGTATCAATAAGGGATATAACGTCCTCACAGGTTTTGAATATGAGTCTATCGAAGTAGAATATGCTCCAGACGTAGAGTTCACAGTTTCTATGACTCCTTCGAATATTTCAGAAACCAAGACTAACTTAATTGAAAATGGTTTTGAGACTCGGAAAATTGATGTCGGAGAAATTAAGAAGGTAACAAAGGCAGGTAAGACATTCTTAGCTTATGTACCAGAGAACATAAAGCAAATGGAGGCTAAGGTAAAGCTCTTCCATGAGTCTGCTGTTGAAAATGGAACATGGA